>Ga0164308_10001166_pt1 | contig 13948 bp, 12 predicted proteins | sample Whisoiple_246_MG_FD_109983 | JGI IMG/M metagenome (GOLD analysis project Ga0164308, IMG submission 109983) | Soil microbial communities amended with fresh organic matter from upstate New York, USA - Whitman soil sample_246_MG | ecosystem: Environmental > Terrestrial > Soil > Unclassified >...
CGACACGGCGAGCAGCAAGCGAACCTGCTGCCCGGGGGAGGCCGCGCGAGCCGCCAGCCAGTCCAGGCGGCGAAACACCGCGTCTCGACTCCAATAGCCCATCACCTCCACGTGCACCGTCCGACCGGCCGGACCCTTGAGCACGAGGTCCGGAACGACGACGCCCACCCCCGGCACGTCGAAGAGCTCGCTGGCCAGCTCGGCCGTCCAGCCTTCGTTCAAGCGCTGGATGGCCTCGACGACCGCTGCCACCTCGTCACGGACGGGGGCGGGCCCGAGCGCCGCCGCGCCAGCGAAGGACACTTCGAAGTCGAGCACGTCCCGCGCTTTGCCCCAGCGGAGCTCGGCCGCAAGATCGACCTTCTGGCATTCCCGCAGCGTCGGCACGAGCTGCGCGAGCGACAGGCCGTATTTGGTGACGGACTCGAACAGGCACATCGGTCCGTCGATCTCGATCCTGTATCCGCCCGCGGCGCGCGGCTCGATGCGGTGCAAAAGGCGCCGAAACTTGAGCTTGCGGAAGAACGCACGGTACGCGTCCGGGCTGACGCATTCGACCTCGAGCGTGATGCGTACCGCGCGCAAGAGAATGCCCTGGACTTGACCAACCTCGTAGCGCGCGAGGACCTCCTCGGCCCCGAAGCCTGGAGCCCGGATCAAAAGGCGTGCGCCGCGCAAATCGGAAAACAGCGCCTGCTCGACGGCGACCGCCGAAATCCCTTGCTCCTCGGCGATCTCGGCGAGAACGAGCTCGCGATCGAAGACGCCGTCCGCAAGGTTCTTGCGACGCTCCGCCGCGAGCTGAAATACCCGACTCCGCAGCTCGGCTGCATCCAGCTCGAGCGGCGCGTCGAGCTCACACGCGTCGAGGGCGACCTTGCACAGGCCCGCGAACAATTTCTCCGCGCTCGCGGCCCGCTCGACCTCGGCCAGACGCTCGGTGATCTCTTCCTCGCTCTGCCCGAGTGCAGACTCGAGCAGGAGGACGATTTCCTCCGCCAGGCGCCCGGCTTCGCTGCGCGCTGGGCCCGTCAGCTTCAGGAGCTCCAGGCGCTGGCCTCGGCGCCGAGCTCGCACCAGGTCGGGCGAGATCACGCGTAGCCCGACCTTCGCTTGTAGGCGACGTGCTCGCGCCGACGTTCGCTGGTCGAGGTCTCCGAGGTCTGCGCGGAAACGAGCTCGTAGAGCACGGCTTGCTTGCCTTCCTGCTTGCGCAGAATGCGTCCCAAGCGCTGCACGTGCTCCATGACCGAACCATTGCCGCTGAGCACGACCGCAACGCTCGCCGTCGGTACGTCGACGCCTTCGTTGAGCACCTTGGAGGTCACGACGGCGCCATACTGGCCGGCAGCCAAGCCATCGAGGATGGCTGCGCGTTCGCGCAGCTTGGTTTGGTGAGTGATGACCGGGATCAAGAAGCGGCGGCTGATCTCGTAGGCCGTACGATTGTCCTCGGTGAAGACCAGGGTTCGATCTTGGCGATGGACGTGGAGCAAATGTTCGAGCACGCGGAGCTTGCCCGCCGCCGAGAGAGCCAAAGCGCGCTGCAGCCGGTAAGCCTCGATCGCGCGCCGTCCGGCCTCGGAGCGTGAGCCGCGGAGCATGAAGTCGCGAAAACCGCGCGGCGAGCCGAGACGCAGCCCTTGGCTCCGCGCAAAGCCCAAATACGTGTCGCGCGCAGCCTGGTAGGCCTGTCGTTCTTCGGCGGAGAGCTCGATGCTCAGCCGCTCGGTGCGGTACTCCGCCAGGTACTGCCCCGACATCTCGGTGATGTGCTTCTCGTAGACGATCGGTCCCACCAGCTCGTCCAAGAGCGCCTCCTTGCCGTCCGCACGGCTCGGCGTGGCCGTCAGGCCCAGGCGAAACGGCGCCAGTGAAGCCCAGGCCGACAGGGCGTAGCTCTCGCTGGGCAGGTGATGCGCCTCGTCGAACACCAGAAGGCCGAACCGATTCCCAATCCGGTCCATGTGCAGATAGGCCGAGTCGTAGGTGCTCACCGTGAGGGGCAGGATGCTGTGCTCCCCACCGCCCAGCAGGCCGACTTCGCAGCCAAAGGTCGCGGCGAGCAGGCTCGCCCACTGGCGCACCAGATCGAGGGTCGGCGCCACGACCAGCGTGCTGCGCCGGCGGTCCGCGATGGCGAGCAGCGCGACGTGGCTCTTACCCGCACCGGTGGGCAACACCACGACCCCCCGCCCGCGGGCCTTGCGCCAAGCCGCCAGGGCCTCGACCTGGAACGGACGGGGCTCTCTGATCACCGAAAACTCGACGGGCAGCTCGCTGTACGCCCGTGCATCGTCCACGTAAGCGATGCCGCCGCGAGTGAGCTGGGTCACGATATCGGCGTAGGCGCTGGCCCGAGCGCGATGCACCGCCACACGGTCGTCCCAGACGAACCCCGGCGGCGCGGCCTGCTCGCCTGGCCAGTCACGGAGCACGAGGGTCCCGGCTTCGAAAGCGAGGTGCACCGCCACCGTGCTCGGAGTCCTAGCCTGGGGATCCGCTTCTGGGAACTCCGCTACCGCGAACTACTTTGGATAGGACAGGAATGTCATGCCGCGATCCGCCGAAACATTTGCCAGGTACCTATGCCAGGTCCCCTATGGGGGAGGGCTGGCCATACGGCCGTCTGTTTCAGCAGGATGACGCAGGAAGTCGTAGCGATACACACCTGACACAAAGCCGTCATCTAAGGGCGCACTCCGTCGGTGCTACCCGAATGCCGCATGACAGGATTGTCACGCCCGGGACCGGCTCACGAGCCGAGGTCCCTGCGTCGGGGCTCTAGGGGGCTTTCCCCAGCCATTCCCGCGCGGAGCCGCAGCTTTCGGGAATCATTCGTTCAGGAGGCTGACCGACAACCGTGATCGGAATGTCAGCGAAGCAGCCCGTCCTGGGCAACGAAGCAAGAAAATTGAAGCTGCGGGGGAGGCCCGCCGAAACGAGCCTCCCGCCGCGAGCCTGGCATCAGGCGCCGCCGACGCCGCCGCCGCCGAGGCCGCCACCGCCGCCGAGGCCGCCGTTGCCGCCCTCAGGGGTGGTCGTGCCGCCGGTGCCGCCCGTGGTGACCGTGCCACCGCTGCCGCCACCTGCGGTGGTGCCGCCGGTTTCGCCGCCGGCGCCGCCGTCACCATCGTCACCACTGTCGCTGCTGCAACCCACCGCAGTGAGGCTGCCGCTGAGTGCGACGATCGCAAACAGTCCGAAAAGTTTCTTCATTTTGATTGGTCCTCCGAATTTTACCCTGACAGGTTCGTTTTAAGCCGAGACGGGGTATCGCCCGGCCATAAGCACACTCCGTGCCAGTTTCACATCGGCCCCTCGGCGGTGCCTGGTGTCAGGAGTACCCCGCGCTCTGTGGCCGGACGGAGACGGCAGGATGACCGGACCGTGTGACCATCCCCGGGCGGGTTGTGCACCCGGAGACCCATTTCACTTGCGAGGCCAGATCCAGTGATGTAAAGACCTCGCCCCCTGAAAGCCCCCTCCGTGAGGGGTTTTCGCGCAGGTGGCGGAATGGCAGACGCGCCGGCTTCAGGTGCCGGTGCCCGCAAGGGCGTGAAGGTTCAAGTCCTTTCCTGCGCACGAGTGAGCGGTCCGGACGGTTCGGCAGTCGCCTGACCGCCCCGGGCTCGTGGTCGGCCCTCTCGCTCGGCCGCCCGGCTCGGACCTCCGGCTCGGACCTGCTTCTCGGCCCTTCCAGCCTGGAGAGCGCGGCGATACGGTGCCGGCATGAACCGCACCCAAGCCTGCTGGTCGATCGTTGGCGCCCTCGTCCTCGGTGTCGGGGGCGCTTCGCTGGCGCACGCGGAGAAGCGAACCGACCCCGTCCCGCCGCCGGGCGTCGGGACCTGGTCTTACCTGTGCTTTTCGGGCAGCTCGGCCAGCGAAGTGATGGAGAAGGCCAATCGAGCCGGCGCGCAGGGCTGGGAGATGGTCAGCGCCGCGCCGGGGAACCATGGTTCGATCTGGTGCTTCCGCCAGCCGCACTGGGCCCGGCCCCTGCCCGCGGAATAGCCGGCCCGTGGAATAGCGGCCCGTACGATACCCAGCCGGTCGACTAGACCTCGCCGGCGGGCAGGAGCACGAGCACGACGCCGACCGCCATGATGAGGCCGGCGACCATGCGGGAGCGGGTCGGCCGCTCACGGAAGACGATCGCGCCCATGAGCAGGGCGAGGAGCAGGCCTACTGCGCGCTTGAAGGCCTCGAACACGCTGACCATGGTCAAGCCAATGGCCACGAACTGCAGGCCGAGCGCCAGCACGCTGACCAGAGCCGCCACGAGCACGAGCCCGAGCTGGCGAGCCGGCAAACGGGACGGAACGCGCCTCGTGGCGATCGCGACGAGCGCCGTCGACACGAACACCCCGACGGCCAGAAAAGAGCCGTGCGCCGGGACGGGCACGTGGCGCAAAGCGAGCTTGTCCATGACGGGCGTCATCGCCCACAGCGCCGCCGTGCCGACCATGAACAAGCTGCTGCGCCGGGCGACGAGCGCACCCAGGCGTGCCCGCAAGGTGGGCCTTTGGCCATCGACCTCGGGCAAGAAGAGCGCCCCCACCGTCACCAGGGCGATGCCGAGCCAGTTCGCCGGCTGCAAGCGCTCGCCGAGCAGCGGAATACTACCGAGCGCGACGAAGACCGGCGTGAGGGACAGGAGCGGAATGGTCGCCCCGAGGTCGGCACTGCCCACCGCCGCGAGAAAAAGCAGGTTGGCGGCCACGTTGAACACCACCGAGGCAGCGGTCGGCCCGAGGTAATCCAGGGTCCCCACCGAGCTTGGGACCACCGGCCCGAGTGCGACGAGCCACCAGGCCGCATAGAGCGGGATCTGGGCCAAAGTCAGCCAGACGGCGAGCTCGAGGGCCGGGATTTTCCCCGCCAGACGCTTGCGCAGAACATCGAAGACGGCCCAGGCCAGGGTCGACGAGAGCACGACGGCCCAAAGCAAAGGCGACATGGGCTCGGCAACGTACAACAGCGCGCCCGAGCGTGCTATGGGGCGGCCCCGTGAAGAAGCCCTTCAGCGCACTGCCTCTGCTCGTATTCGAGGGCGTGCGCGCCGTCGACCCCAGCATCGGGCTCGACGAAGTGGTCGACGTGGTCGTCGAGGGCGGAACCATCACGCGCGTCGGCGCTCAGGCTGCCGCATCCCTGCGCGGAGTCGAAGGCGCGCGCGTCGTCCAGGGCTCGGGCAAGTGGCTCTTGCCGGCCTTCACCGATCTGCACGCGCACCTGCGCGACCCCGGCCAAGAGTACAAGGAGGACGTTTTCTCCGGGCTCGATGCGGCCGCGGCGGGCGGCTACGCACACGTGTGCGTGATGGCCAACACGCGCCCGGTCAACGACACCCGTGCCATCACCGAGGCGATGCTGGCTCGGGCGGCGGCTCACGGCGGCCCGAGGCTCCACCCGATTGCCTCCATCACTCGCGGCATGAAAGGCGAGGAACTGACGGAGATGGGCGACCTCAAAGACGCCGGCGCCGTGGCCGTGAGCGACGACGGCGTGTGCGTGATGAACGCGGCCGTGATGCGCCGCGCGCTGTCCTACGCCAAGAACTTCGATCTGCTGGTGATCCAGCATGCCGAGGATCACCACCTGACGGCGGGCGCGAGCATGCACGAAGGTGCCGTGTCGGCGCGCCTCGGTTTGCGCGGTTGGCCGCGAGTGGCCGAAGACATCATCATCGCGCGCGACATCCTTTTGACCGAGTACGTGGGCGCTCGCTACCATGCCGCGCACGTCTCGACCGAGGGGGCGGCCCGGCTCATTCGGGAAGCCAAATCCCGGGATTTGCGGGTGTCGGCGGAAGTGACGCCGCACCATCTGCTCCTGACCGACGCAGCCGTGGTCGGCTACGATACGGCGTGCCGCGTGAACCCGCCCCTGCGCGAAGCTCATGACGTGGCGGCACTCCGGCGCGCGCTGGCCGACGGCACCATCGACGCCATTGCCACCGACCACGCCCCGCACTCTCGCTTGGAAAAGGATTTGGAGTTCGCCGAAGCCAGCCCGGGCATGATGGGCCTCGAGCTGTGTCTGGGCCTGCTCGTGCAGCTCGTCGGCCAGGATGGCCTGACGCTCGCGCGCCTGGTCGATGCGCTCAGTCAGGCGCCCGCCCGCCTGGCGGGCCTGCCGGTCCCGCGGATCAAGGAAGGACACGAGGCCGACCTGGCCCTGGTCGACCCTGCCTGTAAATGGGTCCCGGCCGAGCATCGTTTACGCTCGAAGAGTCGAAATAGTCCGTTTTTGAAGAGCGAGCTCGGAGCTCGTGTGCAAATGACCGTGGCGCACGGCGCGGTCGTCTTCGACCTGGAGGAAGCAGCATCTTGAAATCGGCAAACACGAAAGCAGCCACGTTGGCGCTCGCCGACGGCACCCTGTTCTCGGGGGTGAGCTTCGGCGCCGATGGTACGGTGACCGGAGAGGTCGTCTTCACCACCGGCATGACGGGCTATCAGGAGGTGCTGACCGATCCGTCCTTCCGCGGCCAGATCGTCACCATGACGGCGCCGCACATCGGCAACACCGGCATCAACTCGGCCGATCCGGAGAGCACGACGGCTCGTCCGATGGCCGCTGGCTTCGTGGTGCGCGACCCGAGCCCCGTCGTATCCAACTTTCGCAGCGAGATCTCGCTCGGCGACTACCTCCGGCGTGAGGGTGTGGTGGCGATTGGCGGCATCGACACGCGCCGCCTGACGCGCCATCTGCGCGACAAGGGCTCGCAGAACGGCTGCATCGGCACCGGAAGTCCCGACGACCTGGTCGACTTGGCGCGGCAGGCGCCCAGCATGGAAGGGCTCGATTTGGTGCGCGAGGTCACGCCCGCGGCGCCCTACGAGTTCAAGGAAACGCTCGAGGAATGGACGCCCGAGGTCATGGGCAAGCCGCTGGTGTCGGCCAGCGAACGCTTCCGCGTCGTGGCGTTCGACTTCGGCGCCAAGCGCAACATCTTGCGCTGTCTCACGGCAGCTGGCTGCGACGTGACCGCCGTTCCGGCGAGCACCAGTGCCGAAGCCGTGCTGGCGCTCGCGCCCGACGGCATCTTCCTGTCGAGCGGCCCGGGCGACCCAGCGGCGCTCGGCTATGCGGTGGAAACGGTGCGCTCGCTCTTGGGCAAGAAGCCGCTCTTCGGCATCTGTCTCGGCCATCAGCTGCTCGGCAAAGCGCTCGGTGGTTCGACTTACAAGCTCAAGTTCGGGCACCGCGGCCTCAACCAGCCGGTCAAAGACACCAAGACCGGTCGCGTGGAGATCACCGCCCAGAACCATGGCTTCGTCGTCGACGTGGCCAGCCTGGGCAAAGCTGCCCAGTCGAGCCACCTGCATCTGAACGACGGCACGAGCGAAGGCCTCGAGGCGCTCGAAGCGCGTGCTTTCTCCGTCCAATATCACCCCGAGGCGGCGGCCGGTCCTCACGATGCGTACTACCTGTTCAAGCGCTTCACCGATCTGATGCGCGCTTGACGAGCTCTGCCATGAAGACGGTGCACTTCGTTTCCCTCGGCTGCCCCAAGAACCGGGTGGACTCCGAGGTCATGCTCGGCACGGCGCAGGCCGAGGGCTTCGAGCACACCAGCGACGCGAGCCTGGCCGAAGTGATCGTGGTCAACACCTGCGGCTTCATCGACGCCGCCAAGAAGGAGTCGATCGACACCATCTTGGAGATGGCCGAGTACAAGCAGAGCGGGGCTTGCAAGAAGCTGGTCGTGACCGGCTGCCTGTCACAGCGCTACGGCGCCGAGCTGGCCGCCGACATGCCGGAGGTCGACCATTTCCTCGGCTCCAGCGACATGCCGAAGATTCGACACGTGCTGACCGAGCCGGCGGAGCGCATGCTGATCGGCAACCCAGCCGATTGGGTCGTCTCGGCCCAGGAGCCGCGCACCGTCTCGACGCGCGGCGCGAGCGCCTACGTGAAGATTGCGGAAGGCTGCAATCGCAGCTGCTCGTTCTGCGTCATCCCCAAGCTGCGCGGCAAGCAACGCAGCCGCCCCATCGAAGACATCGTGCGCGAGGTCGAGCAGCTCGTCTCGCAGGGTATCCTGGAGGTCAACTTGGTGTCGCAGGACACGGTGGCCTACGGACGGGACGGCGACCGGGGCGAGAACCTGACCGCGCTCGTGCGGCGCGTGGCCGACGTGCCCGGCCTGCGCTGGCTGCGCCTGTTCTACCTGTACCCCGAGTCGCTCGACGATGGCCTGATCGAGCTGATTGCCCAGCACCCGACGGTGCTGCCCTACGTCGACATGCCGCTGCAGCATGCCGCCGACGGCATGCTGCGCCGCATGCGGCGGGGTCACGGCGGCAAGCGCCTCTACGACCTGGTCGAGCGCCTGCGTAAGAACGTGTCCGATCTCACCTTCCGCACCGCGTTCATCGTCGGCCACCCCGGCGAGACGGAGACCGAGTTCGAAGAGCTACTCACGTTCGTGAAATGGGCCGCTTTCGAGCGAATCGGCGTGTTCCGCTACAGCGACGAGTCCGAGTGTCTGTCGAACACCTTCGAAGGCAAAGTCACGGCCCAGGACTCCTACCAGCGCGCGCGCAAGTTGATGGCCCTCGGCCGACGGATCAGTCGGCAGAAGAACCGAGAGCTCGTCGGCAAACGGATGCAGGTCCTGGTCGAAGGCGCGAGCGAAGAGAGTGAGCTCGTGATGGTGGGGCGGCACCGTGGACAGGCGCCCGAGATCGACGGCACCGTGTTCCTCTCGGGCGAGCTCGCCCAGCCCGGCACCCTGGTCGACGTCACGGTCTCGCAGGCGACGGACTACGACCTCCTGGGCGACATCGACGCCAACCAAGCGCCCATTTTCGGCAGCAAGAACGCCCGCGTGCGCAGCGGGTCCGAGCTGGTCACGCGCGCCTCCGACGGCCGAAAAATGCTGCGCACGGTCTGAGCTGGACCGTCTGGGCGGGGCCGTGCGAGCCGCCGCTCCGACTAGTCGCCCGCGCCGGTGGTGCCACCCAGCGGGCCGAGGTCCGGCGTTTCGGCGGGCACGGTCAACTGCACCGCAGCGCTGTCGGTCAGCCCATCGCGATACCAAACGACTACCTGATCGCCGATCGCTGCTGGCAGGCGCAAGTCGTAAGCGCCGGAATCACCGGTCACCTGCCCTACCAAACGCCCCGTCTCCAGGTTTTCGGCGAGCGCGGTGGTGCCACCCGGCACGCGGCCGATGATGGCCGTGACCCCCGATGCATCCGGCGGCGAAAGGTCGGGACGACTGGGCGGCGGCAGAGGCAACGTCGGCGAGAGACAACCGAGCGGCAGCAGGATGAGCGCGCCCCCGGCGAGGGCGCGGAGCCACCTGTGTCGTGATGCCGGTCTCGTGCCCATCGCAGGGTGTTGATCGTAGCGCCCTCCATCCTTCAAGCGAACCGTCCCCTCGTGGCCGGCCTGCCGCCGGGGCTGGACATTCATCCAGGGCAATTTTTTCGAGCAGCGGCGCGTGAACAGCCGGAAATTCGCTACTTCGGCCCCTTTTCCCCGGACCTCAGGCCTCGCAATTCAATTGACCACAATGTAACCTTGCGCCACCGAAATTTCGGTGTCACGAGAACGGCTCGGGTCTTTCCGCTCCACTGCGCACACCCTCCGAACCCAACCTCGAACGGACAAAGACAAGAGCAGGAGAATCTTGCGACCCATGAGCGACCAGGGTGGTTCTGACCTCGACATTTTCGAAGGCTTGGCAAAAAAGCCCGCCGACGCACCGAATTCCAAGACGATGGTCGGGCCCCCCCGTTCGGCGCCGGCCTTGTCGTCGCCCGGAGTCCCGCCACCACCGCCGGGCCCCTCCTCGTCGCGTGGTCCCCTGCCCCCGCCGCCCCCTCCACCCGGCGCCTCGCGCCCGTCGGTCCCCGTTCCTCCGCCGCCGGCCTCCGCTGCCTCGGCAACGGGCATCCCCACCGGGACGCTCGTTGGCGGCGCCCCAATGCCGTCGCGTACCCCAACCGTTTCGGGCATGCCCGCCGTGAGCGCTGGCTTTCCCCCGCCACCCCCAGCCTCCAGCGTTGCCTCGGGCTCCGTTGTCTCGGGCTCCGTTGTCTCGGGCAGTGTCCCCCCCCCGCCCCCGCGGCCGAGCGCCGTCCCGCCGCCCCCGCCGGTCGGCAGTGCGACGGTCGTCGGCAGTGCGAGCCCACCCGTGCCCCCGATGCCGTCGGTCAGTCGTGGCGCGCCGCCGCCGCCACCTCCCCCATCGGTCGCCCCGCCTCCCATCCCAAGCGCCGCAGGGGCCGGCGGCACAGTGCGTGCTGCCCCGCCGCCGCCTGCTTCTGCCGCGGCGCTGCCCCCGCCACCGCCCGCTCCGGCCGTGAGCAATGCCACCCGCGTCGGCGTGCCCGCCCCTGCAGCGGCACCTGGTGAATGGGACGACGAGGACGAGAAGACGACGGTCTTCGACAAGTCGAGTGAGGAATCGGCTCGTGCCCTGCTCAGCCGTGCCCCTGGTGGACCCGGCGCGGCTGCCTCGGCGGTTGGGGGACCGATCCCCGTCGTCATGGCCGCTCCGGCGCCCGGCGCGCCGCCCACGCCCTCGGCTCCGAATGTGCCACGCCCGTCGGTGCCCCCGACTCCAGCCGCCTTCAAGCCGCCCCCCGCGGTGAGCGCACCTGCCGTTCCGCCTCGGCCCGCGTCGTCCCAGCCCCCGCCGCCCCCACGGCCGTCGCAGGCGCCGGCGTACTCGAACCCGATTGGCAGCATGGGACATCCCGGTGCACCGCCCGCCATGCCGACCCTGTCGGGACCGGCGCGCCTGGCCGGCCCTCCCCCAGGAATGGTACCCGCGAGCTCCGGAGCGCTGCCGCCGACCTTGCCGACGGGCTCGCGCCCGGCTGGCCTGCAAGTGCCCTCCGGGCCGCAGCACGGCTCGTTCCCGCCGCCCTCGATGCCGCAATCGTCGCCGCGGCCATCGATGCCCGCGCAATCGATGCCCACCGCTTCCGCGATGCCGATGGAGCCTGCGGCGTCGAGCAGCCGCGGCATGCTGATCGGCGGCCTGGGCGTCGCCGCCCTCGTGGCCATCGGCTACTTCTTCATGCAGGGACCCGACACGGGGGATCTGGCGATCTCCGTCTCCGGGCCCGGTGGCAAGGCCGTCTCCGGCGTCGTCGTTTTGGTGGACGGTGCCGAAGCCTGCAAGGACTCGGTGTGCAAGGTCTCCGAGCTCGAAAAGGGCAGCCACAAGGTGTCGGCACGGGCGCCAGGCTACGACGAGAGCGCTCCCAAGCTGGTCTCCGTCAAAGCGGGTGAAGAAGAAGTCCTGAACTTGGAGCTCGTGTCGAGCACCGCCGGCACGGGTCTGGACGTCGACTTGAAGGCCCCGGGCATGACGCTCAGCCTGGACGGCAAGGAAATCGGCCCGCTACCGCAGAAGGTCATGGATCTGACGCCGGGCACGCACCACGTCGAGCTCGCCGGCAACAAGCTCTTCAAGCCGTTCAAAGACACGGTCACGCTCGAAGCAGGCAAGGTCCTGGACTTCGAACCCAAGCTCCAGCTCGAGCAAGGGCAGCTGACGATCTCGCTCGGTGACAACGCCAGCGGCGCCAAGATCTTGCTCGAGGGCGGCGGAAAGACGTTCGCGCTCCACAAGAAGAAGCTGCCGCTCACGATCAACATCCCCGCCGATCAGACCTTCACGCTGACGGCCACGCGCGATGGCTTCGCCGACTTCAACCGCGAGATCCGCTTTTCGGTGGAAGAACCGCAGAAGTCGATCGAGATCAGCCTGAATTCGGAGGACGACTCCGAGGACTCGTCGGCGGCGGCCTCGACGTCCTCGTCCACCGGGACACGCAGCGCGAGCAGCTCGTCCTCGAGTCGCTCGAGCAGCAGCAGCAGCAGCGGTCAGGGCCAGCTCAACATCAACTCCATCCCCGTATCGAACGTGATCCTGGATGGCCGTCCCCTCGGCTCGACTCCAAAGCTCGGGGTCAAGGTCTCAGCGGGGCGACACACCGTGGTGTTCGTGCACCCCCAGCACGGCCGCAAGACCAGCAGCGTGAACGTGACGGCCGGCGGCACGGCCACGGCTGCGGTGCGCTTCCCCTGACGGCTGCGGTGCGCTTCCCCTGAGGGGGAGCTCGCTACTCGGCTAGCTCGACGAAGCTGGTCGCGCAGTCGGGTGCGCTTTGGGGATCCAGCACGGCCAGGCAATGGGCCGGGTCCCAGGGCGGCCCGACCAGCTGATATTCGGTACGGCTGAGCAGTGGCAAATCGCGCGCCCGAAGCTCCTCGGTCTTCTGCACGCGCCGGTGGAACTGCTCGCGCGCTTGCTCGCCGAGCAGCCCTTCGATCCGCCGTGCCGCTTCCGAACGCACGGCAGGGTCGTCCGTGACGGCGACAAGGCGCTCCAGACTGCGAATCGTCGCCTCCCGCTCACCCAAGCGGGACAGCACGGAGGTGACCCCCAAGCAGCTGGCGGGCAATTCCTGATACGGCCAGATGTCACAGGCATGCTGCAGCACTTCGGCGCCGGCACGCCGCCACTCGTCCGGATCCTCCCCCGCGGGCAGCCACTGCACCGCGAGATAGGTCATGAACTGTCCGGACGAGATCCAGAGCTGCGCGTCATCGGGGAAGAGCCGCCGGCCTCGGGCCTGCAGGTCGCGCGCGATCCGATAGTTTCGCGGTGGCATGCGCACGGTCGAGAGCGTGAGCAACGAATCGGCATAGTAGTAGACGTCGCGATAGCGCGGCTCGAGCGCAACGATGGCATGCAGATAGCCGTCGAGGTGCTCGAACACCTTCTTCTCGCTGAAGTGCATGCCGGCTGCCACCAAGGTCCGGCCGAACAAGAGATCGGCGAGCGCCGAACGGTAACCGAGCGAGAACAGCTTGAGGTGCTCGGGATCGGGCAGTGCGTAGATGTCCGTGAGCGTGCTCGTCTTTTGATAGTCCTGGACCAGCAAAGGCCGGGCGGTCGAGATCCCCGCCACCGACAGGGCGAGCAAGGCCAGCGGGACGAGCGCCTTCACTCGACCTCACGCTCCATGCGCACCGGATAGACTAGCGGAGCCTGGGTGCCCGCAACGTCACCGAACACCGACAGGCGCGACAGCTCGCCGTCGCCATCGAGATCGCCGAACGCGCTGGCCAAGAAGTACGCCCGCGTCTCCGCGCTGCCGCTGTCGAAGGAGAAGGAAAAGCAGTGGGGCCCCTCGACGCGAAAGCCGAGCGTGCGCCAGGTCGGGTGTTGCCAGGTTCCGGGTGGGTCGACCACGCGGCGACCGGCGGGCACCTCGCGCGGCGTGCGCGGCGCACTCTCGGGGAACGCGAGCTCGGGCGGCACGCTCGCGCCGAGCATGGCCGCCGAGCCCGAAATCGTCGACAGACCGTCGAGCGCCTCCGCCAGCTTGGAAGCGTGGAGGTTGCGGATGAACTCCGGCACGAAGATGCAGAGCAGACTCGCCAGGAGCGAGACGCCGAGAGCCACCTGCACTGCGCCGAAGCCGCGAAACATCACCGGCCGATGTTTTCGGAATACAGGTCGCCCATCAAGTTCGAGCCGACCACCACCGACATGACGCCGCCATCACCGTCGAGATCGCTCACGGCATTGACGACGTAGAAGGCCTGAGAGGCACTGGTCGCTGCCGCGAACGGATTCGGACTATAGACGGCCTTGGTGGGCTTGCCTGCGGTGCCCGGATTGCCGCCCGCAGCGCCCACGTAACAAGAGTAACGGAAGATGACCGGAGCCGCGGGCACGACGCCGAGCGCCGCATAACGGGTGCCACAGTCGGTGCATCCCGTCGGGGACGCTGCCCCCCATTGGATCTTGATCTTACCGCTCGCAGTGCTCGGATCCGCTGGATAGTAGGCGTTCGGGCTGTTGCCACCGATCGGGAGGTACTGGAACGTCTCGTCGTAGTAGGCCTCTTGTCCGGCCTTGATGGAGCCCACGATCTCCGCCGCCTCGCTAGCCTTGGCGTGC
>Ga0164308_10001167_pt1 | contig 13945 bp, 13 predicted proteins | sample Whisoiple_246_MG_FD_109983 | JGI IMG/M metagenome (GOLD analysis project Ga0164308, IMG submission 109983) | Soil microbial communities amended with fresh organic matter from upstate New York, USA - Whitman soil sample_246_MG | ecosystem: Environmental > Terrestrial > Soil > Unclassified >...
CCTCCGCCTATTCCATCCCCTCCCTCGCGCCCATCTATCTCGTCCCACCCATCGCCAACCATCACCGACTCATCAAACCCTTCCCTGTCTACCCCTTGACCTCTCCCTTTCCAGCGGCACGCATGCTACCAATTTCGGTAACGCAAACCGCCTCTGACCTGCAGGTTTGCGGAAATCGACGGTTGTCGGGGGAGGCGTTCTCGGGTGCATGGCGGGATGAAGATCTACCGCGGGCCGGCTGGCGCTGCTCGCGACTACGTCGAGGCCGATCGGTCTCGGGCCGACGACTACTACCTGGCTGAGGGGAGTGGGCTGGCGCAGCGGTTCGTTGCTCGTCACGACGTTGTGGGCGATTCGCTAGTGCTCGAGCGCAAGCTCGACATGGACGGCGCGACCTATGAGAAGTGGGTCGCCGGCTATGACGCCGAGACGGGCGTGGCGAGGGGCCGGCTCCGCAACGATGACCAGGCGGTGCGCTTCATCGAGGTCACCGTCAACGGGCCGAAGACGTGGTCGGTCGCCGCGGCGCTGAACCCTGAGATCGCGGCGGCGTACGACGCTGCCCAGGATCGTGCCGCAGCCGAGATCGTCGGGTGGCTGGCTGCGCACGCGACCACTCGAGTCGGGCCGCGTGGGCGGCAGGTGCAGGTACCGGTCGAGGAGATCGAGGCCGCGGTCGTACGCCACTTCACCTCTCGGGCCGGGGACCCGCACCGGCACCTCCACCTTCAGATCAACGCCCGGGTCTTCGCCGAGGGAAAGTGGCGTGGACTCCACACGGTCGGGGTCCGCGACAGCCTGGAGGCCGCCAACGGCATCGGACACGCCGCGGTAATGACAGACCTCGAGTTCCGGACTGCGCTGGCCGCGCACGGCTACTCGCTCGACCACGAGAGCGGCGAGGTGGTCGAGCTGGCGCCGTACCGCGCCGCGTTCAGCGCGCGAGCGCGGCAGATCGAGAGCAACATTGACCGCTACGAGGCCGAGTGGCGTGGTGAGCATCCTGCTGAGGAGCCCGGCCCGGCACTGCGCCAGTCCTGGGACCGGCGGGCGTGGTCCGACGCCCGCCCCGACAAGGTCGTCCCGGTCTCGGGCGAGGACCTGCGCCGGCGTTGGGTCGAGGAGCTGAGTGAGCTCGGGTTCGTAGCCCCCACACGGCAGAGCGAGGTCGCCGCCGTCAGGCCGGGGGAGCTCGACCGAGAGGCCGTGGTCGAGACGGCGCTGACTCGGCTAGGTTCGCGACGATCGGCGTGGAACGCCTCCGATGCGCGCGGTGAGGTCGAGAAGCTGATCGCCGGGGCGGGTGTGGTCGTCGACGGCGCCGTGCGTCGTGAGCTCGCCGAGGATCTGACCGCCCGGGTTGTCGAGGCATCGTGGCCGCTCCTCGGCCGCGATGACGTGCCCGAGCACATCCGGTCGCTGACTTCGCCGCTCGTGCTGGCGGTCGAGCGTGAGCTGGTCGCCCGGGTCGCCCGCCGAGCTGAGGCAGGGAAGATCACCGTGGTCGAGGGCGCCGCCGGCTCGGGGAAGACGAGGCGCCTCGCCGCGATGCGCGCGCAGATCGAAGCGCGCCGCGGGCGGATGCTGGTCGTCTCGCCGACCAGTAAGGCTGCCCAGGTCGCGGCCGGCGAGCTCGGCACACACACCGACTCGGTGGCGCGACTGCTGCACCAGCACGGCTACCGCTGGGACGAGGACGGTCGCTGGGGACGGGTCGCGCCGGCGCCAGCTGCGCCGCGACTCGACCGTCGTACCCACCTCGTCATCGACGAGGCCGGGATGCTCGACCAGGACACCGCCCGCGCGCTCCTCGAGCTCGCCGACAACGCCGCCGCGCAAGTGACGCTGATCGGCGACCGCCACCAGCTCCCCGCAGTCGGACGCGGGGGAGTGCTCGACCTCGCGGCCCGCTACGCACCCGACCGTGTCGTCGAGCTCGAGGGCGTGCGTCGCTTCACCGATCCGGAGTACGCCGACCTGTCGCTGCAGATGCGTCGTGGTGAGCGAACTGGTGAGGTCTTCGACGACCTCGTACGCCGCGGGCTCGTGGTCGTGCACGCCAGCGACGTCGAGCGGACCGCGGCGCTCGCGACCCGTGCCGCGCAAGGCGAATTGGTGGTCGCCGACACCCGCGAGCAGGTTGCGCAGATCAACGGGATCGCTCGCCGGTTCCGCGTCACCACCGGTGCCGTTACTGGTGGGCAGCTCACCGCAGCGGGGGAGCAGATCGGCATCGGCGACCGGATCGCGACCCGTCGCAATGACACCGATCTCGGTGTCGCCAACCGGGAGTTGTGGACCGTCGTCGGCTCCCGGCGCGGCGCGCTGGAGGTCGTGGGAGAGGCGGGTCGCCGCACGCTGCCGGTGGAGTACGCGACCGAGCACGTCGAGCTGGCCTACGCGACCACGGCGTACGGCGCCCAGGGCTCGACCGTCGCGACCTCGCACGTGCTGGTCGGTGAGCACACGGGCGCCGCCTCGGCGTACGTCGGGATGACCCGCGGCCGCGAGCGCAACGTCGCCCACATGGTCGCCGAGTCCACCGACGACGCCCGCAGCCAGTGGATCGCCGTCTTTGGCCGCGATCGCGCCGACCTCGGCCCGACCCACGCCGCCCAGCTCGCCGCCGACGCGATCGACCGCTACGGCCCGACCGCACCCAGGCGTCGTGCGGCGATCCGACCGCCGGAGCCTGCCCGGCGACCGGAGGATGGCCCCGGCTATTGGCCGCCGACGCGGGCGCCCGGTGGCGGGATCAGCCTCTGACGCCTCGACCCGAGGGCGGGCAGGTCTGGGGGAGCGCCTATCACCCGGGTGATCAGTAGGTCAGACCTCAAGGCCGTCAGAGCGTCGGGTCGATGCTGGGATCGACCTTCGTGGCGGCGTACATCAGGCACGCCTTGATGTCCTCGGCGGTCAGGTCCGGGTGGTCTTCGAGGATCCTGGCCTCATCGGCCCCCTCAGCAAGCTGGGTGAGGACGTGGGTGACGCGGATGCCGGTGTCCCGGATCGCTGGACAGTTGTGTCCCACCATCGGGTCGATGGTGATCTGACGTAGCAGGAACGCAACTTTGACGCTGCGAGTGTCGGGCCGATTCCTAGGATCGAAGCGGGACCGCCGCTGCCGTCGTGGAGGCGGCGGTGGGGGAGGCGGTGATGGCACCGGGTCGTAGCCGCGCACCTTGGCATACGGCGCCGCGTGTGGGACCCCGCTGAGTGCGTCGACGCCGATCCTGGCTTCGCGAGCGGTCGCGACCGCCGGCAGCCAGGTCCAGCGGATCGGATCCGGCAGGTCGAGCTCGTCCCACAGATCGATCAGCAGGGCGCCGTCGAGCCAGCGGATCATCTGCTGGGGCGTTCCTTCGCGAATCAGGATCTCGTAGGCCCGGCGACGGTCGGTCCGGTCCTTGAGGTTCCACTCGCCCTGCGGTGTGTACTGGAGCAGGTCGGGGATCCGCAGGGTGTCGAAGCAGTCGGGCGTGGGCACTCGCCACAGCAGGTTGGGCGCCCAGAACGGCCCGATGCCCTCGGGGTGGTACTCCTCGAAGTCGATTCGTGAGTGGAGCGTCAGCTCGTAGCCCAGCACGCCCAGCAGACGTGCCGCAACGTCGAGGGACGGGGTCTTCAGGCCGCGCTCGTACGCCGAGATCGTCGCCTGGGACGTGCCGCCTCTGCGGGCCAGCTCGGCCTGGCTGAGGCGGCTGGCTCGTCGCGCCACTTCGAGTAGGTACGCCGGGTCTATAGCTCGACGATACCCAATCGAGTGTTTTCGGGCTCTCGATTGGTGGGCCGTGCACACCTACTCAGTGAAGGACCCCACCGACGGACACCCACGGGTGTCCGTTCCCGTCGCGTGGACGTCGCTTCTCGTCAATGCCGATCCCACCACCAGGAGGTACGTCCCATGACCACAACCACCACGCACGTCCCGTTCCCCGAGCGCGACCCCGAAGAGCTGCTGACATTGTCCGAGGTCGCTGAGATCCTGAGGGTTCCGGTCAACACCATGCGCTGGTGGCGCCAGCGCGGCGTCGGGCCGGAGTTCTTCAAGATCGGCCGCCACCTCGTCACCACCGTGGGCGATGTACGACGGTTCATCCGCGAGCAGCGCCGCCAGCAGCGCGGCGCTCTCTGATCGGCACCGACCTCCCACGGAGGAGTCATGGCCAACATCCAGAAGCGGCCGGACGGCCGCTGGCGTGCTCGCTACCGCGACGAGGCCGGCCGCGAGCACGCCAAGCACTTCGCGCGCAAGGTCGAGGCGCAACGCTGGATCGACGAGGTGACCACCTCGATCGTCACCGGCCAGTACGTCGACCCGCGCGCCGGCAAGATCACCTTCCAGGAGCACGCCGAGCAGTGGCGCGCCGCGCAGGTCCACCGGCCCACCAGCGCGGCGTACGTCGAAGGGATGCTCCGACGTCACGTCTACCCGATCTATGGCGCCCGGGCGATCGGCAGCATCCTGCCCTCGGAGATCCAGGCCTGGGTCAAGCTGCTGGGCGTCGGCGATCACGCGACGAAGCGCAAACCGCTGGCCGCTGGCACGATCGGCGTCCTCCACGGCGTCGTGTCCGGGATCTTCCGCTCGGCGGTGCGGGACCGCCGGATCATGGCGAACCCGTGTGAGGGCACCCGGCTGCCGCGCGTCGAGCGACGCCGGATCAGTCCGCTCACGACCGCGCAGGTCGAGACCCTGCGCGCCGAACTGCCCGACGAGCTCAAGGCGATCGTCACGTTCGCTGCCGGCACCGGCATGCGCCAGGGCGAGATCTTCGGGCTCACCCGCGACCGACTACGACTGCTGGGTGCGAACCCAGTGGTAGTGGTCGATCGCCAGTTGTTGACCCGGCTCGGACGCGTCACTGAGTTCGGGCCACTCAAGACCAGGGCGAGCTATCGCACCATCCCGCTGCCCGTGACCGTCGTCGATGCCCTCAACGAGCACCTGGCCACTCGCGACATCGCCGACGACGACCTGGTCTTCACCCTCGAGGGCCGACCGATCACCCGCCAGGCCTTCGGCCACGTCTGGAGACCGGTCGCCAAGATCGCTGGACTGAACGCAGCCACCGGTCCAGGCATGCATGCGTTGCGGCACTACTACGCCTCGCTGCTCATCCGGTACGGCGAGTCGGTCAAGACTGTCCAGACCCGCCTCGGCCACGCGTCCGCTGTCGAGACGCTCGACACCTACAGCCACCTGTGGCCCGACTCCGACGACCGTACGCGCGACGCGATCGACTCGGTCCTCGGCCGCTCTCGGGAGAGCAGTGAGGTGCATCCCGCCGGATAGCGGTGCCGCCTTCCCTTCCAAATGTTTCTCATTATTGACTCGAAAGGCCGAATGACTAAAATGAGAAACATGCCAGCAGCCAGTCCGTACACAAGTCCGGAGCAACAGGCGGACCTCGAGCGCCTGGGCGCCCGTCTGCGTGAACGCCGGAAGACCCTAGGTGTCACGGTAGTCGCTTGTGCCGAAGCTGCTGGCGTGTCGCGCGTGACCCTGCACAGGATCGAGGCCGGCAAGCCTTCGGTCACGATCGGGGCCTACGCCAACGTCGCGGCCGCGCTCGGGCTCCACCTCGTCATCCCCATCCTTGACGCTCCAGCAGCAGAGCCGGAGACGATCACGGTCGGTGATTACCCCGGCCTGCGCGCGTTGGCGTGGCAGACCGACGCCGGCGCCACCATCACTGAGACAGAGGCACTCAACCTCTATGAACGCGGCTGGCGGCACCTCGACCAAGAGACCCTTACCGATCACGAGAAGGCGTTCATCCAGCACCTCGCGGACACCTACAGCAACGGGAGACTTCTTGTTTAGGCGACCGCACCACCAACGGGTCGCCGAGGTGCTGTCGGCGCTCGATGCACCACTCTTGGCCGAGCATCGGTGCTGGTTCGGAGGCGGCACCGCGATCGTTCTTGCGAACGGCGAGTTCCGCGAATCGGTCGACATCGACTTCCTAGTCTCTGACCAGCGGTCGTACCGACAGTTGCGCCAGATCGTCAGGGACCGTGGGATCGACGCTTTGTCTACCCGCCAACTGGAGCTCGGGCGGGCACCGTCTGTCGACGGCTACGGGATCCGGACCTCGGTGCTCGTCGCGGGGGTGCCGATCAAGTTCGAAATCATCCACGAAGGCCGGATCGAACTGGACACTCCCTCGCCAGAGGATGAGATCTGCGGCATACGGATCCTGACGCGAACCGACCAGGTCGCAAGCAAGCTCCTTGCCAACGATGACCGCTGGGCAGACACCTCGACGTTCAGCCGCGACCTCATCGACCTCGCCATGATGAGACCCGACGCAGCCGCCCTGAAGGCCGGCGCGCACAAGGCAGTCGACGCGTACGGCAAGACGGTCGGAGAGAGCCTCAACAAGGCCGTCTCCTACCTCCAGGAGCGCCCGCACCGCCTCGACGAATACATCCGCGCACTCAAGATCGACGCGCCGCGAGCAGCCGTCTGGCAGAGCATCCGCGACCTGTCCGCACGATGCGCCAAGATCGAAGGCCTCGGCCCCTGAGCTATCGAACGCGCGAGTGCGGATGAGGATCATCCGGAGGTCCGGCCGCGTGCGGCAAAAGCATCGGGGAAGAGGGGGCATGCGCTGAACCTGACCTGGCATGCCGCTGCGGATTGGCCTTGACCCCGGGTGGGTTAGTCGAGAGTGAGTGAGACCCACCTTCAATCCGGACTCGGGCCGTATGCTCCCGTGAGTTCCGAACCAAGCGAAGTGATACCGGGGGCTAGAAGCCGCATGGCTGATGACAGCGTGAAGTACCAGCTCAAGACCGTCCAAGCCATCCGCGGCACAGAAGCCCGGTCCATCTCCAAGTGGGAGGACCAAGGTTGGGAGCTCGTGGACCAGACCCCCGGCAAACTGCGAACCACGCTTAACTTCCGTAAGCCTGCGCCCAAGGTGCCCTGGGTCCCGATCGCTGCGCTCGCCGGCGTCGGCGTTCTTATCCTCGCCATCGTCGGGATGGTCAGTCTTCTCCGAGGCGACAATGACGACGACGCCACCGCTAAGGAGCCGGCAGTCAGCAGCACGTCGGCGACGCCCTCCGATACCCCGTCGGCGTCTCCCACGCCGACTGAGGCGGCTTCCGAGACTCCGAGCGAGGGAGCAGAAGAGCCCCCGACCGAGACTGAGGAGACCGACACGGTCATCGCCGCCAAGAACAGCGACAAGTTCGCGGCCATTCTCGTAGGCGGGGAGTGCGATAAGGCGGTCAAGGCGTTCGCCAACGAGAACGCCGACCGGACCATCGAGTTCGACGGTGGCATCGCCGACATGGCCCCGCACGGTAATGCGGACACCCGGTACGACATCCTCATCACCCCCGGAGACAAGGCTGGCAATGCCACCGTCGGCCCCTACTTCAAGTTTGAGGATGTCAACATCTTCGACCTGAACTTCACGGGCCAAGTGCCGAATCGCTTCGGTGCCGGAGACCTCGTCCACGTCGTCGCCGACATCGACCAGTACCGGTCGAGCGACTGCATCCTTTTTCTCGACCCGGTCGAGACTTCGTTCCGGAAGTGACCACCAGCAGGGCGTGCGCTGTCCGACCCTCGAGCGTTCGCGCTTGAGGTGAGCAAGAGGACGATTCGCCGGGCCCCACAGGCATAGGATCTGGCGATGGCAACGACGTCGGCGAGTCGAATTGGTCACGGTGCGTCAAGTGTCTGACGCAATTGTGAGCTGGGTGACCGCAGCGGCAACGCTATTCGCCCTCGGCGCCGCTGTCTGGGCTGGAGTGACCGCCAAGCGTCTCTACGACATTGAGCGTCAGCGCGAGGTTGATCGGGCAGAACAGCAGGAGCGCGGCCAGGCGGACCAATTCGCCAGTTGGGTCTCATGGTCGCTCCAACCTCAGGTGGCGATGGTTCTGCCGGAGGGGCTGAGGTCGCCAAGTTTGGCGCTTCGGAACGGCGCTCCAGTTCCTGTCTATGACGTCGTGATCACGTACATCGAGGATCTGCAGACGTTGGGTGAGCAGACCTTCCTAGTCATCTCGCCCACTGGCGACGTTGCGCACTACCGCCAGATCAAGTGCCTGGGTGTTGAAGAAGTTCTATTGCGTCCTCGTGATCCCGAAACTCGGCTTGATCTGCGGGTCGCGCTCACCTTCACCGATGCCCTCGGCGTTCGCTGGACGCGCGACCGATCGGGAAAGCTCGAGAAGAAGTCACAACTGTAGGCGATGGTAAGGGCCGCGGCATGACGCTAGCCGCAGTCGCGGCTAGACGCACATGCAGGTTGCCCGCTGATGCCGGCGCGAATCGCCGACTCCTTGTGAGAAGGAGCCGCTCACGATCTGTGCCAAGGTCCATGCATGATTCCACCCGAAAAAGAGGCTCGACGGCAGAAGGCCCTTCAAAAGGCTCTTGAGTGGTCGCACGTAGTTGTCCGGCAGGTAGGCCGACTTCACGAGGCAGAGGTGAAGGCTCTTGCGTCAAACGAACATGTCCGGCTCGGCGGAACCTACACGCACGATCACAGTCGTCCGTTCTACGAAATGCGCTCCGAGGGCTACTTCCTCCTCGTTGCTGCCCGCCAGCTTCTTCGAGCGCTCGACATCTACGGTGATCGCAAGAAGGTCCCTGCTCCGAGGCACGACCCCAAGATCATGGTTGCCCTTCGGAACGCGTTGGAGCACTGGGACGGTGCTGCTCCAGATTCTTTTGAGGCCAAGACCGGGAGTCGAGCCGATGAGCACCGCTGGGGGGCGGGAGGAACGTTCCTAGCAGGCGTGATTGAAGCCGATGACCTTGCAGCATGGGCCGCGGAGGTTGAGTCGTATCTGCTCGAAACCTCGGGTCAGTCGTAGGAACCTGCTGGACCTACCTAGTCCAGAGGCGGCGGAGTGACGCACCTCGGATCCGCGCTCATCGCGGCAGATCCGGGCGAAAGACGTAGCCCGGTCACTCAGCCCCGCGGTGAGTTCATCGGGTGTTCTCCTCGCTGTCTGTGCGGCGCAGGATGACGCCCTAGTGTCGCGGGGTGCGTCACCTGCTGACCGTGGCCGTCCTCCTGTGGTCCGTCGCTGCCTGCGTCGTTCCAGGCGACGATGTCGACTGGTACGGCGAGGGACGAGAGTTCGCGGAGAACTCCCTCCTGGACGACGGAATTGGGGCTCGCCAGGTGCTGCGCGAGTGCCGGGTCGCGGGTGAGGACCTCACGAAGAGCGCTGCCGATAAAGCCGAGTTCTTGCGTGGCTGCCGCGACTACGTCGCATCGGTGTGACAGCAACTCGCAACCTCATCTCGGCAGAACCGCTCCATGTCAGCGGCATGAGCGGTCACGCTCTGGGCGCGCCCCGGCCCGTACCGATCGGGTCAGGACCACCGTCTCTAAGGTCTTGGCCGAGCAGCTACCAGTCGGGGTTCACGCAGACCGGGAACGGCGGCTTCGTGACCTGGAGCGTCTCGCCGCCGAATCCGAGCATCGTTGTCGCGTCTGTGACCAGTTGGGTCAGGATGGTGCAATCCTCACCTTCGGTGGGGAGTTCGAGTGCCGCAACGCGGCGGCCCAGTAGAAGGATGGAGCCCGTCAGACGCGACGTGGGGGATTGAGGAAAAGGTGGTGTTCGAGGCCAGGCTGATGCCCGGGTTGCGGGTGCGAGCAACGACGGGCACCCTGCGGAGCAACGTCAGCTACCAGACTCTTGGGACCACAGCGTTCGGCGGGAGGGTGGCGGTCTACAGCCGTGTGGGGCCGATCTCGGTCGGCCCCGGCGACGGTTGTCGACGCCAGGTGGGGACCAGGCCGGACCGCCGGGGTTTCGGCGGGACGGCCGCGATGAACCGGGCACTCGCCGCGGGAGCGGAAGCAGAGGCTACCAACGGCTACCAGCTGAGGTGGCTGGAGCCACAGAACATCAGCGATGCCCTGTTGGACATCGCTGAGGTGCACCGGGTCGAGTTCCAGTTGGCCGAGCCTCCGCTGGCGAGACTGCTGTGGCCGGACACAGCGGCGATCGTGCGGCGACACCAGCACCAGGCACTCGCGGCGACCAGCGAGGCGGACGTCGCGGAGCAGGCGGCCGCACTCGCCGAAGCAGAGCAGCACGCCCACCAGGAGGTCGAAGCCGCTCGGGCGAGGGGTCCGCATGAGCAGCTGCGCTTGCAGGCTCGCTTGGACAGTTGGTGGGAGAGCCTGACCCACAACGACCCCGGCACGATCGTGGGAACACTGGCTCACACGTTCGCGGACAACGAGGCCGCTGCGGCGCCAGTCGGCGTCGACGGCGAGGAGATCACGCTCGTCGTCTTGGTACCGAACCGGTGCCCCACGAAACGTCCGAGGGTCATCCGGGGCTCGTTCGGGCTTGAGGCGATCTCGGACCAGGAGCAGGCTGACCTGTACGCGATGCTGGTGTGCGGCAACACGGTCGTATCGGTCAAGGAGGCGCTCGCGGCTGCCCCGAACGTGCGAGCAGCACGCGTCATCACCCTCCGGGCCGGCTCCCGCGATGCCGACGGACGTACCCTCCCCGAGGTCGTGCTGGCGGCACGCTTCACGCGCGAGGCGTTGGGCGATGTCCGCTGGCTGAACGTGTCCTCGGTGCAGGTCGTCACCGAAGTGGCATCGGAAGTGCTCTTCGACCAGCAGGGACCCTGCGGCTCGGTCCGGCCTCTGGACCTGACCGGCGAACCCGGGATAGCCGCAATCGTCGCCGCCATCGATTTCGCCGAGCCCGCCTGGGCGCGACCGCTGCCGACACCTGTTCACCGGCCGACGGTGAGCAGGCCGGTCCGAGAGGCACTGGTTGCGTTCACGCGGGCAATCGAGACAGCGGCACCTGAACAGTTCCAGCTGCTGGCGCCGGGGTTGAGCGTGGACGAGATCAGCGAGGGCATGAGCGGGCTGACCAGCTCACCCCCCGACGAGCTGGTGGCGCTGTATCAGTGGAGCAATGGCTACGTGCCCGGCCCCAGCCCGTGGCTTCCACTGTTCCTCGGCTGGTGGCCGATCCCGCTGGAGCACGGCATTGAGCGGCGCGAGCGGTTCAACGCGTCGACCGAGGAGTCGATCCGCAAGCACCCGACCATTGACACCGAGATCGACCGCACTTGGTGGCTCCCCATCTTCCACCAGCCGGGCGACTACGTGCTCTACGCGGACCTGAGCTTGGTCGGCCCGCGCGGCGACGTGCCGATCTTTCGGGCTCCGGTCAAGGACGCCGGGCACCGGTTCGTCGCCACCTCCCTCAGCCAACTCCTCGACGCGTGGACGGCGCTGCTAAACGCGGGGGCGTCCTGGAACGACGACCGGTGGGCCGTCCCCAAGGACGTCGACCATTCCCTGATCACCGCCGCCGGGTATTGACCGAGCATCCCGAGGCGGAGCTGCCGTCCGCCCGTCTGACTTGCCGCATCAAGATCCAACCGCTACGCGGCAGATCCGAGCGTCGGTCCGATTCGGAGTCCTGTCAGAGTGCGGGAGCTCGGTCAGGGGCCCGGGTCGTCGTGTTGAACGGACTAGCGGCGATTGACACGCCCACGCCAGACCAAAGTGGCTCCCAGTTGTCCGACCAGCGCGACGACTGCGACCAGGGCCGCGTCAGCGGCATGGCTGGGGTGACCCCACAGCAGCAGCGCAAGGCAAAGGAGGACAAGACCTTGGAGGGACCACGCAACCCAACCATTCCAAGCGCCCCGGTCTTGCTTCGGCGCTGGGGGTGACTCGCGGGAGCGCTCGTCAGAGTTCGGCACGGTCGGATGGTTGCACAGGACTCAGGTGAGCGCTCGGCTAACGGGTCGTCCGCCCATCGGCATGTGAGTGCGTCGCATGAGTCCGGCACGCGGCGCAATGACGCGCCGTCCTATCGAGCGAATTGCGGAAGATCCGGACGTTCAGCCATACCCCTTGTAATCGCGCCAGGCGGGGTCGTTGCCGTCCCACCACGTGATGCCGCGTTCGTCCGGCGGCACGTTCTCGATCAGAGAACCCGGCGGTTCCCCTAGTTCCTCGACCACGACGTAGCCCACGGTCTGTTGGATTGACGGTCCGGGCTCAACCCGTCGCCGCAATCCCAACAGTCCCCTGTGCCACCAGCCCCGGTAGACGATGCATATCGCGTCGTCGTCTACCCAAGCTTCTTCGATCCGGAACTGCCCGTTGTCGTCGCTCGGCCCGGGCACTCGCCGAAGCACGTCGGCCAGGACGAGCGCGGCCGCCGATTCCTCTGTCACGTGGCGACCATAGCGAGTACATCGGTGTGTCAGGACGTTGAGCCTGACGCGGACAGGCGGCGGTAAGACGCACCTCGGATCCGCTCTCATCGCGGCATGAGCGGGCGGCAGCACGGCGCCTGCGTTGCGGTTCCTGGGATGAGCCTAGGCTCGTCGGGTGACCGATTCGCCCGCCCCGCCCCGCGTGCTGCTGGACACAAACGTCTGGAACTACCTCGTGGACCACGGTGGGATCGAGCCGATGCGCAAGGCGGTGAAAGCCAGGGGCATCTGTTTGATCGCGTGTCCGGCCGTCGTGTACGAGTGCTTGCGAACCTCGGATCGAGATAGGCGAAGGCGTCTTGCGAGGGCACTAACTCGTGACACTTGGTCGCGAGTGATGCCGGAAGCGTTTTCTGAGGCAGAGGACTTTCGCATCGAGGTGAGCCGGGTCCGGCCAGGCTGGCTCATGGCCTCGCCGGACTTGCGTCAGTGGCGGCTCGAGCGATCGGACTGGCTCGGCGGGTTCTGGCGAAGGGTTCGAGAGGATCCACACATGGTTGCCCGTCATGTGGCGACCGTCGGCTCCGAGCGCCTCGAACGTGCTCAAGCCGAGACCCGGGCGGCCAGGGCTGAGGCGCATTCGCGCGGTCACACCCTCGACAACTTCATCTGGGACCATAACAGCACCTTCACGGTGCCCACGCCTGGATGGAACGGTCAGGACTTCGAGACGTGGCGTGCCGCGGCCTTACAGCACTGGTGGCGCGATTTAGTCCTGGGGGAGTCCAGGACGATGAACGATTGGCTCGCGCCGTGGCTGGATCTCGACGCGATACGGCAGGACAAGGCCTCGTGGGTCAGCTTCTGGACCCAGGAGGCCGATACGTCAGCCCTTCCTCGAGAGTGGATCCGCTGGGCCATGGCCTCAACCCAGGCCACACGCAACGTCACCACCGGCACGCCGGGAGATAACCAACTGGCCACCTACCTTCTCGACGTCGATGTCTTCGTCACGACGGACAAGGCGTTCGTGGCACTAATCGAGGCGATGCGCCCACACTCGCCGTCTCCGCTCGCCGAGACACGTCGCGGTCCATCTGGCGCCGACGCCGTTGGACATGTGCTCGACGTGCTCAATGAACTGGCCTGACGACAGCCCTCGCCACGTTGCTCACCAATATCTCGGCATGCCCGGGACCGGCCCTCAGGGTGCCTAGCGCTGGGGTTCTGGGCTCGATCGTCGCGATGTGCTGTGAAAGGTCCTCGGGAGGGGCTGTCGACCGGCGGAGCCTTGCTTCGGCCTCCGCTCGCACATCGCGACATGAGCAGCCGTTTCAATCATGCCGGCAGGCGGCGGGAGTGACGCGCAATTCGGGGGCCACCGAAGGTGACGAGCCTCTGCGAGAGTTTGCAGCGCCCCGGGGCGCGTGATGGTAAGAATCACGCGTGCCTTATGACCACAGATTCGCGGAGTTCAATGAGTCGACCTACGCGCAGGTGGCGACCGCGGAGGTCACCGATTGGCTCGTGCAGGAGCAGGATCTGATGGCAGTGCCGATCACGCCACACCAGACCGAGGAGGCCGACCTGGGCTACGACCTGGGCGTGAGCGCGAGATGGGGCATGGTCTACCTGCAGTTCAAGGTGTCCGAGTACATGCGCGGCGGAAACGCTGCCGAGTACTGGTACTGGAACCAGCACTACTTCCGGTTCAAGGTCAAGACCGATATGACTACCAACGGAAGGGTTCAG
>Ga0164308_10001169_pt1 | contig 13933 bp, 21 predicted proteins | sample Whisoiple_246_MG_FD_109983 | JGI IMG/M metagenome (GOLD analysis project Ga0164308, IMG submission 109983) | Soil microbial communities amended with fresh organic matter from upstate New York, USA - Whitman soil sample_246_MG | ecosystem: Environmental > Terrestrial > Soil > Unclassified >...
CCCTCGCACGTGGGCAACGACCTGCGCCCCGAACGCCTCGCCCAGCTGTCCGGCCTTCCCCAGGAGGAAGTCGACAAGGTGCTGTCCGACGTGCTCAAGCAGCTCAAGGACGAGAAGAAGGCCAGGGAGTCCGACAAGGACCGTCCCGTCGAGCACATCGCCGTGGACAACGCCAAGGAGGCCAAGGCCAAGGCCGACAAGGTCGAAGAGGAACGGCAGAAGAAGGCCAAGGACGAAGAGCTCAAGGCCCGCACCGAACGGCTGAAGGACGGCACCGCCAACGAGCACGAGCGGCGGGCGGCATCCGGGGACACCCTGGCCGCCGCGCACACCGCCAGCCGCAGCACCACCAGCAAGTAGCGGTCATGTCCACCCAGCAGAACCGGCAGGACCCCGAACCGGAACCCGCCCCGGTCGAGGAACAGAACCCTGCAGTGGCGGAAGCGGACCGGATCCGTGAGGCCACCAAGGCCGAACACGACCGGGCCGCCCGCGGATCGGCCCGGCAGTAACGAACTGGCGAATCATGCCCGGTCGGGGATTCCCCGGCCGGGCATGATGCTGTTCATGAACGCCGCAGAACTCTCTCGCCGATTCGACTACCACGCCAGCAGCCGCACCGAGCACGCCGACGCCCACGCCGGCGTCCGCGCCGGCTGCAAGCGCCTGGCCACCGAGCTCGACGCCCTGCTCCCCGATGGGCGGGAGAAATCCCTGGTGATGACCCACCTCGAGGAAGCTTCCTTCTGGGCGAATGCGGCCATCGCCCGCGAGGGCAACTAACTCATCGACCCTTGGCCCGCAGGAACCGCAACAAGCGCTCGGCGGCGTTGTAGGCCCATTCCCGCTCGTCGTGAGTGGCCTGCCACCACGGCGGGTCCTCCATGCCGTAGATGACCTCGGCCATCTGAAGGGCGAAGTCGCCCTCACCCAGATTCAGCAGCGCCCAGCCCCGGGCCTTGAATTCCTCCCAGTTCTCGATCAGCTCGCCCTCGGCGGGACGTCGAGGAGGGGATGGAGAGGATGGAGGGGGTGGTGAAGCGCCGTTCTTGCGCGCCGGGCACGTCGCGAAGTGCGGCACCATCCGCCACTCGTTGTCGAACAGATCAGGCTGCCGCTTCCCCAGGATGCGGACGTACAACCCGCCGTTCACCATATGCACGGCGGCCGTGCCCGTCACCGGATCCTCGGTGGACATCGGGTCGAGCGGCATCCTCTTGCCCCGCTCGGTGACCGCCCACGTCACACCCTGACCGCATTCCCGGCAGCCGCTCACGGCACCGCCTTGATCACCCAGATCATGCCCAGCCAGGGCGGCGTGGTGTCAGTCGCTCCGGTGTTGGCCGGGGTGGTCGAGCCGGTCGTGCCCGACCCGCCGGAGTCCGTCCCGCCGTCCAGCCCGGCACCGAGCGTCCGGGCAGTCGTAGTGGCCGTGCTGTTCAGGGTCGTCGTGTTGGAGATGGTCTCGGCGTAGGAGTTGGCATTGATCCGGCGCATCCCGACCCCGCTGGTGCTCTGCCAGACCTGCGCCCAGCCCGCCGAGGACAGCGTGTGCGAATGAGCCGGGATGGTGTGGGTGTGAGGGTCCGAGGTGTGGGTGTGCGTTGCCGTGCCGCCGTTGGTGTTCGGAGTGCCCCAGCGCGGGAACCGGGCCAGACCGCCGAGGGCGAAGTTGGGCACGTTGAAGGAGTCCGCGTCCGGCACGCCCCACGGCGAGGAGGTTCCGCCCATCGCCGCGAATAGCTCCGGGTAGGCGGTGCGCGCATAGGCCGCCCCGTCCCACCGCAGGTAGCCCGGCGCGGTGCTGTTGCTCGGTCCACCCCACGGACAGATGATCCCGACCGGTGTGGCGTCCCGGGCCGGGTTGAGCGCCACCCATGGACCGAACGACGCCGAGGCCAGCGAGCGGAAGTAGAGCGCCTGGGTGCTGATGTTGCTCTGCATCCACCACTGCGAGACCACCGTCGAGGTCGCCGACTTGACCGTCATCACGGTCGCCGAGGCCGCGATGGGCCAGCCGCCGTCGGCCTGGGCCTCGGTCAGCGTCATGGAGAAGATCGAGATCCCGACCGGGTAGGAGGCCGAGCCCGCCGAGGAGGCCAGCCCGGCGATGGTCCGGGCCATCGGGTCGTTCCACATGGCGTTGAAGTCGGTCGCGTCGATCTTGGTCAGCACCTGCCCGGCGGTGCCGCCCGCCGCCACGCCCGGACCGGTGGCTCCGGTCGCTCCGGTAGGCCCGGTCGGACCCGGCACCGTGGATGCGGCACCCGTTGCACCCGTAGGCCCCTGCGGTCCGGTCGATCCCTGGATTCCTTGATCGCCCTTCGGACCCTGACTACCCGTTGCACCGGTCGAACCAGTTGAACCCGTAGGCCCCTGTAGCCCCTGCGGCCCCATCAGGTTGTTGCGAATCACCCAGGTGGACGGGTCCGTCTTCTCATAGGTGTTACCGGTAGTGGTGTTCAGGTACCAGTCACCCGTGACGCCAATGGCTCCAGGTAAACCCGGTCCCGATAACCACTTCGAGCCCGCCGCACCCTTGATCGAAGTGCCGGAAATCGACCAGCCCACCCCGCCCAACTGGTAGACGTACCCGTTGGCGGTGTTCAGATACCAGTCGCCCCAGACCGCACCGGACGGTGGCGAAACCTGCGGATCGCTGGTCCCCGAGAACCACCGGGAGCCTGGCGTACCTGCTGCACCCGCTGATCCGGTAGCACCGGTCGGGCCCTGCGAACCCTGAGAGCCGGTCGGTCCCTGCGGCCCCGTCGCACCTGAAAGATTGCCCTGCTTGAACCATGTTCCCGCGGACTTGGTGTAGGTGTCGTCCGTGAGTTTGTCCAGCGCCCAGTCGCCATTGACACCTATGGCGTTCGACGGCACTCCAGAGACCGAAAGCCATGCAGAACCAGGTGGGCCCTGTGCGCCCACTACGGAAGTGGCAATAGAAACATGGCATCGGTTGGGCGGCGACGGGGGCGGACCGGTCCCGTTGGAATAGGCGAACTGGGCAGCTTCGCCCCTACGGACAGCGACTAATGCAGTGATGGTGCACTTGAAATCGAAGCCGTAGACGAGATCGGTGATGATGATGACATCACCAACCTTGACCTTGGTGAAATCATCCAACCGGTCAACGGTCAACGAATCCGACAAGCCGAAGTACACCTTGCTGGTGGAGGAATTCACGAACACGGTGTTGTCAAACTGGGTAGGAATCGTTCCCACCGCGGTCCAGTCGCCGGTAAGTACGGCACCCGCAGGGTCACCTTTGACCCCGGTCGGTCCTTGTGGCCCCTTGAGGTTCATGATCGTTGCCCAGCTACCGCCCAGGAACTCCCAGACGTCGCCGGTATTCGAGTCCAGATACTTGTCATTTTGGACGCCGAAGCCGCTGTTCGGAGCACCGGCTCCGGTCCACCACACAGTGCCGGGCTTACCTTGAAGGTTGCCCCGCTTCGTCCAGGTCGATGATCCCGTCTTCTCGTGATAATCGCCGGTCGTGGTGTTGAGGTACCAGTCCCCGACAATGCCCGTCGCGCCAGCCGGCGCACCCGTACCCGAGAACCACTTCGCCCCAGGTGTTCCCGCCGAACCCGTATTGCCGGTGGTGCCCTGCGGGCCTTGAATGCCCTGGATGCCCTGGGATCCGGTGGAGCCGGTCAGGCCGGTGTCACCCTTGTCACCCTTCGGGCCCTGCGAGCCTGTCGCACCCGTCGTGCCCGGTGTCCCCGGATCGCCCTTCGGGCCCTGACTGCCGGTAGCGCCGGCGGTGCCCGTCGCACCCGTAGGACCAGCTGGACCCTGCGGCCCCTGCGGACCGGTGATGTTGCCCGCATCGGTGTAGGCGGAACCGCCCCAGATCCACAGATGCCCGGTGTTGCTGGTGATCCAGCCCTTCCCGGCGTCCGCAACGGTCAAACCGGTGGGCAGATTCGCCTGCGCGGCAACGGTGCCCACGATGTTGACCCCGGTGCCGTCCTTACCGGTGGCCCCAGTGGGACCGGTAGGACCTTGCGGCCCCTGGGATCCGGTCGTGCCCGGAATGCCCTGCGGGCCCTGCGAACCCGCAACACCAGCCGGTCCCGGATCACCCTTCGGGCCTGCAGGTCCGGGCACAGTGGAATCCGCACCCGCAGGACCGGTGGCACCTGTGCTGCCGGCGGTGCCCTGCGGGCCTTGCGCCCCGGCCGCTCCGGGATCACCCTTCGGTCCCGCAGGTCCGGGCACCGTGGAATCGGCGCCATCAGAGCCCGCGGGCCCCTGAGGCCCCGGCACCCCGGTGGCGACATCGACCCACTGGCCGCCGACCTTGACCCGCAGAACGCCCATTACATCTCCAGCATCGACTGGATCTGGGAGAGGATCTGGCCATCGGTGACCACAGCCTCGTCCGCACCGGGATCGTAGTCAGGATCGCCCTCATGGGTGAGAAGCGCGTAGTTCCACGCCTCGTCCCAGCCCGGAGCGGCAGCCCACCGGCGCCGGTGGTCATAGGTCCACCGGTCGGGGTCGACGGCGACCTGCTCCTGCGCCGCGGCCTGCGCCACCCTGGCCAGCATCGAGGTGTTGGTGGCGATCTTGTCCTGCGTCAGGTAGGTCATCGTGGTCCTCTCATGTCACCAGAAACCGGTCTGCACCGGGCGGCGGTTCAGTGCGGTCTGGTAGTCGGTGACCACCCGGTTGAGGTCGGCCACGTCCTGGGCGGCCAGGCCGGCGCCGATGGAGGCGAAGCCGCACGGGATGTCGGTGGCATTGGCGAATCCGCTGATCGCCCCGACGAGCACCGAAAACGGGGGCAGGCCGGCGCTGGGCGCGGAAGCGTCCGATGCGAGCAGCACCCCGTTGCGGTACGCGGACTGGTTGGTGGCGGAGGTGCGGGTGGCGACGAACAGACCGGACGCGGCCGGCACACCGACGTTGCTGGCGCCTTGCTCGCTCTGGCCGTAGTAGAACGCGTTGACGTTGGCGTAGCGGGAGATGATGTGGAACCGTTCCGGGCCAGTGAGCCAGGAGAAGTTGCCCATCTCGGCCCGGTCCTCGGCCGGGGTGTCCTCCAGCCCGTAGAACGCCAGGTGCGTGGAGTTCACGTCGGCGAGGCGGGCCGCCGGCACCAGGTAGGTGTCGGCGTAGCCGCCGCCCCTGCCCTGCCCCTGCGCGTTGGCCCGGTAGCCCAGCGCGTCCGAGTGGGATGTCGTTCCCCGATCCCAGAACCCCAGCCGGTAGGCGTCGTCGGCGTCCCTGGGGTCCTTGAGGTTCCACTTGTGCAGGGCAGCAGTCCCGCCGATGAACGGGTAGATCGCGGCCATCTTCGCCCACAGCCCGGTGTCCTTCAGGCCACGCACCAGGCCGTCCAGGGCCGGGGCGTAGGAGGAATCCAGGCCGGTCGCGGCCAGGTAAGCATTGGTGGCCGGGTCGAAGGGCGACCCGAACCACTTGTCGTGCAGGTACGCCTCGACCTGCTGCCGATCCGCGTCGGTGAGCTTGCGGTTGTACAGCACCACCTCGGCGACCTCGCAATCACAGGTCTCCTCGTCGGTGCGGACGGTGGGGTCGTAACCCGAGATCGAGAAGGTGTCCTTCCAACCCTCGGCTGTCTCCACCGACCCCAGATGGATGCCGCCGGAGAACAGGCGGCTGATCGTGCCGGAGCCGTCGCCCGAATACATCTTCCAGTCGGTCGTCCACTGCGTCTGCGGGTTGGGCACGGTGAACCCGGCGTCGTACATGACGTCCTGGAAGCCGTTCCAGAACCCGACCAGCAGGTTGGCCGGGGTATAGACGGCGGTCACGATCCGGCCGGCGAACGGGCCGACCATCCGCCCCACATAGACCAGCGTCCACTCGGCATAGACACCGGAGCCGGACAGCATGCGGATCCGGCCCTCGTTGCGGTTGAACCGCACCACCGGCCGCCCGTTCAGCATTGAGCCCCAGGCCGGCGCCGGGGCGCCCATGAACTGCGGAGCTGCACCAGCGCCCCGGTTCCGCCACGAGCCCGGCGTGTAGTCGGCGGCGTCGAACCATACTGCCAACCCGGGCAGGGTGGCCGGCGTCCAGCGCGTCCCCGGCCAGATCTGCCGGTCACCGACGTAGCACGCCTTCACCGGGACGGTTCCGGCCTTGAAGCTCGTCGCGGTCTCCAACAACATCGCCGCCACCTACACGATCGCGTACAGCGTCAGCGGATCCTTGACCGACAGCGCGTCGTACTGCGCCTGGGACAGGATGATCACCGGGGACGAGACCGGTGTTGCGGTGGCGTCGCTGTCGTACCAGAGCTCTTCCGCCCCGGTCGGGGCATCCGGGCCGATGAACACCTCGTCGATACCCACACCCGGAGGCCCCTGCGGTCCCTGCGGGCCTTGCGGGCCGGGCACGGTGGAATCGGCGCCGGCAGGCCCTGGTGCACCATCAGCACCGGGCGGCCCCGGATCACCGTTCGCACCGGGCTGGCCGTCCGCGCCCCGCGCCCCGGGCTCACCGGGTGGACCCGCTGGCCCGGGCACGTCGGAATCGGCACCAGGCGGACCCGGCGGCCCCACCAGCCGGCCGGCCGGGATCCAGTACCCACCCCACGTCCACATCAGGCCGGTGTCGGTGTCCAGGTACATGTCGCCGTTGTTGAAGTTGGTGCCGGTGATCGGCGCCTGCCCAGCGGCCGATCCCAGGATCCACTGCGACCCGGCGAGCCCCCGGAAGCTGCCCCGCCTGGTCCACACCCCGACCGCGGTCTTCTCGAAGTAGTCGCTGTTGGTGGTGTTGACGAACCAGTCGCCCACCGCACCAGCCCCGGCCACCGGGGCCGCGGTACCGGAGAGCCACTTGCCCCCCGCCGCGCCGGGCGTACCGGGCTCGCCGGCCAGGCCGGGCTGCCCGGGCTGGCCCTGATCACCCTTGGGACCTTGCGGCCCAGCTGCACCGGCCGCACCCTGCGCACCGGGCGGGCCCTGTGGGCCGGGAACGTTGCTGGCCGGCCCAGGGGGTCCGGCAGGGCCGGCCAAGGTGGCCTGCTGGGTCCACCCATTCAACGTGGTCTTCTCGTAGACGGCCCCGTTGGTGGTGTCCAGGTACCAGTCGCCGACCACCCACAACAGCCCGGACGGCGGGCCGGTCCCGCTGTGCCACAGCGAACCCTCGATGTTGCCGTCCAGCGTCCAGTAGGTGCCGTTGTAGCGGTACACGTCGCCGAGGCTGGGGTACAGGAACATGTCGCCGGTGTTGGGCGCGGTCACCGAAAGGTGATCAGGGGTGAGCGGATTGGCCGTGTACCAGCGCGAACCCTGCGGTCCCTGCGGCCCCGGTGTGCCCGGCGTGCCCGGTGACCCGGCCGGGCCCGTTGCACCAGCAGGGCCGACAGGCCCCTGCACCGTCGAGTCGGCACCCTTGGGGCCGGGCGCTCCCTGTGGGCCGGCAGGCCCGGTGGTGCCCGGATCGCCCTTGGGACCTTGCGGCCCGGCCACCGTGGAGTCCGCACCCTTGGGCCCGGCCGGTCCTGCCGGTCCCGGGACGGTGGACACCGGCCCACCCGGACCGATGGGCCCTGCTGGGCCCGTTGGCCCCTGCGGACCGGGAGTGGTGGATGCGGGGCCGACAGCACCGGTAGCGCCCGGTGGGCCCTGGTTGCCGGTATCGCCCTTCGCGCCGGTCGGCCCCTGCGGGCCGGGCACGGTGGAATCAGCACCCTTGGGCCCCTGTGGACCAGCCGGGCCCTTGAGATTTCCGGTCAGTTGCGCCATGTCACGCCCCTGCCAGTCGGTACACGTCGCCGGTCGTCAGGTCCAGGTACATATCGCCGGCGTGCGATCCAGGGATGGGTTCGGCCGGAGCGCTGGAGCCAGTGAACCAGGACGTGCCCTGCGGACCCTGCGGCCCCGTAGGCCCGGCTGGTCCCGGTGGCCCGGCCGGGCCGGTAGCGCCGGGGTTGCCCTGCGGACCCTGGAAACCGGCCGGCCCCACAGGTCCCTGCGGTCCGGGCACGGTGGATGCCGGGCCTGCTGGGCCGGCTGGTCCGACTGGGCCTTGTGGCCCAGGCCCGCCTGGTGGGCCCTGTGGTCCGACCGGACCGCCTGGTGGGCCAGCTGGCCCTGCTGGTCCGGCCGGTCCTGGTGGGCCGTCCACCCCGGCCCTGCCCGGTGGGCCGACCGGCCCTGGGATACCGAGATCCACACCGGGCATGTCCACCGAAGCGGCGACGGTGAACTGCTCCACAGCGACATCGGCGTCAGGGATCTGGGTGCTGATGCCCACCCCTTGATGCGCGGGCACGCCAATAGCGACTGCGGGCAGCACGGTGGGGGCGATGGTGACGCCGACCGGGTTGAGCGCAACCGTCGCGCCCAGGGTTTCGACTTCGACGGGGACGTCGGTCACTACGGCCCCCTGGTCACGTCCATGACGGCGGTGAAGCTGCCTTCGACGAGGGTTTGCGCATCTTCACCGGTGGCCTGCACCTGCAGGTCCCACACACCTCTCCAGGTGTCCTTGCCGGCGAGGATCTGGGTGACGGCCGTGCCGGGCCACCGGACGGTGCACACCCCGCCGGCAGCGTTGACGATTTCGACGACGGCGTCCAGGGCCTGGGTGTCGAGCACAGTGGCCCGGGCAGATGCGGTGATGGTCTTGCCGGTGAGGTTGAACGGCTTGCCCTTGCTGGTGATGGTGAGGGTGATGGCGTTCTGGTCGCCGGCGCGCACACCGGTCAGGTCGACCACAGCTGGGCCCAGCGCGACGGTAGCCACGGAGTCAGTGTCGCACTGGATGCCCGACGCGCCCGAACACCGCGGCCAGGTCGTTCTCGCCCCAGCGGAACAGGGCCCGGCCGAGGGACTGCGGGTTGTAGCCGAGGCGGTGGGCGATGCGTTCGGGGTCTTCCCGGGCGGCGATGAGGAAGCGCACGTCTTCGATGACGACGTCGGGTGCGTGGGGGATGTTCACGAGAACGCCCGGCCGCTGCAGGTCGGGCAGTTGGGATGGCAGTCCGGGCCGTGGTCGTGCTTGCGGATTCCGCAGGCACGGGAGTGCGGCATGGCCGCCGGGGTGGCGGTAATCAGCCACTCGAACGGACGGACGGCCGTAGCCAGCTCGGCCAACACCTCGGGCGACTCGACATACCCGGACAGCGCCACGCCGTCCCCGGTCACCGTCACGCGCATCCGGCTCATTCGATGCCCTTCCAGACCGCCTGGGCGGCCTTGTTCGTATGGGCCCAGCCGTCGTGCCGCCCGTTCTCGCCGAGCGGCCAGTCGCAGGCGAAGTGCTCCCCGGCCAGGTTCAGAGCGGCCGGGCAGGTGCCGACCTCGACCTCGGCCAACACCTCGGGCGATTCGACGTACCCGGACAGCGTCACGCCGTCACCGGTCACGTTCACCCGCATCCGGCTCATCGTCGCTCCCTGATGGTCTGCATGGCGGCCCGGAGATCGTCGTCGGCCTGGGCGAGCAGGTCGAGTAGCTGGATGACCTCGCAGGCGTCGTCGAAGCAGCCTTCGTGCACCGCGCGCAGCTCGTCCAGGTCGAGCTCGCTCTCGGTCATGCCGGCACGCGCAGCGCCTGCGCGGTGGGGCATTCCTCGCCGGTACGCACCGACATGCGGCACCCGTTGCAGTAGTCGATCCCCTTGTACATCGTTGCCCGGGGCGTGTGCATGGCCACCAGGTTGTCCAGAACGTCGGCGATGGCGAGCAGGCGGGCCGGGGTCGACTCGACGTCGTACTCGTCGTTGGCCAGCGCTTGCGCCAGGTCCCGCAGGAACTCGGCCTCGGTGCTCACGGCGTGCCCTCGGCCGCCCTGCGTTCCGCGTCCTCGTCGAGGAGCGCCTGGTCGATGCTGCCTTCCATCTCGGTGTCGATCAGCTCGGGAGCGTCCCGTTCGAACCATTCGTCGACCACGTCGGACAGGTTGTTGCCGGTGAGGTGGTCGGCTTTCCACTCCTGGTAGTCGGGCATGGACTCGAAGGTGTCGATGTCGGGTTCCTCGTCGGGGCCGACCAGGGCCAGCGCCCGCCGCACCAGATAGGCGGGCACGTTGAGGTGGCTGACGCCGGACTGCTGCCATTCGACGCGCAGTCGCAGCTTCACTTGCTCTCGGCCACCTTGCGGCCCAGAACGGCGATGAGCTCGGCCAGGTTGCACTGGCACATGACGAGCAGCCGCGGCTTGAGGTCGTCGTTGAACAGGCCGGCCTTGATGGCCGCAACGATGTCGTCGGCGGCGCCCTCGGTGAGCATCCTGCTGGTGCTGCTGGGGTGGCCCGGGCCGCCAGGGCAGCCCACCGCCACGTACTCGTCGTCGGTGGCGGTCAGCTTGCCCATGGGTCGTCCTCCGGCTCGTCGGGTGGTGGTTCGTCGTCGTCCTGTTCCTCGCGCAAGAGTTCCAGGCGGGTCGGACGGTCGGGGTCCGGTCCGTCGTACACACCGATGCGGGACTCGGCCCGGGCCGCGTCCTCCCACCACAGGCCGCTCATCAGTCCCACTCCGCGATCAGCGTGATCGGGTCGGCGGGCCAGCGGTGCGGGCCGTCGTGGTCCCGCAGGAGGCCGCACACGTAGAACCGGCGCCCGCCCCACATCTTCTGCGCCTTGGCCGGCATCTCCACGGTGCTGGGGATGTTGCAGCGGACCGGCTCCGGAGCCTTCCTGACCGTGGTGCGGTGCTGCTTACGGTTGTCGTGGGACTGTCGAGGCGCATTCCGACGCTGATCCCACCAGGACGTGGCAGCCCTCGCGGGCACTCCGGGAACGGTGCCCCGGGGGCTGTCACCCTGGACTTGCGACCACTTGGCCATGTCAGATCCCTTCGAAGGCCGGTGAGGGGCTGTAGGTGATCGCGCCGAACGTGTTGCCCTTGTGCTGGTGCAGGCTCAGGCTGCTGCGGGTCTGGCAGTTCTCGCAGTCGATGTCGATCCGGATGGTGTGCCGGCGCCCGCTGTAGTCCCCGAGCGCCTTGCGGGTGGTGATGTCGATATGGCTGGCCGAGTCCTCACCCACAGCGACGACGGCGACCTGGTCGTGGTTGGCGTTGCTGACCACGACGGTGTCGATGTGGGTCCAGATGTCCCCGCAGTGGGGGCATTTCACCGCGCCGTAGTCGAGGTCGATTTCGAGCACTTTCCGCCTCCTTTTGTGCGTGAACAGGGTGTGTTCGTTACCTTGGGCAAGAACTTTTAGGCCCTCTAATTGAGTAGTGTCACGCCTAATTGAATGGTTGTCCACAACTACTTTCCGTCGCCTCCATTTCACGTAGTGCTAGTCCATGGTTCGAGCGTCATCACGATGCGTGGCGGGCCGTTGGGGTAGTCCCGCATCAGGTGTGGTCCGTACAGCACGCCGTCACAGTCATCCGCCAGTACCCCCGCGTCCACGAACCCATCGACCAGGGCCTTGACGGTCGGATACAGGTTGCCGGTGTCGCGCCGGCGATTGTCCCCGAACCGGAAGTAGGCCCAGATCAGCATGGGGCATGGCTGCGGCCCCAGCCCCTGCGCCTTGAGCTTGCCCAGGGCGCGCCAGGGCTGGATCTGTTGGTAGAAGAACCGGCTGTTCTCACGCCGCTGGGCGTTGAGGTTGAGCAGCTTGCCCGGAAACTCGGTGTGCTGGATCTGAACCAGAATCACGTCTACGCCTCTCAGCGCTCAAAAGGGCGGTTGGTCGGCGGATTCACCCACGCCAGGCCCGTACGAACGTTTGGGAATGATCTGGGGCGCCTTCCGGGGCAGTTTGAGCACCGGGTGGCGATGCTCCACGAGCACTTCGATGCCGGGCTTACCGGCAGGTCGGCCCTTAATCCGCCACTGGTCACGGCGATCGAGCTCGTAGTGGTCCCCGAGCCACCGGAGCTCGTAGGTCCTGGCGCCGAGCAACCTGGCCACCGCTTCGCCCTCATCGGTCAGTGGCGACGGGTCGGCCTCCGCGGTCTGCGCGCCCATGTCGTCGTCCAGGCCGCGGAGAACGGCACGCTTGCACTCGGTGCACCGGAAGGTCCGCGCTTTGCGGGAGGCGCCGGCCGCGGCGTCGATGTACCCGGCGTTGTCCAGGCGGCGGACCAGCCAGGTGGGCATGTCACCCCACACCTCGTGGATCGGCTCGCTCATGGCTTCTCCTGGGGTGTTGGGCCACCGAATGAGGCGGCAGGGGGGGTATGCGGTTTCACGGTTTTACGGTTTCTCCAGACCAGTCCCGTGTGTGGGCGCGTACATGCGCGCACCTGCACGCGCACACATGCGCACATGTGTAAGGGTGGTGAAGAAACCGTAATAACCGTAATAACCGTATAGATGCAGGTAATACCGTATGAGTTTGATCTTGAGAAACCGCGATGAAACCGCAGAGGGTTCTCAGAAACCGCAGCGTTGTTACGACTGGTCACTGTCGGTGTCCTTCTCGATGCGGTACCAGACCACTCGACTGTCTCGGTGATCCATCACCAATCGGCGTCCACCGGCCCAATGGCCATCGTGGCGACGCAGGTACCGCCCGAACTTCTTGTGGTTGAGGCCCCTGGCGTCAACCATGCCTTCGGGTAGCAACTGCTCCCAATCGACGCTGAACACGAACGTGCCGTCGTCCAGGTGCCGCGATTCGGACAGCTTCGCGGTCATGATCTGGGTGGTCCAGGTCCGCTCCCCGAACGCTGCGTCGATCTCGGTCAGCAGCTCGGTCAGCTCCTCGTTGTCCGGGTTGGTGTCCACCACCGAGGTTTCATCGGTCCACACCTCACCGTCGATGCCGGCGAATGAGAGCGCGCCCCGCACCACCCGGCGCCACGTGGTGAACGTGTCGCCGCCGTGGGAGGCATAGGTGACGTCGGGACGCCCGGCGACGATCCAGGCCCGCATCAGGGTGAGGACTGCGGACAGCAGCGCCGGTCGGTTGTCGGTGACGTAGTTCTTGAGCTCTTTGATGGTGTAGGTGTCGGCGGGCCGCTCCCAGGCCTTCTCCATACCCGGATCGAACGTGGCCATGACAACGCGCCGCACCAGATCGCCGCCGAAGGACAGGTTGTTGCCGTTGAGGACGATCAGCCGGTTGTTGATCATCCGGATGTTGGTGGACTCGCCGAGCTTGCGCACGGTCACGATGCGGGAGGTGGTCAGCGCGGCCAGCTTGGCCGTCCGCACCACCCCGGTCTGGTTGTCGAACACGATGACCGGGTCGGCCGAGTTGAGCCAGATCGCACCCAGCTGTTTCTCGATCTCGTCGTCGTCGCTGGGCAGCGGGCCGCGCACCTCGGGCACGCCGTAGAGCCTGGCGATGATCTCGGAGAGCAGCGTCTTGCCGGAGCCCTGGTTGCTGGCGCTGATGCCGATGAGCGGCGCCGGTCCGTCCAGGAGGGGTTGCAGCACCGGTGTGATGAGCGCGGCCAGGTAGTTGGCCCGATCGTGCGGGGTGATCCAGCCGAAGTCGGACACCAGCCCGGCCAGGATCTTCCCGGCGGCCACCGCGTCGGCCTGGGTGGGTCGTTCGGGCACGGTGATGTTCTCCATACCTGCCAAGGGCAGGTAGATGATGCCCGATTCGGGGTCGTACCCGGCCCGGTCCAGGATGGACCCGTCGACCCGGATGCTGGGGGTGTGCGCCACCCCGACGGTGATCCGGGCGGACACGGCGCTGCTGGGCAGGGCCACCACCTCTTTGACGGGCCGGATCGGTGGGTAGGCCCGCACCACGTCACCCTTGGCGTTGGTCTTGGTGAAGTAGACCTGCTCCTGCAGGTAGCAACTCAGCCGGTCACCGGTGAGTTGGATCAGGGATTCGGGTTGGACCAGTGCCTCCGGGACGTTTGGCTTGATGTAGCCGGCCTCGGTGATGGACCGCAGCAACGCCAGGGTGTCGCCGTAACGGAACACCCCGGAGGTCGGACCGGTGCCCAGGGAGGCACGCAGGTGATCGGCGAAGATCAGCTCGGAATCGAAGTGTTCGACGGGGCGATCGTCGGC
>Ga0164308_10001170_pt1 | contig 13928 bp, 10 predicted proteins | sample Whisoiple_246_MG_FD_109983 | JGI IMG/M metagenome (GOLD analysis project Ga0164308, IMG submission 109983) | Soil microbial communities amended with fresh organic matter from upstate New York, USA - Whitman soil sample_246_MG | ecosystem: Environmental > Terrestrial > Soil > Unclassified >...
ACCACGTCCAGCCAGGCGATCCCGTGGGCAGCTGTGGCAACTCCGGCAACAGCACCCAGCCGCACCTGCACATTCAGGCCACGGACAGCACCGACTGGGACGAGGCGAAGGGGCTGCCCATCACTTTCGATCATCCCAGAGCGCCCGCGATTGGCCGAGTCCGTGGATGTGATCGATTGATCCCGCACCAGGTAGCCCTTTTCGCCGCGTAGCGCGCTCTGGATGCAGCGTCGATCCGCCCAGTCAGACGCACGCGGCCTTCCGGTGCCTGAGCGCACGACAACCGGGATCCACGTCGCGGTGCTCGGTCGGTTTCTTCAGCTGAGCCGTTCGCTGCGGCTTTCGGCGCTGACGCCTCTACGGCAACTGCTCCACGGCTTGAGCCTCTACGGAAAGCCCTCGCCTGTATCGGGTCATGAAGGACTCGAAGCCCTCCACCTCGCTCGAGTTGGCGGTGATCGTCTCGAAGGTGTTGCCGCTGAACACCTTGTTCCGGAGATACTCGTTGAGTGATTCGTTGTCTTCCTGTTCAAGCAGGTAGGCAGCCAGCAGCGCCATTCCCCACGGGCCACCCTCACCGGCCAGCTCGCCGACGGAGATGGGCGTGTCGAGTGCAGCAGCCAGGATCCGCTGGCCCACGTCCTTGGTCTTGAAGAGGCCACCGTGCGCAAAGAGGTTCCGAGGGTGGACGCCCTCCTCGTGCAAGACATCCATTCCCATGCGGAGTGTGCCGAGCGTGGCGTAGAGGTGCGTCCGGACGAAGTTGGCGAGGGTGAACCGGCTGTCTGGCGATCGGACGAAAAGGGGCCTGCCCTCGTCCAGGGCGACAATCGGCTCGCCTGACACGTAGTTGTAGGCGAGAAGGCCGCCACCGTCCGGCTCCCCGGACAGCCCAGCCGTGTAGAGCACCTGGAACAACCTGGTCGCGTCCGGCTCAACCCCGAGAGCCGTAGCAAACTCCCCAAAGAGGTTGATCCACGCATCGAGGTCGCCGGTGCCGTTGTTGCAGTGCACCATGCCTACGAGATCGCCCGCGGGTGTTGTGACGACATCTATCTCCCGATGGACGGTGCGTAGTGGGCGATCCAGGACCACCATGGCGAAGATGCTGGTGCCGGCGCTGACGTTCCCGCTCCCGACGTCGACACTGTTCGTGGCCACCATGCCCGTTCCCGCGTCGCCCTCGGGGGGGCACAGGGGTATCCCAGGCAGGAGCGCCCCACTGGGGTCGAGCAGGAGTGCGCCGTCCTCGCTGAGGACACCCGCGTCCTGGCCGGCAGACAGCACGGGCGGCAGCACTTCCGAGAGTCGCCAGGGATAACCCCGCTCGGCGATCAGCTCCTGGAACCGCGACATGAGCGTCTCGTCGAAGTGGCCGGTCTTCGCGTCGATGGGAAACATCCCACTGGCGTCCCCTACGCCGAGTACCCGCTGGCCCGTGAGCCGCCAGTGCACGTATCCCGCCAACGTTGTGACGTGGGCGAGGCGCGGGAGGTGCTCCTCGTCATCGAGGATCGCCTGGTAAAGGTGCGCCACAGTCCAGCGGTGCGGGATGTTGTGCTCGAACAGATCGGTCAGTGCTCTGCTCGCTGCGTCGGTATTCGTGTTGCGCCAGGTTCGGAACGGGACGAGCAGCTCACCGGCGTTGTCGAATGCCAGGTAGCCGTGCATCATTGCCGAACACCCCATCGCGCCAACGGTGTTGAGCGCGACGTCGTACCGGTCGGACACCTCGTCGGCCAGCTCCGCGTAGCAGTGCTGAACGCCCTCGGTGATGCGGTCCAGATCGTAGGTCCACAGCCCGTCGACGAGCTTGCTGCTCCACGCATGGCTGCCCGTCGCGAGGGGGGCGTGCGTCGGCCCGATCAAGGCGGCCTTGATCCTGGTCGAGCCCAGCTCGATCCCGAGGGCGCTGTCACCTGCATCGATGGCTGCGCGCGCCCGCGACGCCTCGTCGTTCAGATGCCGCATGAGGTGGTACCTACCGTTCCGTCGGAGGAGTGTGGGGCGCCACCGGGGCGGTCTCGGCCGAGTGACGACGCGGTGTGGCCCCGAAGGCGGCTCAAGGGCCGAGAGCGGCCCGTTACAGCCCTCATCTCACCGGGCGACGCGCGGTGCTGGCACGGAGGATGAGGGCGGGCTGCACCACGGTGGTGTGATCGGTGGGTCGGCCATTCGTGGTCAGCAGCTCGAGCAAGAGCGCCATTCCGGCTCGTCCGAGCTCGTTGAAGTCCTGGCGGACGGTCGTCAGGGAGGGCGAGAAGTAGGCGGACTCGGGGATGTCGTCGAAGCCCACGATGCTCAGGTCCCTTGGCGCCGACAGACCCCGCTCGTAGAGCAGGTGCAGGACGCCCAGTGCCATCTGATCGTTGGCCGCGAAGACCGCGGTGGGTGGAGGGTCGGCACGAAGCATCTGCAGCCCTGCGGCATATCCCGACGCTGCCGACCAGTCGCCCTTGAGGATCGGGGCCGACGGAGCGGACCGGCTGGCCAGCGCGTCCATCCAGCCGTGCTGGCGTTCGCGTGTCTCGAACCAGTCCTCGGGGCCGGCGATGTGCCAGACGGTCTCATGCCCCAGGTCGAGCAGGTGCGTGGTGGCGAGGTACGCGCCGGCACGCTGCTCGACAACGACGGACGGTATGCGCGCGGACCCGCTGCCCTGGACGGCCACGACGGGCAGCTGCGGGCTGGTCCCCGCGAGTGCTTCCGCCGCCGAGATGTGCGGGACGATCGCGATGACGCCGTCCATGGAGCGCTGCACGAACGCCTCCATGGCCTCGGTCATCGAAGCCCGGTCGAGCAGCGGGAGGGTAGCAATGCTGACGCCGTAGCCCCGTTGGCGTGCCGCATGTTCGATACCCAGCAGGGCCGCGCCCGGCCCGTACTGGCTGGTGTCGAACGTGATGACGCCGACGGTGCCGGATCGGCCACTGGCGAGAGTGCGCGCGGCGACGTTCGGCGTGTAACGCAACCGACGCATGGCCCGCTCCACGCGCTCGCGGGTGGCGGCGTTGACCTGACCTCTACCCGTCACCACCCGCGACACGGTCATCGGAGACACCTTGGCGAGCCGGGCCACATCCGACATCGTGGTGGGTCGGGGCTCAGCCGTCATCGACCGACCCGCCGCTATCCATGCGTGAAGGAGCGGGCGGTGCAGCAGGCCACGACCCGGACACGTCAGGACCGCGCGTTCGCCTGCAGGCGGATGGCACACCAGGACACGGGTGGGAGGTCGGCCCGGAGCGTGCCGTCGGTCACCTGAGCCGAGTCAAGCGACACCGGGACGACCCGGTCCGGTTCGTCCCGGTCATTGGTGGCGTACGGGTCGCCGCCGCCGATGAGCCAGGCCTCCGCGACCTCGAGCTCACCGAATCGGTCGAGCGCCGCGGTGAGGCTCAGGGACTCCTCGATGCTGCGGTTCACCGCGAACACCGTGACAGCGCCGGTGCTCTCGTCATAGGTGGCAGTCGCGTCCAGCAGTGGGACCTCGCCGTACCGGGCGGTGTGATACGAGTCGGACTGCGCCTCGAGGCGGAGCACGGCCCCCTCCGCAAGCCGGGAGGTGATGGCGAAGGGGTGGAAGATGGTCTGCCGCCACGCGCCCCCGTCGGGGTCGGTCATGATCGGCGCGATGACGTTGACCAGCTGGGCCAGACAGGCGACGCCGACGCGGTCGCTGTGCCGCAACAACGAGATGAGCAGCCCACCGACGACGACTGCGTCAGCGGCGGTGTACACATCCTCGATCAGCGGCTTCGCGGCGGACCAGTCGTCCCCGGGCCCCTCGCTGCTGTAGCGCGACTGGTACCAGACGTTCCACTCGTCGAAGGAGATGTCGATTCGCTTGGGGTTCTTCAGCCGGGCGCCCACACTGTCCGCCGTGGCCACGACGCTCTCGATGAAGTGGTCCATGTTGACACCGGATGCGAGGAAGCTCCCGAGGTCGCCGTCGAGCTCCTCGTAGTAGGCGTGTGCGGAGATGTAGTCGACCTGGTCGTAGCTCAGCTCCAGGACCTCGGCCTCCCACGCGCCGAAGGTCGGCATCGCCGAGCTGGAGCTGCCGCAAGCGACGAGCTCGAGGTCGGGCTCGGCGGTGCGGAGGGCGCGCGCCACCTCGGCGGCGAGGCGGCCGTACTCGTGCGCCGTCTTGTGGCCGGTCTGCCAAGGACCGTCCATCTCGTTGCCGAGGCAGAACAGCTTGACGCCGTGGGGACCGTCGGCGCCGTTCTTGCGCCGCAGGTCGGACAGCTGGGTGTCCTTCGGGTGGTTCATGTACTCGTGGGCGTCGAGGGCCTCCTGGACCCCGCGGGTGCCGAGGTTGAACGAGTACATGATCTCGAGCTCGGCGTCCTTGGCCCACGTGGCGAACTCGTCGATGCCGACCGCATTCGTCTCGAGCGTGTGCCAGGCCAGGTCCCGGCGAACCGGACGCTCCGCCGCCGGGCCGATGCCGTCCTCCCAACGGTACCCGGACACGAAGTTGCCGCCCGGGTATCGCACGACCGAGACTCCGAGCTCGCGGACCAGCTTCAGGACGTCACCGCGGAAGCCGTTGGCGTCGGCGGTCGGATGACCGGGCTGGTAGATGCCGGTGTAGACGCAACGGCCCATGTGCTCGACGAACGAGCCGAAGATCCGCCGCCGCACAGGAGCAATGACGAATGCCGGGTCCAGGTGCATGGATGCCGAGGTCACGGGTAAGTCCTTCCGTAGATGGGTGTGCGGTCAGACCCACGGTGAGTCGTGACTGGTAGCGCTATCCATGGCTTCTGCGTGCCCAAAACCCTTGTGCGCAAACTCTTGACAACTCACGGTGAGAGCAGGAGTGTTAACGCTACCGTAGTCGTCAATGGTGACGAAAGGAAGGGCTCCTGATGCAGACGAACGCTCACGGTTCTCGCAGGGCAGGAATCTCCCGCAGGTCGCTGCTCCAGTCGGCTGGGCTCGCCGTGGCAGGGCTCGGCGCGACCACCGTGCTCGGCGGATGCGGCACCACCGCGGCCGCCGGCCTCGTGGGAGGCGCGGTCGACCCCGGCGCCGTCCAGTTCTGGAACCTCTTCGGCGGCGGGGACGGCGCGCGGCTGCAGACCATGCTCGACGCGTACAAGGCGAAGCACGGCGCCGACTCGCTGACCGCGGCGACCTTTGCCTGGGGTGACCCCTACTACACGAAGGTGACGCTCGCCACCGTCGGGAACAAGGCGCCCAACGTCGCAGTCGCGCACCTGACCCGCATGCAGAACCTGGCGGCGGCCGACCTGTTGACCCCGATCACCGACCAGATGCTGGGGTCGGTCGGGCTGGCCGCCTCGGACTTCAACCAGAACGCGTGGAAGAACCAGGTGCGGGACGGCAAGAACTACGCCATCCCGCTGGACACGCACCCCTTCGTGTTGTTCTACAACGTCGACGTCTGCAAGAAGGCCGGCCTGCTCGACTCCGACGGAGCGCTGAAGCCCATCGAGGGCGTCGAGCAGTGGGAAGCGGCCTTGACCGCCGCGAAGAAGGCGACCGGCGCGTATGCGCTCGGCGTCGCCAACGTCGGCGACTTCGCAACGCCCTGGCGCCTGTTCCAGACCCTGTACTCCCAGATGGACGGCAACACGCCCTTCCTGGGCGAGAGCGGCAAGACGATCACCGTCAACGAGGAGCTCGCAACAAAGACGCTGGACTACATCGGGCGCATGAGCAGCCAGGGGTGGATCCCCAAGACCGCGGACTACGGCGGCGCCGAGACGATGATGTTCACGGGCAAGGCCGCGTTCTACCTCGAGGGCGAGTGGGAGCTGACCACCGCGCAGGCTGTCAAGGACCTCAAGTTCGGGATGGCGCCCATCCCGCAGCTGTTCGACAAGAAGGCCGTACAGGCGGACTCGCACACCTTCGTCCTGCCCAAACTCGAACGCACGCCCGAGCAGCTGACACGGGACATGGGCTTCATCAAGTCCATGCTCGACCAGAGCATGACCTGGGCCCAGGGCGGCCACATCCCCGCCTACCTGCCCACCCTCAACAGCGCGGAGTACAAGGCGCTGCAGCCGCAGGCCAACTACTCATCTGTCGCCGACTACACGGTGTTCGACTCCCTGGCCTGGTACTCCGGCTCGGGCTCGACCTTCGAGAACATCGCCGGGTCCAACATCGCCCTGGTCCAGCAGGGCCTGTCATCAGGCGCCGCCGCCCTGAAGAACATCCGCGCCCAGCTTGACCCCTACCTTTCCGCGGCGAACCCGCTCTGACGACCGGTCGATTAGGAGACGCGCATGGCCACCCAGACTCTTTCCGAAACCCGGCCCCGCACCGCGCAGGCGAAAGCGGGCAGCAGCGGTCCCCACTGGCGACGTCACCCTGCGTGGTGGTTCCTCGCGCCCTTCGCCATCATGTACCTGCTCTTCCTGATCGGTCCAACGCTGTACATGCTGGTGGCGAGCTTCTTCAACACCAGTCTCGTCCATGACGGTCTGGGCAGCTTTGCCGGCCTGAGCAACTACGCAGAGATGCTCGGGCGCGCGGATTTCCAGTCCGCCATGTGGCACACGCTGTTGTTCACCATCCTCACCGTCCCGCCATTGACGATCCTGGCGTTCGTCCTGGCGGTGCTGGCCAACCGCATACCGCGCGGTCAGGTGTTCTTCCGCCTGGCGTTCTTCCTGCCCTTCATCCTCCCATCAGCATCCATCGCCCTCATCTGGGTATTCATCTACACCCCCGACACCGGTCTGCTCGCGATGGTGCAGGGTTGGCTCGGCATGAAACCCACCGCTGTCCTGGCCGACCCCACCTGGGCCATGTGGGGTGGCGCGGCAGCGACTGTGTGGTGGACCATCGGCTTCAACTTCATCCTCTACCTTGCAGCGCTGCAAGACATTCCGCGGGAGCTCTACGAGTCCGCCGCCATCGACGGCGCCACGCCGTGGCAGCAGATCCGGCACCTCACCATTCCCCTGCTCGGCAGCACCACCACGTTGGTGATCCTGCTCCAGATCATCGCCAGCCTGAAGATCTTCGACCAGATCTACCTCATGACCGCGGGAGGCCCCGGGCAGTCGACCCAGGTCGCCCTCACCTTCATCACCGGCGAGGGGTTCACCAGCAACCGGATCGGGGCGGCATCCGCTGCTTCGGTGTTGCTCTTCATCGCGATCATGATCATCGCCGCCGCCCGGCAAGGCCTGTCCCAGATCCAGAATGCGAGGTCGTGACATGTCGACGACAACGTTGGCCACCACCACCAGCGGCATCTCTGCTGCAGCGCCGCCGGCACGCCGGAGCGGCTCCGGCCTGCAGACGGAGCCGCGCGCGTTCAAGATCGTCACCCGGGTCGTCCTCACCATCTTCGCCGTGCTCTGGCTGCTCCCGACGTTGTGGGCCATCCGTACCTCGCTGGTCTCCAACGCCACCGCGTCACTTGGTGCCGAGGCCGTCCTCAAGGACACCAACCCGACACTCCACTCCTACAGCGTCCTGCTGCAGAGCGGCGACATCTGGAACTGGTACGTGGCCAGCGCGGTCACCTCGGTCCTCACCGTGGTGCTCACTGTGCTGTTCGCGTCGATGGCCGGCTACGTCCTGTCCCGCATGAGGTTCCGCGGCCGCTGGCTGGTCTTCATGCTCGTGGTCCTCGGCATCATGGTCCCGACCCAGGTCCTGATCGTGCCGATCTTCCGTGAGCTGAGCGCCATGCACCTGCTCAACACGTACTGGTCGGTGATCCTGCCGCAGGTGCCCGCCGTCGTCGCAGTGTTCATCTTCAAGCAGTTCTTCGACGGGCTGCCCAAGGAGATGGAGGAAGCGGCCCGTATCGACGGTGCCGGCCCATGGCGGATCTACCGGTCCATCGTCATGCCGATGTCGACACCGGTGATCTCCGCCGTCGGCATCCTGACCTTCGTGTCTGTCTGGAACAACCTGATCCTGCCCCTGTACACCCTCACCAACCCCAAACTCATGACGATCCCAGTCGGGCTTGCGACGGTCCAGGGCTCCTACGGCCAGCGTCTGGCGGACATCCAGGCATCCGCCATCCTTGGGGCCCTCCCGCTCGTCATCCTCTACTTCTTCTTCCAGCGCCGCATCGTCGAAGGCTTCGCCGGATCAGGGGTCAAGGGGTGACGGCGCCGACCGGCGGACCCACAGTCGCAACGGAGAGCTCGTGAGCATGGGACTGTCAGGATTCAGCTCGGAGGTCCGCGTCGAGGTGGAGCGCGCTCGCGAGGTGGTGAGCCGGCTGCACGCCGAGCTGCCGAGATGGCAGCTGGTGGTGTGGACAGCCGGCAACGTCTCGCAACGAGTGCCCGGCGCGGACCTGTTCGTCATCAAGCCGTCCGGGGTGTCGTACGACGCGCTGTCGCCGGAGGCGATGGTCGTGTGCGACTTCGACGGCACATTGATCGACGGGGATCACAACCCCTCGTCCGACACCGCGGCGCACGCGTACGTCTACGCGCACATGTCGGACGTCGGCGGAGTCGTGCACACCCACTCGACGTACGCGACCGCGTGGGCTGCGCGCGGCGAGGAGATCCCGTGCGTGCTGACGATGATGGCCGACGAGTTCGGGGGCCCGGTGCCCGTCGGTCCGTTCGCGATGATCGGTGACGACTCGATCGGGCGAGGGATCGTGGAGACACTGACGGGCTCCCGTAGCCCCGCCGTGCTGATGCGCAGCCATGGTCCCTTCACCATCGGACGGGATGGTCGGGCGGCGGTGAAGGCGGCGGCTCTGCTCGAGGAGGTCGCACGGTCGGTGCACGTTGCGCGACAGCTCGGCGATCCGCTACCCATCGACCAGGCCGACATCGACAGGCTGTACGAGCGTTACCAGAACGTGTACGGCCAGGGCCAGCCCAGCGCTGGGTGACCGAGGAGATCGATGAAAGACACACCAAAGCAAGCCCTCTGGTTCCTCACCGGGAGCCAGGACCTGTACGGCCGGGACGTGCTCGACCAGGTCGCCAGACAGTCCCGCGAGGTGGCCGACGCCCTGGATGCCTCACGCGAGGTGCCCGTGCCGATCGTCTGGAAGCCGGTCCTGAAGGACTCTGACGCGATCCGGACGATGGTCCTGGAGGCCAACAGTGACGGCAGCTGCGTCGGCCTCATCGCCTGGATGCACACCTTCTCCCCGGCCAAGATGTGGATCCGCGGGTTGACCGCCTTGCAGAAACCGCTGCTGCATCTGCACACGCAGGCCAATGTCGAGCTGCCCTGGGCGGACATCGACATGGACTTCATGAACCTCAACCAGGCGGCGCACGGTGACCGCGAGTTCGGGTACATCCAGTCGCGCCTAGGCATGGAGCGAACGACGGTGGTCGGGCACGTCAGCGACCCGCGAGTCACGTCCCGGGTGGGGGTCTGGGCTAGGGCCGCCACGGGAAACGCAACCGCGCGCTCCCTTCGGCTAGCCCGGTTCGGCGACACCATGCGCAACGTCGCTGACACCGAGGGCGACAAGACCGACGCGGAGGTGCGGTTCGGGATCTCGGTCAACAGTTGGAGCGTCAACGAGCTGGTCCAGCGCGTGGACGCCGTCGGCGGCGGCGAGCTCGACTCGCTCGTCGACGAGTACGAGCAGATCTATGCTGTGACGCCCGAGCTTCGCAAGGGCGGCGACCGGCACTCCTCGTTGAGGTACGCCGCCCAGCAGGAGCTCGGCTTGCGCTCCTTCCTCGAGGACGGCGGCTTCGAGGCGTTCACCACCAACTTCGAGGACCTGGGTGGGCTGCGCCAGCTGCCCGGCCTCGCCGTCCAGCGGCTGATGGCACAGGGGTACGGTTTTGGCGCGGAAGGCGACTGGAAGACGGCCGCCATGGTCCGGATCGCCAAGGTCATGGGTCGCGACCTGCCGGGTGGGGCGTCGCTGATGGAGGACTACTCCTACGACCTCAGTCCCGGCAACGAGCTGATCCTCGGTGCACACATGCTTGAGGTGTGTCCCTCCCTGACCACGTCCCAGCCCAGCATGCAGATCCACCCGCTCGGCATCGGCAACCGTGAGGACCCGGTGCGGCTCGTGTTCGATGCCGACCCCGGACCCGCCGTCGTGGTCGGAATGACCGACATGCGGGACAGGTTCCGGTTGACGGCCAACGTCATCGACGTCGTCCCGCCCCCACACCCGCTTCCCAAGCTGCCGGTCGCCCGAGCCATCTGGGCTCCCTCACCCGACTTCGGTACGGCGACCCAGGCGTGGTTGATGGCAGGCAGTACGCATCACACGGTCATGAGCACCGCAGTGGGCGTCGACGCGTTCGAGGACCTGGCCCAGATGATGCGCACCGAGCTGCTGATCATCGACCAGGACACCACGGTTCGCAGTTTTGCCCGCGACCTGCGCTGGAACGCTGCGTACTACCGGATCGCCGAAGGCCTGTAGCGTGACGACCCAGCCGCGCCTCCGCGGCTCCGCAGGCCCGGCAGGGCCCGCCACGCCCTCGCCCGGCGCACGGGTGGTGCTACGGCCGCTCACCCAGCAGGACGTTCGCATCACGGGCGGGTTCTGGGCCCAACGCCAAGCCGTGAACCGGGCCGCTTCGCTTGACCTGGGGTACGAGCGGCTTCGATCCGCCGGGAACCTGGACAACCTTCGCATCGCCGCCGGCGACCTCTCCGGAGAGGTTCGTGGGCCGGTGTTCATGGACTCCGACGTCTACAAGTGGCTCGAGGCGGCAGCCTGGGAGTACGGCCGTGCCCCGGATCCGGGGCTGCTGGGACGCATCCGTGAGGTCAGCGTCGTCGTGGCATCCGCCCAGGCCGAGGACGGCTACCTCGCCTCGGTGCAGCAGGTCCGCTATGAGGGGAAGCGGTACACGGACCTGCCCCATAGCCACGAGCACTACTGCGCCGGACACCTCTTCCAGGCTGCCGTCGCACAAGCGCGGTGCACGCCGGACCGGACCCTGCTCGAGACGGCGACGCGCCTGGCCGACCATCTGGTTGCCACGTTCGGTCCCGGCCGGAACGAGGAGGTCGACGGACATCCCATCGTGGAGACCGCCCTCGTCGAGCTGTTCCGCGAAACCGGCCGTCAGGAGTACCTCGACCTCGCCAGCTGGTTCGTCGAAGCCCGCGGGCGCGGCTCCACGGCCCGACACGGAGAGGCCCCCACGTACTTCTGCGACCGTCTGAGGGTTCGCGATGCGACCTCCGTCGAGGGGCACGCGGTGCGGGCCGTGTATCTGCGCGCCGGGGCCGCGGACGTCGCCGCGGAGACCGGCGACGCCGATCTGCAGGCCGCACTTGGCCGGCAGTGGGAGGCCATGACGAACGAGAAGATGTACCTCACCGGGGGGTTGGGCTCCCGATGGGACCTGGAACAGTTCGGAGACCCGTACGAACTCCCCCCCGATCGGGCGTATGCGGAGACCTGTGCCGCCATCGGCAGCATCCAGTGGGCCTGGCGCATGCTCCTGTCCAGCGGCGACCCGCGTTATGCCGACCTCATCGAACGAACCCTCTACAACGCCGTCCTGCCGGGGATGTCATTGAGCGGGACCGAGTACTTCTACGTCAACACCCTCCACCTGCGGGACGATTCGCATCCCGACGACGAACGCAGCCCGGCGCTGGGACGACAGGGCTGGTTCAACGTCGCCTGCTGTCCTCCCAACGTGATGCGTCTGCTCGCAAGCCTGGACACCTACCTTGCGACGAGGAGCGACCGCGGGGTCCAGGTGCACCAGTTCGCCACCGGCACGGTCGAGGCTGGCGAGGTGTGCATCTCTCTTGCCACGGACTACCCATGGCAGGGCGAAGTCCGGATCGAGGTGCTGGCCTCGGGCGACGCGCCCTGGGAGCTGGCCCTGCGTATCCCACAGTGGGCGGAGGGAGCGACGGTCACCCATGGTGGACTCCCGGCGGATGTGAGACCCGGTGAGTATGCCCGCATCCACCGATCCTGGTCCGGCGGCGACGTGGTCGTGCTGAGCCTGCCGTTGGCGACACGTCTCGTCCGGCCGCATCCGCGTATGGACGCGGTTCGCGACTGCATTGCGATGGAGCGAGGCCCGCTCGTCTACTGTCTGGAGGCGTCCGATGTGCCCGAGGAGGTGGCGGTCGACGACGTGCGGATCCGGGTCCACGAGGCGGCTGCCGCAAGGCCAGAGCATTGCAACGACCTGCTTGGGGGCGTGACCATTCTCACCACCCGCCTGTGCGTCCTCGACGACGCTTCCACAGAGCCGTATCGAGCGGTCACCGCCGATGCTGAGGCCCAGGGACGCGCGAGTCCCGGACCGCTGGAGCTGCAGCTGATTCCCTATTACGCGTGGGGCAACCGAACGCCCGGCGCGATGCGCATCTGGCTTCCGCAGGACGCCAACGGTCCCGAGAGAGCGTCGCGAGCATAGACCGGTGCGCCGTGCCAGGCCCGCTGAGCCGTGCGACCGGGAGCGCGGTCGCACGCCGGAGACCCAGGCACGCCGCCGTCGTTGTCCCATAGGTCCGTCGGTCGCACCAGGTTGCTGTCGGCGCGAGTGACCCTCGGAGTCACCGGAGGGCGAAGGGTGTAGGTTCGGCGCGCGACCGGTTGTGGGCGGGGGGTTGTGATGAGAACCAGGGTCAGCATCCTCGATGTCGCTGCCGAGGCGGGCGTGTCGATCTCGTCGGTGTCGGCGGCGTTGAACGGTCGGCCGGGGGTGTCGGACGCAACCCGGGGGCGCATTGTCGATGTGGCCCGGCGACTGGGTTGGGTGCCTTCACTTCGAGGTCGGAGCCTGTCTGGTCGCAAGGCGTACGCCGTGGGGCTCGCCTTGGAGCGCTCCTCGGCCGTGATCGAGTCCGACCCCTTCTTCGCAGGGTTCATCGCGGGAGTGGAGGCCGTCCTCGAGCAGCACGGGTTCGCCCTCGTGCTGCAGGTCGCATCGAGCCGGCGCTCGGCACTGCAGCGCTACGGGCAGATGGCGCTAGACCACCGCGTCGATGGAGTCTTCCTCACCGACATTGCGCGAGATGACGCGCGCGTGCGGCTGGTGACCGAGCTGGGGTTGCCGGCCGTGGCGGTGAACTCGTCATTGCGGTGCAGCCTGCCCTCGGTGCGACAGGACCACCGGCCAGGGCTCACCGAGCTCATGGATCGGGTGATCTCATTGGGGCACAAGCGGGTCGCCCATGTGGCTGGACGCAGAGGGCTCATCCACACGCGTCAACGGGTCGAGGTCTGGCGGTCCGCGTTGGCGAGCGCCGGCTTGGAGCCCGGGCCGCTCGTGTACGGCGACTTCACCATCGAGAGTGGTAGTAGGGCAGCAGACATGTTGCTCGGCATGCCCGGGGATGCGCCGACTGCCGTGGTGTGCGGAAACGACCTCATGGCCATCGGATTCATCGCCCGGGCCAGTGCCCTCGGCATCGAGGTGCCGCTGGACATGTCCGTGACGGGTTTCGACGGCATCCAGCTCGGGGGCTTCGTGCGGCCGGCGCTCACCTCGGTAGCGACGGCGCCCCGCCTCCTCGGTGGCGCTGCGGCCACGATGCTGCTGGCGGTCATCGCGGGCGAGACTCCCGAGGACGTCGACGTGCCGGCGACGTCGCTCCTGCTGCGCGACTCGCTGGTCCGCTCGCCGCGCGGCTAGCCACAGCCCCTCCAAACGCCAAATCTCAGGGGGAACATCTCGGAACCAAAACGTTTTGGCACCGCACCTACCCCAATCCACCCTTACGGTGCTAACTTGCCCCAACCAAAACGTTTCGGTTACCCCCGGAGGCATCAATGGCAACAACCAGGTTCCGTGCGATGCGCTACACGACGATCGGCGCGGTGGCCGCCCTCGGCTTGACGCTCGGCGCGTGTGGTGGTGGCGGCGGTGGCACGTCGGGGGGCGCGGCGCCGACGGTGGGCGGTGAGGTGAGCGGCGAGCTGAACGTCCTGGTGTCGAGCGCGACCGGGTCCGATGCCGGGTTCAAGGCCGTCACGAAGGAGTTCACGG
>Ga0164308_10001172_pt1 | contig 13911 bp, 15 predicted proteins | sample Whisoiple_246_MG_FD_109983 | JGI IMG/M metagenome (GOLD analysis project Ga0164308, IMG submission 109983) | Soil microbial communities amended with fresh organic matter from upstate New York, USA - Whitman soil sample_246_MG | ecosystem: Environmental > Terrestrial > Soil > Unclassified >...
ACTTCCCGTTCTGGCAGGTGCTCCGCTTCGCGTGCGCGGCGCTGGCCGCCGGCAACGCGGCGCTGCTCAAGCACAGCCCCGACGTGACCGGCTGTGCCCTGGCGATCGAGGAACTCTTCGCCGACGCCGGTGCGCCCTCCGGGTTGTTCCGCGCGCTGGTCGTCGCGCCGGAGGAGGTGGCCGCGGTGAGCGCGCGGGTCGTGGCCGACCCCCGGGTCGCCGCGGTCACCGTCACCGGCAGCGAGCGGGCCGGCGCCGCGGTCGCGGCCGCGGCCGGCGCTGCGGTCAAGAAGAGCGTCCTCGAGCTGGGCGGCTCCGACCCCTTCGTCGTGCTCGCCGACGCCGACCTGCCGGCCGCTGCGGCCGCCGCCGCACGCTCCCGCTTCGGCAACGCCGGACAGAGCTGTGTGTCGGCCAAGCGCTTCATCGTGCACGACGCCGTCGCCGAGGAGTTCCTCTCGCTGCTGGTCGGGCAGGTCGCGCTGGTGCGGCTCGGCGACCCCGTCGACCCGGCCACCACGATGGGGCCGATGGCCCGCCCGGACCTCCGCGACGCCCTGCTCGCGCAGGTCGAGCGCAGCGTCGCCGACGGAGCAACCCTGGTCACCGGTGGGCGTGCCGTCGACGCGCCGGGCTGCTACGTCGAGCCGACCGTGCTCGACCATGTGGTGCCCGGGATGGCCGCCTTCGCCGAGGAGACCTTCGGCCCGGTCGCCGCCGTCGTCCGCGCCCGCGACGACGACCACGCCGTCGAGCTCGCCAACGACACCGACTTCGGGCTCGGCGCCTCCGTGTGGGGCGGGGTCGAGCAGGCGCTGGCCGTTGGCCGGCGGATCCGCTCCGGGGCGCTCTTCGTCAACACCCCGGTCGCCTCCGACCCGCGGCTGCCCTTCGGCGGCACCGGCCGCAGCGGCTACGGCCGCGAGCTGTCAGCCGAGGGCGTCCGGGAGTTCACCAACGTCCGGACGGTGGTGGTCGCATGACCGGCACGCTCGACCACGTCGGCCTGACCGTGGGCGACCTCGACGCCATGCGGGAGTGGTACTGCGCCCATCTCGGCCTGACGGTGGAGCTCGAGTTCGCCCTCGACCACGTCGACTTCCGCGGCGCGATGCTGCGCCACTCCGACGGGTGGGCGATCGAGCTGCTGCACCGGACGGGCAGCGCCGCCGGGCTCGAGGCAGCGAACCCCGTCGACGCCGCCCTCACCCGCGGCTTCGGTCACCTGGCGCTGGACGTGCCCGACGTCGACGCGGCGTACACCGCCCTGGTCGCCGCCGGCGCCACCGACCGGATGTCGCCCCGGCCATCACCCGAGCCCGGGGTGCGGATGGCCTACGTGGCCGACCCGGAGGGCAACCTGGTCGAGCTGCTCGACCGCACCTCCGCGGGGGCGGCACGATGACCGGGCGCCTCGCCGGCAAGATCGCCCTGATCACCGGCGTCGCCGGCGGCATGGGGGTGACCGCGGCGCGGATGTTCGCGGCCGAGGGCGCCCGCGTCGTCGGTTGCGACCTCGACAAGGACGGCGCCGCCCGCACCCAGGAACTGGTCCGCGCCGAGGGTGGCGAGATCACCGTGATGGGCGGGGTCGACCTCGGGGACGCGGCCGCCGCGCGCGAGTGGGTCGACACCGCGGTGGCGACGTACGACGGCATCGACGTGCTCTACAACAACGCCTCGACCCAGCGCTTCGGCGCGATCGACGAGCTCACGATCGAGGAGTGGGACTTCACGATGCGCAACGAGCTCTCGCTCGTCTACTACACGGTGCGCGCCGCCTGGCCGCACCTGAAGGCGCACGGCGGTGGCTCGATCGTCAACGTCGGCTCCATCGCGGCGCTGCGCGGCGTGGAGTTCATGCCGCAGAACGCCCATGCCAGCGCCAAGGCCGGCGTCATCGCGCTGACCCGGCAGCTGGTGGTCGAGGGCGGGCCGCACGGGATCCGCGCCAACGTGATCAGCCCGGGCATGACCGAGACCCCCAACACCGCACCACTGCTGGCCGACCCGTCGGAGCGCTTCCGCCGGGTCGTCCTCGACCGCATCCCCCTGGGCCGGCACGGCCGTCCCGAGGACGTGGTCAACGCCGCGATCTTCCTGGCCTCCGACGAGTCCTCGTGGATCAGCGGCACCAACATCGTCGTCGACGGGGGCGGCTCGGTCCTCGGCTGAGCACCCCGCCACAAGAGAAGGAACAGGAACCATGAGCCACCTCAACGAGCACGGCATCACCCACCTGCGGCACGTCGACCTCGCCGTGCCCGACTTCGAGACGCAGCGCACCTTCTACAAGGACACGTGGGGCCTCACCGAGGTCGGCAAGGACGGCGACCTGTCGTACTTCGCCGCCGAGGGCTCCCCGGAGCAGTACGTCGTCCGCCTCCGCGGCACGGACGACAAGCGCCTCGACCTGATCTCCTTCGGTGCCGAGAGCCCGCAGGCCGTGGACGCGCTCGCGCAGAAGCTCGGCACCGGAGGAGTCCAGCTCGTCAGCGAGCCCGGGGTGCTGCAGACCGCCGGCGGTGGCTACGGCTTCCGGTTCTTCGACGTCGACGGCCGGACCGTCGAGATCTCGGCCGACGTGGAGACGCGTCAGCACCGGGCGATCGAGGAGGGTGAGGCCATCCCGGTCCGCATCTCGCACGCGGTGATGAACAGCCAGGACCCCAACCGGACCAGGGACTTCTACGCAGGGGTGCTCGGCTTCAAGCTCTCCGACACGCTCTGGAGCGAGCACATGGGCGAGATGATGCACTTCATGCGGTGCAACGACTGGCACCACAGCTTCGCCATCGCGAAGGGTCCGTTCACCTCGGTGCACCACGTGTCGTTCGAGATGCGCGGCCTCGACGAGTACATGCGCGGCACCGGTCGGGTGATGCGTGCCGGGATCAAGAAGATCTGGGGCCCCGGCCGTCACAACGCCGGCAACAACACGTTCACCTACTTCCTCGACCCGAGCGGCAACACGATGGAGTACACCACCGAGCTCGCGAAGATCGAGACCGACGAGTGGCACCCCTCGCTCTACGACATCGCGGACCCGATGACGCAGGACGTCTGGGGCACGGCCGACCCGATGTCCGAGATCATCGCCAGGGACTCGTTCAACGACCCCGACAAGGGCGTCTTCGTCGCCCCGCCGGTCTGAGCCATGAGGCTCGACAACAGGGTCGTCGTCGTCACCGGCGGAGCCCGCGGGCAGGGCGCGGCGGAGGTGGAGGCGCTGGCGCGGGAGGGCGCGACGGTGCTCGCGACCGACGTCCTCGACGAGGAGGGGCAGGTCCTGGCGGAGAAGCTCACCGCCGAGGGGCTGGCCGTCGACTACCGGCACCTGGACGTCCGCAGCCCGGAGGAGTGGGCCGCGCTGGCGGCCGAGATCGACTCGGTGCACGGGCGCGTCGACGCGCTGGTCAACAACGCCGGCGTCGCCGCCCGTGAGCGGCTGCCCGTCGTCTCGCTGCACGCCTGGCAGCGCACCTTCGACATCAACGTCACCGGTCCGATGCTCGGCATCCAGGCCCTGGTGCCGCTGATGCGGCCGGGCTCCTCGATCGTCAACATCTGCTCGGTCGCCGCGATGGCCGGCCATGCGGCCGCGGCGTACACCTCGAGCAAGTGGGCGCTGCGTGGCCTGACCCGCACGGCATCGCTGGAGCTGGGGGAGCGCGGCATCCGCGTCAACGCGGTGATGCCCGGCCTCGTCGACACCCCGTTGATGGCCTCGGCCTCGCCGGCGTTCACCGAGGCCGCGCTCGCCGAGATCCCGCTCGGCCGGGTGGGCGTGCCCGCCGACATCGCGCCGACGATCGTCTTCCTGGTCTCCGACGACGCGGCCTACTACAACGGCGCCGAGATCGTCATCGACGGCGGCCTGACCGCGCACGTGTCCCACAAGGGCATCGCCGACGCGACGCGGCCGGCATGAGGGTGCCGGCATGAGGCTGGCGACCGTCAGCCACGAGGGACGCGCGTACGCCGCGGTGGTGGCGGGCGACCTCGTGCACGAGGTGCCCGGCCACTCGCTCGGCGACCTGGTCGCGCTCGGCCTCGACCGTGCCCTGGAGCTCGGCGCGGCGGCGCTCGCCGGGCCCGGCGTACCCCTCGCCGCGGTGTCGCTCGAGCTGCCGTACAGGCCGCCGAGCATCCGGGACTTCGTGACCTTCGAGAGCCACGTCGAGGGGGTGCGCCGCAGCATCGACCACGCGGTCGGCGTCCCGGAGGCGTGGTATGACGCGCCCACGTTCTACTTCACCAACCCCCACGCGCTCTACGGCCCCGGTGCCGCCGTCCCGAGACCGGCAACCTGCCGCGCACTGGACTTCGAGATGGAGGTCGGTGTGGTGCTCGGTCGCGGCGGCTCGTCGCTGACCGAGGAGGAGGCCCGCGCGGCGATCTTCGGCTACACGATCGTCAACGACTGGTCGGCCCGTGACCTCCAGTCCCGCGAGATGCAGGTCGGCCTCGGACCGGCCAAGGGCAAGGACTTCGCCACCTCGATCGGCCCGTGGATCGTCACCGCGGACGAGGTCGAGGAACGCCACGACGCCGCCGGGTTCCTCGACCTCGACTGCCGGGTCTCGGTCAACGGCACCCTCGTCGGCCACGACCGGCTGGCGCACATGCACTGGACCTTCCCCCAGATGATCGTCCACGCGTCCCGCGACTCCGTCGTCCTCGCCGGCGACCTGCTCGCCTCCGGCACCACCGGCGGCGGTGGCTGCCTCGCCGAGCTCTGGGGCCGCAACGGCACCCGGACCCCGCCGCCCCTCGAGCCCGGCGACGAGGTCACGATCGAGGTCGAGGGGATCGGGCTGCTGGGTGGTCGGGTGCACGCTCGGCGAGCCGCTTGAGGTTGAGCAGCTGTCGTCGCGCCATCACCAGGTCGCCGACGCAGATGACCGGAGCCGTGATGCGGCTGGTCGACATCGAGACCTTGAGGAGAAGCCTCGTCGTGGTGTCGTGGGGAACCAGGACGTAGGACATGAACGCGCCCATGATCGTCGCCGTCAGGTGGCGTCCCCGGTCGACCGACACGATCCGTCCCAGCGGTCGGTCGCCGGAGCACGTGAACGCCTCTCCGACCCGGGGCTCGGGCAGGTCCACGAGCTGCCGGGGCGACCGGCGCCCGCGGTTGTCGATCCAGTCGTAGGAGTACGGCGCCACCCTGACCTGGGTGACCCACGACCACACCACGGCGGGAGTGGCATGCACCGTGACGCCTCTCCAGGCCTGCAGGTTCGCAGCGGTCACGAAGTCGTCGCACGGGTAGTGGAGGGCGGTCTCGTGATCGGTGACGCCCCACCTGTCCCCCAGCATGCCGCTCATCATCTCTCCGGTCCTCGAGAGTGCGGGGCTGCGGGGGACACAGGTGGCGTCGTCATGACCGCGACGGGTCCCCGGTCGGCTGGGACAGGGGCCTGAGGCCGCAGGCCTGGGCAAAGCCGTCGGACTCGATGCCGAGGGCGACGTTGGCCCGGGTGGTGAGGTTGGCGAACGCGATGATGGCCGTCAGCTCGACCAGCGCCGGCGCGCCGAGCTGCTCGAGCAGACGGGCCGACATCTCGTCGGTGACCGTCGGTGGGGTCTGGGTCATCGCCTCGGCGTACGCCAGCACGTCGCGCTCGAGCGTCGTGAAGACGCCCGATGCGCGCCACCGGGGCACCTCGCGAGCCTTCTCGAGATCGAGATGCTCGTTGTGGGCCTGGAAGTAGTTGTAGTCCAGGCACCAGCTGCAGCCCACCATCGAGGCGACTGCCATGTGTGCGAACGACTTCAGCTGCTCGTCACAGGCGTCCCACTTCTGCACCTTGCCGCCCAGGCCGAAGGTGGTCATCAGCACCTGGGGGTTGTGCCAGTACACCCCGACCGCGGTCGGGACCTTGCCGAGCGTCTTGATGGCCATCCGCTTCGTCAGTGCGCCCTTGAGGCCGGTGATCTCCGCCGCGGGCACCCGGGTCGTGCTGGTCATGTCTCCTCCATCGAGATCGACGTGTGGGGGTCGGTTCCCCATGGAGACACCGGCCGGCGCCATGTTGTGACAGGTGGGCCGCCGGCCGCTCGGTGGCCGTGTCTCAGGCCGAGCGCTCGACGCGCGCGAGCCACTCGGCGACGAGCGCGTGCAGGAGGTCCGGCTGCTCGTGCGGCAGGGCGTGGCCGGCGTCATCGACCACCGCGAGCGAGGCGTGCGGGTAGTGGCTGAGGAGGTCGGCGGCTGCTGCGTACCCGACCGTCGAGTCCAGCCTGCCCGCCACGACCAGGGTCGGACCCGCGTACGCCGGTCCGTCATCGGGCGCGAGCTCCCAGTTCGCGCCGATTCGCTCGAGCGCGTCCTGGTCGGCGAGCGCTGCGGCGGGGGCGACGTGGCGCTCGTACCGCTCGAGCATCTCCGGGCTCTGGACCACGAAGTAGCTCCGGAACTGGTCATCGCCGATCTCGCCGGACCCGGTGACGACGCGGTGCTGCGGGACGTCACGCAGGCCCGGCAGCAACGGACAGATCAGCGCGAGACCAGCAACCTGCCTCGGCATCCGGGCGGCCATCGCCTGGGCGTAGTAGGCGCCGGCGGAGTGGCCGATGAGGAGGTAGGGAGTGCCTTCGGTGACGTCCGCGGCGAAGTCGCGGAGCGCGGCGAGGACGTCCTCCGCGCTGCGCACCTCCTCGGGAGCCACCGTTCGACCCATACCGGGCAGGTCGGGATAGATCCGCCGGAACCCCGGCACTCCGCTGAAGACCGGCTCGAAGCATGCCTCGGGCTCGCGGTGGTCGACGCCGGCGCCGTGCAGCACCAGCACCGGTCTGCCCGCTCCGTGCTCCACGTGGCGGATCTCGATCCGGCCGGCTGGAGTCTCCACTCCGGCAACCCAACCACGCGGGCGTGCTCAGGCCTCGGCGACCGGGCGTCCGACCACCATCGACTCGAGGATGTCCGGGGCGAAGGTCGCGGCGGTCTGCACGTCGAGCCGGGCCCCGAGCCCGTCGAGGGCCCGGGTGAAGAAGGACCGGGCGGCCGCCGCGAAGACGACGTCCGCGACGTCGGCGTCGGTCAGCCCGACCTCGTGCAGCGCGTCGACGTGGCTCTGCTCGACCGACGACGCGTCCCGGGCCACCCGCGCGGCGAACTCGTAGACCGCGCGGTCCTGCTCGGCGAGGCCCGCGCCGCTCGGGTCCTGCGCGATCGCGGTCATCGCGGCCTCGTCGTGGCACTCGTCCCGCAGGAACTTCGAGTGCGCGGCGGTGCAGTACGTCGAGTGCAGCGCCCGAGCGGCGGCGATGGTGGCGATCTCGAAGCGGCGGCGGTCCATCCCGTCGCGCACCGTCTTGTTCAGGTTGGCCCAGGCCTTCGCCACGTCCGGTCGGGTCGAGAAGACCTCGGCGAAGTTCGGGAGGAAGCCCCAGGCCCCTCGTTGCTGCCCGTAGAACTCGGCGAGGGCGCCCTCGGCGGCCTCTTCCGGGGTGGTGTCGATGAACATGCCTCCATCTTGACCCTCGCCGCGCGGGCGCGCGAGGGTCAGCGCGCGCGGGCGGTGACGTCCACGGCGATGGTCTGACCGCCGCGCTGCCACAGGTGCGACCCGTCGAGCGTGTAGTCGAGGTGGACGCCGTCGACCCGGGCCCTGCCCGCCTGCCGGGGCGACACGGTCAGCACGAGGACGTCGCCCGAGTCCGCGGCGTACCTGAAGCCGGTGGGCTCGTCGAGCGGCACGACGTCCGGGCAGTACCGGTGGAGATCGCCGTGCACGTCCCCGATCTGGGTGCCGCCTCCTCGACAGATGGAGAAGGACGCGGTGGCGCGCGCCGTGTTGGTGACGAAGTGCGCCCGGACGCTGCGGATCGTCACGACGGCTTCGTCCTTCGGGTCCGCAGGCGGGAAGACGACGCCGGCGTTCAGCGCAGCCTCGGCCACCGGGACCGGGTCGGCGACGAAGGCGTCGCCTGAGTCGTCGAACAGGGCCGGATGCGTCCACCAACGTGCCCCGAGCACGGCCCCCACGACCAGCAGCACGCCGGCGACCGCGAGCGCCGAACCGGCACCGGGGTGGCGCCGGGGTGCGGCGCCGCGCGGAGCAGACGCGAGCGGCCCGGCAGTCGGCCGCGCCGGCGGTGTGGTGGACATGCGCGGAGTATCCACGGGGCAAGTCGCCCGCGTGCGGGAACGCGGTGAAACTTTCCCTCCCGACCCTGACGTGCCCGACCCCGACGTGCCGACCCCGACGTGCCGGGCCCGACGACCGGGGGTCGCTCAGGGCTGCGCCCGATGTGGCGGACACCGTGCGCGGCGCACAGTGGAGGTGTCGGGGAGAAGCCCCGGACAACCGAACCGAACACTGAAGTCAAGGAAGGCCCCAACCATGAACGACATCCACCAGACTTTCGCCCAGCAGGGCCTCGTCCGGCCACGGGACGGGCGGGTGCTGGGAGGTGTGTGCGCCGGCCTCGGGCGCCGGTTCGGACTCGCTCCGTGGACCGCGCGGCTGCTCTTCGTGCTGCTGCTCATGGTCATCCCGGGCAGCCAGATCCTGGCCTACCCGATCCTGTGGATCCTGATGCCGTCGGAGGAGACGGTCGGGGTGCGGCCGTCGCACGTCCCGCCGACGCCCGCAACCTGACCTAGGGGATGCGGTACTGGTCGACCAGGTCGCGGGCCGTCTCGAGCAGGTCAGCGGGGACCGGCACGGGAGTCGCGGGACGGCCCGCGACGTAGGCGTCGACGACGGCCGCCTCCACGATGTCGACGTCGAGCCCCGGGACCTCACGGGACAGCGAGCCCACCGAGCCCTCGTCGAACTCCTGACCGAGACAGCGGTAGACCTCCGCCAGCACCGGCCGGAGCCGCTCCTCGTCCCCCACCACCACGAGTGAGCTGAAGAGCCACGCCCCGGGGACCATCCGCTGGGAGGTGCCGACGAGCTTCTCCACGCCGCGTGCGTTCACGCTGTGGGCGCCCGGACAGTACTCACCCGGTACGGCGCCCAGGCGGGCGTCGACGCCGAACCCCCGGAACAGGTCCACGAAGATCTCGCCGAACGCCTCGAAGCGGGCATCCTGCCCACCGGTCGCACCCGGCTCGTGCCGCACGTGGTCGACCACCAGGGCGTCGGAGGTGTAGGCCACCGCCCTGCCTCCCGTCGCCCGCACCGCCGCCTCGAAGCCGGCGGCCCGGGCCGCGGCGACCGCCGAGGGGAAGCCGGGGAGCCGGGTGTCACGGCGACCGAAGACGACCACGGGCGAGGCGGGCCGGTAGACCCGCAGCGACTCCTCGACCTGCCCCGAGCCCGCCTCCATCACCAGCGCGCGGGCGAGGGCGAGCTCGAGCGCCGCGTCGCTGTCGACCAGAGCACCGCGCAGGAACCGCATGCGCCCATCATCGGGCACCTCCCCAGCACGCTCCCGACATCACGCGGGGCTCGGGGAATTCGCCGTCGCGCGGGCGGGTGCCTCACGCTTGGACCATGACTTCGGCGGACGGCACCCAGGACGACCCGCGGGTGGGCGAGCTCGGCGAGCGGCTGGCCGCCTGGCTCGAGGACCTCGACCTCGCCACGCACCTGGCCGAGGCGGGCCTGCCCACCTTCGAGCGCGACGAGCAGGGCCGGGCCGTCTGGAGCGAGCCGGACGCGGGTGGGCCGCTGGCCCCCGACCGGCTCGCGGAGCTCGACCGGCTGCTGCACAGCGAGGGCTCGGACCCGCAGCACGCCGTGCCCGTGCCGCTGGTGCTGATCGCCCGGCAGGCGCGCGTGCGCGGTGAGCTGCTCGCCGGCCGGTGGTTCACCTACGAGACCCTCGCCGAGGTCCGCGGCGCATCGGTCGAGGCCACCCGGTTCGCGGTCCACAAGGCCGGCCAGACCCACCGGCTGCTGGTGGTGCCGGCGGACGAGCGCGCGATCGTGCCCGCCTTCCAGCTCACCCCCGAGGGCCAGCCGAGGCCCGAGCTCGCGGCGGTGCTCGAGCCGCTGCTCGCGGCCCGGATGGATCCCTGGCGCGCCTGGGTGTGGCTCACCCAGCCGGCCGCGCTCCTCGGCGGGCTGGTGCCGGAGCAGGCCGCGGCCGACCCGGAGACCGCGGACGTCGTGGCCCTCGCCGCCTCGCGCCTGGCCGAGCGGGTCGACGCCCGGCCCTGACGGTCCCTCAGGACGACGCGGGGGCGGGCCGGGTGGCCTGCGCCTGCACGTACGCGGCGTACACGCCCGCGCTCGGCTTGGGCGTGCGCGCGAACGTCTCCCGGTCGACCGCGTGCAGCCCGTAGTGGAAGTCGTAGCCGAAGATCCACTCGAAGTTGTCCAGCAGCGTCCAGTGGCAGTAGCCCAGCACCGGCACCCCCTCGGCCATCACGTCGTGCAGTCCGTCGAGGGCGGGCTCGATGAAGGCGGCCCGGAGGGTGTCGTCGTCGCTGGCCATCCCGTGCTCGGTCACCAGCACCGGGACACCGGCGACCTCGTGGGCGTAGCGGACCGCACCGGCCAGGGACAGCGGCTCGATCTCCGTGCCCATCTGGTTGAGCGCGGCGCCGGGCGGAGGCGGTACGGCGCCGGACGCGTCGTACGGCACCCGCTCGTAGTTCTGCACGCCCACGAAGTCGTCGTCTCGGGCCAGCTCCAGCCAGCGCTGGTAGACCTCGGCGCGCTTGCGGTCGCGGACCGAAGGGTCGTCATCCACGACGACGTCGTCGACGACCGCGATCGAGAGGCCGACCGGGAGCTCGGGTCGACGGGCCTTGATGGCGGCGCGCGCCGCGACGTGGCCGGCGGTCATGCCGTCCGCGATCGCGTCCATCTCCTCGGGGAGCATGACGTTCGAGAGCCGGTAGCGGGGTACGCCGGCGGCCTCGCTCGCTGCCGCGAGGGTGGCCCGCTCGAGGTCGCGGACGAAGTCCGGCAGCTGGAGCCAGGTGAGCAGCCGGGCCAGGTTGGGCTCGTTCATCGTGACGGCGACGGCGATCCGGTCGCCGAAGCGTGACATCACCAGGTCGCAGTAGCGGGCGAACAACGCGGGCGCCTCGGGGTCGAGCCAGCCACCGCGCAGGGCGAACCAGTGCGGCGAGGTGAAGTGGTTGAACGTCACGACCGGCGCCAGCCCCCTGGCGGTGCACTCGTCGACGACCGCCTCGTAGTGGTCCAGCACCTCGTCGGACACGGTGCCCTCGACCGGTTCGACCCGGGCCCACTCGACCGAGAAGCGGTAGGCGTCCAGGCCCATCCCCGCCGCGAGCTCGATGTCCTCGCGCCACAGCTCCCAGCTGTTGCACGCCTTGAGCGACGGCTCCTTGAACACCGTGGGGGAGACGTGCTCGGCGTACCAGGTGTCGCTGTCGACGTTGTCGCCCTCGGTCTGGTGGCCCGAGCCGGCCACGCCCCACAGGAAGGTGCTCGGGAAGGTTCGCTGGGTCATGCGTGGCTCCTCGTCGTGCTCGGCTCCCGGTCGCGGCGGGCTGCGCCGACCAGCAAAGTCGAGTTCCCGCCGGGGCGGAACACGGCGTTGGCGATACCTCGCATCAGCGGGCGCGGGCGCCCGAGGGGGCCGCGCTCAGCGCGGGATCATGCGCCCGGCGGCGGCCATCAGCCGCTCGGTGTCGGTGGCGTCCGCGGGCGGCTCGGCCGGGGGCTTGATCAGGCCCAGCTCCACCGCGTGGTCGGTGCACGTGATCGCGACGACGCCCTTCATCGCGGGGATCGTCTCGGCCGGGAACTCGATCGCGCGGCCCAGGCTCGCCGAGAGGTCCCAGGCGTGGGCGGCGGCGTCGATGATCGCGAAGTCGAGCACCACCGCTCCGGGCAGGACGCCGAACGGCGTGTCGTGCTGCGCGTCGATCACGCCCTCGCCGCGCCACAGCTCCACGACCCGGGCGGTGACGTCGCCGGCGATCGGTGCCAGGTCGCCGTCGTACGCGACCGCGGCCATCGCCTCCTCCTGCGTCATCAGCTGCCGGCCGGTGACGGTGCCCGCCCAGAACAACTGGTTCTTCAGGGCATGGCTGGCCAGGCGGCGGACCGTCCAGGGCGGGCAGTTGGTGACCCCGGTCATCTCCGCCTCGTCGAGGCCCTGGATCACCCGGTCGAGCTGGTCCTCGGCGTGCTCCAGGAGCATCAGGTCGTCCATCGGGCACCTCCCTGGTCGATACGTCGATTGAACCAGACACGGCGCTCGGCTCGAGGGTGCGTCGCCAGGGCCGCGGGGGCGCCGGCGCCGATGTCAGACTGGCACGGTGAGCACGCAGGCCGGCCGCCGGAACCTGCCGCGCTCCACCACCGCTCTCGTCGGGCGCTCGCGAGTCCTCGCCGAGGTGGCCTCGCTGGTCCGCTCGCGGCAGCTGGTGACCCTGAGCGGGGTGGGAGGCGTCGGGAAGACGCGGCTCGCCCTGGCCGTCGCCGCGGAGCTCGCCGACGAGTTCCCGGACGGCGTGTGGCTGGTCGAGCTGGCACCCGTGGGCGACGCCGACGCGGTGCCCGACGCGATCGCCACCGTCCTGGGCATCACCGCGCAGGGCGGTGCCCGCGTCATCGACACGGTGGCCGAAGCGCTGGCCGGACGTCGCGTGCTGGTCGTCGTGGACAACTGCGAGCACCTGCTCCCGGCGGTCGCGGAGGCGATCGGTGAGGTCCTGGCCCGCTCCGACGCGCCCCACGTCCTCGCGACGTCGCGGGAACACCTGCGCGCGCCGGGCGAGGCCCTGGTGGACGTGCCCCCGTTGGCCGTGGACGGCGTGACCTCCGACGCGGTGACCCTGTTCGTCGAGCGGGCCCGCGGTGTGCGACCCGGGTTCGGCATCTTCGACGAGCAGACCGCGGACGCGGTGATCCGGATCTGCGCGACGCTCGACGGGCTGCCCCTGGGGATCGAGCTCGCCGCGGCCCGGATGGCGTCCATGAGCCCGGTCGAGGTGTGCGACCGGCTCGGCGACCGGCTCCGGCTGCTGACCGGGCCCGAGCTGGGGCCGGACCGCCAGGCGACCCTGCGGCACGCGGTGGGCTGGTCCTACGACCTGCTGGACGACGACGAGCGCGCGATGCTGCGCACGATGTCGGTGTTCTCGGGCGGCTTCGACCTCCACGCGCTCTGCGCCGTCGGCGGGGCGAGCGACGACGTCGAGGTGCTGCGGCTGCTGGACTCGTTGGTGCGCAAGTCCCTCGTCATCGCCCACCACGGCTCCGCACGGACCCGCTACAGCCTGTTCGAGACCATCCGGGCGTACGCCGACGAGCGGCTGGCCGAGACCGGCGGGCGCGACGCGGCCCACGACCGGCACGCGGCGTACCTCGCGGGCGAGGCCGTACGCCGGTGGGAGCTCTGGAACGGTCCCGGGTGGCGGACCCAGGTCGACTGGGTGCAGACCGAGCTGGCCAACCTGCGGTCGGCGTACCGGTGGAGCCTCGACCGCGGCCGGGTCGAGACCGCCACGGACGTCGCCGCCCACACCGCCCTGATGGGGTTCTCCGTCGAGCTGTTCGAGACCATCGGGTGGGCCGAGGCCGTGCTGCCGGCCGCGGAGCAGGCCGGGGTGCGGCGGCTCCCGCGCCTGTACGCCGCGGCGGGATACGCCTGCTTCGTGGGCCGGGCCGAGGTCGCGACCGCGAACGCCCACCGGGCAGTCGAGCTGGAGGGCCGCCCCGGCCACGAGTCCTGCGAGCCGGGATACGCGACCTTCATCGAGGCGCTGGGCCAGGTCTACTGCGGGCACCTGGACCGCTACGTCGAGCTGACCCGCGAGGTCGCCGGGCTGCCCGGCCGGGGGCGGGCGTACGGGATCGCCGCCTACGTCGACGGCCTGCAGTCGGCCGGACGGGCCGACGAGGCGCTGCCGCTCACGGCGCCGGCCGTTGCTGCGGCGCGCGAGCTGGGCAACCCCTACTGGCTCGCCTACACGCTGTGGATCGTGGGGCTGGCCTGGTCGAGGACGGATCCCCAGCGCGC
>Ga0164308_10001173_pt1 | contig 13909 bp, 7 predicted proteins | sample Whisoiple_246_MG_FD_109983 | JGI IMG/M metagenome (GOLD analysis project Ga0164308, IMG submission 109983) | Soil microbial communities amended with fresh organic matter from upstate New York, USA - Whitman soil sample_246_MG | ecosystem: Environmental > Terrestrial > Soil > Unclassified >...
ATATCGTGCGAGGCCTCACCCTTGATGTTGGCAACGAAACCAACGCCGCAAGCGTCGTGTTCGAACTTCGGGTCGTAGAGTCCTGAGCGAGGCGGAAGTGTCATTTCGGTGGCTCTATGTCGGAGAGTGAGTTGAAAGGTGGGGGGACCACCCGTGGTGCTGCGAAGGGGCTTGGGTCAGAGGACAGCGGAAGCGACCCGGCAGAGGGCGAGTATATGGCGATCGGAGGGCCGGGACAGGTGAAGGTACGCTAATTTTCTGCCATAAATTAACGCGCTGCGCAACGGGTCGGGAGGCCGGGTGGGGATTGCAGCTCCCGAAATCTACTCGACTTTTTCCGGTGACGCGGGCGCCTCTGTAGCGTCGATCCGCTTGTTTTTCAAGCCCCTAGCGGCCGGCTAATCGTTTTGTTGGTCGCTCGGCCGCCCCGGTTTTGAAACTTGGGCATAGCAGGCGGAGACGAACCCACATTGCGCCTTGCGGCACGCGGGCTCAGCAATTGCTGGCCAGAGGTCGTGGAACCGCGCCTCGATCAGGCGCGTTCCGAGCTCGAAGAAATCGAAGTCGGCGGGCGTCTGCCAGTCCGGCTCGTTGTTTTGACCGAGCAGGTGGACCAGGCCGGTGCGAATGCGGTCAACCCCGTAATGGCGGCGTGCCGCTTCACGATAGGCGGCCAGTTGAAAGGAGTAGCGGTCCTCGTCACCGCCGCGCGAGCGCTTGTAATCGATGACGTCGATACTACCGTCGGCACGCTCGATCACCAGATCCAACGTCGCTTTGAGCATGACTGTTGCCGAGAGCAAGTCTGGGTCCGGCGCGTTCGTCCTCGGTCGCAGAGCAAAGAGCTCGAGCTGGCCGGGCGCGACGCGGCGGCCGCGCGTTCGCGCATGGTTGACGGTCGTGGCGTTCGGCTCTGCTGCAGCGTTGCTGGGCGCGGCCAGCGCGTTGCGGAACGGAATGCCGAGTGAAAGCTCGCGCCGAATGCGCGACCCGTCTTCTCTCACGGTGCGCGCATAGTTGCCGGCCAAAAACTGCGCAATGCCTCGCGCCGTGCCGGCGCTCGATTCAGCCGTCGCATCCAAGCCTTCGCGGGCGAGTGCCGCCAAGATCTCCATCGTATCGATCGGAGTTCCCCAACGCTCGCTAGGAAAAGCCTCCAACACGCGGTGCGCGGCGCTACCCAGCGCGCGCGGATCTTCGCTGCTCGGCGCACTGACTCGGGCACCCGCGCGAGGCTCGGCGATGTTGAACAGGTGGGCCAGCTCGAAGCGCCGCGCGCAGATCGCAAAGTCGGAGAGTGCAGTTACGCCAATCGTCGCCAGGGTGACTCGCGGGCGCGGCGGTCGAGGCGGTGGTGCGGCCGGCGGAGTGTCCATGGGCGCGGCGCCGAACGCCGCTTCCGCGAGTAGCTGGTGCGCGGATACGCGGTTCAGGCCCGTGATTTCGTCCAAGCGCGCCTGGGCGCCCACGATCGAAGCCGCCAGCGAATCTGCGCGCAGTTTGCCGGCGGGCAAGACGATGGCGAGGTGATTCCTCGCGCGAGTCAACGCGACGTACGACAGGCGCTGGCGCTCCGCGCGCGCTCGCGCCAGGGAATCTTCGGTCGCTCGGCGAGAGAGGGGGGTAGCCAAGCTGCCTGCGTCGGTCATGTGACGAATCACCAACGACGTCTCGTGATCGCCTCGCAAAAGCCCGATCGGCGCCGAGTTCGGTCGTTCCCACGAACCCGTGTCGAGCACGATCACCGTTGGAAAGGCCAGTCCTTTGCTGCCGTGAATGGTGAGCAGTCGAACCGCGTCGTCTTCATCCGAAAATACCGCGGCCTCTGCCTCGTCGGCCTCGTTGGCGATCTGCCGTGACAGCCAGCGCACGAAACTCTGCAGACTGCCGCCTTGGCGCGCGGCGATTTCCAAGAGCCGCTCGACATTGCCAAAGCGAGTGCGGCCTCGCGGAAGCAGTGCATACAGCGCTTCGAGTTGGAAGCGGTCGACGATCAGCGAAAGCGCGTCACGGGGCGACAGGCGTGGCGCGACCTGGCCAATCTCGAGCAGGCGCTCTCGCAGCACGCTGAGCGCGGGGCGCTCACCAGGATCGCTCAACCGGCTCGGATCCCAATCGCGCACGGGGTCGAGCCCGCGACGCGGTGTGCTCAGCTCAGCCAAGGCCCGATCGCTCATTCCACCGAGCGGACCACGCGCCAGTACTGCCAGCGCGTGACGATCTCTGGGGTCGATCTGCAGCCGCAGCGCCGCGAAGAGGTCGCGCACTTCGGGCGTGGCATACAGCGCGCGGCCCGCGACCACGAACGGGATGTTGAGCCGATCGAGCGCGAGCTCGAGCAGCGGCAAGGTGGCGCGGCGCCGGGCCAACAGCGCGATGTCCGAGAAGCGCGTGCCCTCGCGTGCCACCCTCGCGCACAGGCCCGCGGCCGCCAAGGCGCTGCGCAACGAACCCTCGGCTTGGCGCAACAGAGCTGGCGCCTGTGGATCTTCCGGCGCGGAGCCGTCGTCTTCGACGATGGTCACGGTGCCACTCGGGGCCGCTTGCGCGGCGACGGGCAGCACCAAAGCTTCCGCGGTCGTGTAGCGGATCTCGAAGGCCCGCTCCGGCCGCTCGCAGAAGTCCGCGCTCGCGATCACGTTCACCGCATCGATGATGGCGCGCGTGGAGCGATAATTCGCGGTCAAAGTGTGAAATTCTGCGACGGGTGTCGAACTCGGCAGCACTCCGGAGAGCTCCAGCCGTTCCGCCGCGGGGGCGCCCGCCAATTCCGCCGCGAGCTGGGCGAACACCGAAACTTCGGCACCGCGAAAGGCATAGATCGACTGCTTGCGGTCGCCGACCACGATCAAACCGTGCCCCGAGATGTCTTGCGCGTTCGGCACCTGGCCCGGCTTGCGACGATCGATCGAACTTGGCCGCTCGCGCAGCAGCAGCAATAAGTCACGCTGGACGCGACTCGTGTCCTGAAACTCGTCGACCAGCAGCACTTCCGTTTTCTGGCTAGCGCTCTTGGCGATGCTCGGTTGGTCGCGCAAGCCGTCACGCGCGAGCCGCAGCACGTCACCGAAACCCAGCGTGCCCTCGCGACGACGCCGATCCAGCAGCGCCTGCTGAATCGACGCGAGTAGCTCGTTGGCACCACGGGCATCTTGGTCCAGTTGTTCGGCGCGCTCGGCGTGCTCGACCAGCGACTCCAAGCGCTCTCGTTTGGTGCTGCCCGAGAGGCTCTCCTGAAATCGTTCCAAGTTCGGCCAAAATGGCAGGTTTTTGATCGATTTGCTGGCGCGGACCGCCGCGAGTTCCACGAGCGCGAGGCGGAGCGCTGCCAAGTCACTGGCGTTTAGCGCATTCAGCGCCGAGCGCGCCGGAGCGGCCAGCGCCGAAGGTTCGGCATGCGCGATGCTCTGGCACAGCGCCCGAAGATTCTCGAGCTGTCGATTGGCGTCTGCCACGTGGTCGCCGGTCGAGAGCGCGGCTGCGGGCAGTCCCTCTTCGTCCAACCGCCCGAGCAACACGGTGATTTCGTTGCGCGCGCGGTCCAGGCCGTAGCATGCGTCCAAGAAGCGCGAGGTAGCGGCGGCCAGCGGACCCTTGAGCGCTTCGTCGAGCACGTCATCGATGCTGCGTTCCGCATCCGCGAACGCCTGCTCTTCGTCGAGGATGGTGAAGTTCGGTGACAGGCCGAGCTCCAGCGCGTGTCGACGCAGGATACTGGTCGCCAAACCGTGCAGTGTATCGATCGTGGCGCGCGGCAGTTCTTCGAGTACGCGCTGCGCCCGAGTGCATAGCTCCTTTGGAGACAAACCGCGCTCGCCCGCCAACTCGGACAGTGAATCACTCGCCTGCGTTTCGGGCTTGGAGAGTAGGCTCAGACGGTGTTCCAGTCGCTCTCGAATTTCAGCGGCCGCCGCGCGCGAAAAGGTGGTGGCCACGATGCGATCGGTCGGAACCTGTTTCCCGTCTGCACCTAGGCCGAGCGCGAAGCCCAGGTAGATCCCCGTCAAGAGCTGGGTCTTGCCGGTCCCAGCGCTGGCGGCGATCACCGCGTTCTGCTCCAGTCCGGGCAAACTCATTCGTTCGTCTCGTGAGGGGAAGAAAGCGGTCGTCGGCAGATGTCACGCGCGTCGCAGCGCGTGCACGAGCCAGGCAAGGCAGGCCGCGCCGGGACTCGTCCGCTGCGCAGGAGGGTAATCAGTTGTTCGGTCCGATGCAGCTTTTCCTGGATCGCTTGGCCCAGGGGTTCGCTCTCTTCGACCGCCGCCTTCCATTCCGGTTTGCGCCGAGAGAGGCTCAAGTAGCCGGAGCTGACTCGCGCAGCTTGGTACTCGTCAGCCACTTTTTGCGCGTAGATCCACGGCTGCAGCAGCTGTTCGCCGTGTTCGCCCGTGAGCCGCACGCTGCCCGTTTTGTAGTCGATGATGCGAACGGCGCTACCGTCACTGTTGCTGTCGATGCGGTCGATGCGACCCGACACGAAGTAGTCGCCGACCGGCAGGGGCGCCCACGCCTCCCCGCTGCCGAACGCGCGCTCGGCGTCGGCGAACCAAATGCCGTCGCTGTTCGCGAACGACCAGCGTAGCAGCGCGGCGACGTCTTCGAGCGCCGCCCTCAAGGCGGCCCCGCGTAGACTGCTGCTGATCTGCTCGCGCAGAAAGGCCTCGGCTCGCGCCAGGGCTTCGCGCTCGAGCTCTTGCAAATCGCGCGTCCCGAAGCTCGAGCGAGTTCCGCGCAGGGCGACGGCGAGCGCCTCGTGAATCAAACTGCCGCGCTCACGCGCGCTCAGCCCGTCGCCGATCGTGTCGTCCTGGCTCGCGCGCAAAACCAGCGCTGAAAATCCCAGGAAGCCGCAGCGCGCGTAGCGCTCCAAGTGGGTGAGCGCAATCGGTCGATCTGCCTCTCCACCGACCCAGCGTTCGAGCGGCCCGGCGATGCCGTTGCCGAAATCGAGGGCAGCGTCCGGATCGGCATAGAATTCCTGGCGGCGCAGCTCGAGCGCGGCGCGAGCCCGCACTTCGTCGCTCGGGGCGCTGATCGGGAGCACGCGCCTGGCATTCGGGTCGAGTGGTGATGCCGGTTCGACTCGATGGTCCTCGGCGTTCAAGTTCATGACCAGCCGGCTCGCGCCACTGCCACCGCGTGCATCGCGTTTGGCCCAGGTCACGACTGAGTGTCGCGAACGAGACAACGCGCTTGCCAGCGCCAGCCGGTTGAACGCTGCGCGCTCGTTGGCCGTCCTGGGTCGCCGCTGCTGGGGAAGCTGGTCGAGCAACTCGGCGTCGAGCACGCTATCCGAACTGGCGCTCTGCCAGTCGAGCGTGGACGACGCGGCCCGACACACGATCAGTAGATCGGAGTCCAGGCCCGCGACTGCGGCGGGCGGAGCAATGCGAAGGGTGCCGGCGCGACCTGCACCCTGATTGGGTCCGACCGAACCCAACGCAATCGCGAACTCCTCGTAGAAATCAGGCAGCGTCAAGCTCTCCTCGGCAAAGCCCAGGAGTTCGGCAGCGCTCACCACGCGCTCGAGCGCAAGATCGATGGCCCGCCCGGCGCGGGCGTTCTGTCCCAAAGCCGCAAGCGGAGCGTGATCCCGCGCCTCCGCGTAGTGAATCGCCTGCGTCAGCGCGCGTCTGGAGGCCGTGAGCAAGCCGAGTTCGGCGAACAGTTCGCGCGAGCGGTCTCGAAAGGCGCGTCGAGTACTGGGTTCGCGCAAACGCTCGAAGCGGCGCAGTAGGCTCGAAAGCACGAGCTGCGCTGTGGCAATCGCCGCGAGTTCGCGTTCGCGTTTTGGATCACAGCGCCGCTGCTCGCTCTCCAAGGCTGCCAGCAGCTCACGGCCGGTGCGATCGACGCGCACGGGCAGGCGCGCCAAGACGTCGACGAAGCTCCCGGGGGAGGTGTCGCCGATCAGCGCCTTCAATTCCAGGTCGGGCACGCGCAGCACGTCGACGAGCGTGTCGCGAAGCAGCGGGCCCTGCGACAGGCGTAACAAATCCAACGCGGCGTGCGCCTCGGGTGCGGCGCTCGTCGGTCGGCTCCACGCTTCACTGAAGGGCAGTCTGGCTGAGGTGAGCTCGGCTCGCAGAGGCTCGAGGAAAGCTTCGGCGGCGTCTACCGGCACGATTGCGATCCGGTCGAGGGCGGTGCCGCGCGCCAGTGAATCGAGCACGGTGCGCGCCACGGCACGCGCTTCACTCGCTTCGTGGGCAGCTTCGATCACTTGCGGCGCGCGCGCCCCGGCGCATGGCTCGACGAATGAAAGCTCGGGGTGGTCGAGCTCTTCCGCCCAGCGCCGCTCGAGGCTGGCCGCAAGCTCGTCCACGGCGCTGCGCAGCGGTGCACCGAGGAACGCCGGAACGAGCGGGAATTCGATGACGACGCCGCCGCCGGTGGTGGCTCGTAGCTTTTGGTGGAGCGCCTCCAGCAACGAAAGCTCTCCGTTTTCCCAGTGGGTCATGCCGCGGACGCGGACGCGCGCCACGTCCGCGAGCTCGGGAATGGATGATTGGGACAGGGCACCGGCCGCGAGCCAAGCGGTTTGTCGATGATCGCGCAGGGCGTGCTGCCGAAGCTGCGCGTCGGCCTGCTCCAATGCCGAGCGCAGCAAGCGACTTCGCGGACCGCTCACGCGCGCCAAGTCTCCGGCTTGCGTGCCGGCTTTGCGCAATTGCCCCAGCGCTTCGTCCACCGCAAGCCCGAGCGCGGCAGGTTGATCGCGCAGAACCGCGCGCGCGAGCATGCGCGTGGTCTCCGGCGAAGTTTCACGGAGCTCCGGCAGAGCGGCTTCGCACAGCCGCTGTGCCAGGTCGTGCAAGCTGAGCACGCGCGGGCTGCGCGTGGCTTCGTATTCGGCGTGCCGCTCGCTCGGTACCAACACCAGCTCGACGGCAGACTGCGGCGGACGCGACACTACCCGTGCGAGTACTTTCGCCCGCCTAATCCGTCAAGGCGACGCCTGACATTGTCGGTCAGCGTGCTTTGCGCTTTTCGGCTTCGTCTCGGGAGCCCTCGACCGCCTTGGCGGCCGCAAAGCGCACTTCCGGTACTACGAGGGAGTCTGGCACGGGGAGATCTGGCACGATCAACAATTCCAAGGCCACCTGAGTGCTGGAGTCGTCCAGCTTCTTGAGGCGCCACGTAGCGTCCAAGCGCTTGACGTTGCCCTTGATCATGTGCCCCATGATCACCTCGCTGCCGTCCACCTGCTTGATGGGTTCGAAGCGCACCACGGCCCAAACCTTCGCGGCGCCTTTGAGGATTGGCACCTGTAGATAAACGTCGGTCTTGTCGCCAGAGCGCCCGACGATCTGCGACTTTTCGAAGCGCGACATGAAGTGCGCGTAGTTCTTGAAGTCCAACACGACGGCACGCACGAGGTCTTGAGGAGCATCCACGTTCACTCGCGCTGCCCCGGCGTTCATCTCCGCGTAGGGCGTCTTGACGTTGAAGCGCGAAACTTCGCGCCACTTTTGCAGTTCGGGGCCGGACGCGGGCGCCGCCAGCGCAGGCACGCTGGCCAGCAGAGTGCAGGCCAGAAGCGAGAGCGCGCTGCCGCGGCTCAGGCTGCGTACGGTAGCGAGAAAGCCCGGAGAACTGAAAGATTTGAAGTTTTTCATGATGCGTCTCGCAAGTCCTGACACTGGAGTATTACCGCCGCGGGTGAGCAAAGTTTCCCTCGGGGCGCTTCAGCCAGTGTTTGGCAGTAATCCTCTTGGGTGCTCGTCACTGCATCCGCCGTGCCGGCTGAGCCGACCGGCAACGGTCGACCGAATACGGACGATTTTGCGCTGATTTTGTCAAAATACGCCGTGCGGGAATCGCCAAGTGTGACGCGCGCACGCCTCACTGGCGCAAATTCCACCACAGTCGAGCGAACGGCCGTTTACGGCACATCTTCAACGGGAGCCATGGTGCACGTTCCCGAAAAGTGCACCCCCTTATCCATGAAAATCTCGGGAGAGTGCAGTGTGCCCGAAACTCGCGCGGGGACGTAGAGTTCAATCGCCCGCGCCGCGCGCACGTTGCCTTGCACGACCCCACCTTTGATGATCACCGTGGCTACGTCGATTTGCGCGTCTACATCGGCTCCGTCGCCGATGACCAAGGTATCCGCACTGCGGATCTCGCCTCGAAAGCTACCATCGATGCGAACCCGGCCCTCGAACTGCAATTTTCCTTCGAAGTGAGTACCCCGGCCGAGGAGTGCTGTGATTTCGGTGGCGGGGAGGGAAGCCGGCATCGGGCCACCATAGCCAAAAAAAAGCGACGAGAGTAAGGTCCTCGCAGCTGGCGTGTCACTTAGGACGAATTATTGGCTCGGTTGGGCGGCATGGTGCGGCGTCCTGGTCGCCGCGCGGCCCCTCCAGGCTCAGTCCGCGCGTGCACGGGAAACCCCTCGCGGAGTCAACGGTCCGAGCCCGGATGGCATCGAACCGACGACCCTGCCTTGGCACGACACCTACCTCTATTGGGACAACGCCGTGACCGCCAGCACGCTCGGGGTGGGTCGAGACTATCTGACACGCAATCCGGTGTACGAGCTGACGTTCGGCCTGCGGCCTCGATACTATTTCGTCGAGAACGAGCGGGTTACGATCAGCGCGCGCGCTGATTTGGGCGTCGTCAGCGAGCGCACCAACAGCGATACGACGTCCAGCCAGGGCGAGTGGTCGGCGACTGATTTCGAACTCTGGGGCTCGTATACGAACATCCTGCGCCAGAGCAAGGGTGACTTGACCGAGCTCGCGATCCGCGTGCCGCGGCTGCTGCTACCCACTTCGAAAGTAAGCTACGACAACGGCAAAATCCTCGCTTTGGGCGTGCGCCTCGGCGGTCGCGAAGAGATCGTGCTTGCCGGGCGCGGGGCGAGATTCTTCTCCAGCATCGAGCTGTTGGGGAAGATCGACTACGGCTACCAATTCACGAACAGCCAAGTGCCGATCAACGGTTCTTTGGAGCGCATTCGCATGGGTACCGACGGTCGTTCGATCGTCTCGGATCAGCTCGGGGGTGCAACTTTGGCCCAGCATGCAGCCGCTTTTGGCCTGTCTTCATGGGTTCACGTGCACCCGCGGGTCAATTGGATCACGAGTTTCGAGCTGCGCTCCGCCTGGAAGTACCCGGTCGATCACCAGGTGCAGATTTGCGGCGTGGTGCTCACCGGCTGCACGCAGGCCACCGGGGTTGCCGATCCACAGACGCGCTCGGCGTTGACCTACTTTCAAACCGAATTTTGGGGCAGGCTGACCGACACCCTGGAGCTCACCTTGGGCTACGCCAACCTCGCTACGCAACTCGCCCCAGACGGTCGGAGGCGCAGCCTGTTTTACAGCCCCGACGCGCGCTTCTATCTGACGCTCAACGTGTATCTGGATCACCTGTACGTCGACCTCGCGCCTGGCAAACGTCAAAGCGCGAGCGTCGCGAACGAGCCGCGCAACCCCTGAACGTGTCGCTCCGCCGTTCGTCGCTCGCGTTTTGGGCCTGCCTGTTGGGGGCGAGTTGGGCTGTGCGCCTACAGGCAGCGGAGCCGCCTCGCGCGACGCGCGAGTATCGGGTCGAGTTCGAGGCCGAGCGCGTGCAAGTGGAGGGGGATCTAGGCTCGCTCGAGCTCGACGGGAACGTGCGCGTGCAAGCGCAGCGCTATCGATTGAAAAGCCAGCACCTGCAGTTGCGCCGCGGCCCGCGCGGCGTGGAGGCGGACGGCAGCGCGGACGTCGCATTCTGCACCTGCGACGATCCCCCGATCCGGCTGCGCGTCTCGCACGCCACTTTCGCGCCCCCAACCGATGCCCTGTTCATGAATCCGCGACTCGAGGTCGCTGGGGTGCCGGTGTTGTGGTTGCCCGCGCTCTGGCTGCGCGCTCCGACGCGTATGGGCCTGATCTTGCCGCGGCTCTCGTATCGCGGCGAGGACGGCTTCTTTGCCGGCGGCGGGGCCTACCTCCCGCTCGAGGTCGAGGATGGGCGTGTCACTCGCAGCCTCACGGTCAGCGCCGGCGCCTACCTTTTCAAGGGCGCGCGCGTGGAGGCTGAACTCGACACGGAGGCCAGCACTTCGCGTGTGGCCTGGGATCACGTGCAGAACTCCGCACTGGAGGTCGACGCACACGGCAGTGCAGCCTTGTCGGAGGCGACGTTTGCCTACCGCATCGATGCACTGCGCGGCGCCCGCGCTGCCAAGGTTTCCTCGTCGCTCGAGGTCAGTGCGCGGCGTATGGATCGCGCCCGGGTCAGTGTGTCACATGTAGATGAATTGGCGCTCGGCTTCGGCATTCGTGCCGATGCGCCGCGCGGCGGTGCGATTGGGGAGCTGGGTGCGGTCGGTCCAGAGCTGTACTTGGGAGCCGCCCGCGGGCTCGGCGATAGCGTCAGCTACGACGTGTTCGCGCTCTCACGCACCACCGCCGTGACCGGCGGGCATGGACAAACCGAGCTGCTTCAACGTGGCACCTTGAGCTCGAAATGGCGCCCCGGCCCGCTGGGCGTCGATTTGACCGCGGCCGAAGCCGGAGACCTGCGAGTCGCCGAGTATCGCACGGACGGACGGCTCCGGGGCGGCCTACAAGCGCGGGTTGGGCTACCGCTGCTGCGCAGTTTTGGATCGGTCACGCACTTCATGGAGCCCTTGCTGGTCGCCCGCGGCTTGCTCGAGGCTAGCCCTCGTGGGTCGCAACTCAATGACGAGCGCACGCTGCTCGCGGCCGGCGGCTTCGATACGTCGATCGGCCAACGTAGCACTCGTCAAGCGCTCGCCCTGATGCTGCGCGCCGGCGTCCTTGCGAATGCTGATCAAACCCAGGGTGTGGGGCTTTCGCGACTCAGCGCCGACACACGTTGGCTCGGCCTCGCTCAAACCTTTGCAGCGTTGGGTCCAGACCTGGCCATGGTCTCACTCTCCCGCGTGCGGCTCGGCAGCACGGAAGGGTTACACCTGTTGTTGCGGGCCGATGGTGCTAGCCAAGGCTCACCCGCGCGCTCGCGGGTGCTGTTCGATGAAAGCTGGTTCGACCGCGCGCGTGCGTTTTTGGATCGTGATGGGTGGAGCGCAGGCTCCGAGCTCTCGGTTCCTTGGTCCCGTGCCTTCAGCACCAGCGCAGCCATCGACTACGACCTGACTAGCCGCGAGCTGCTGGCGACCTGGGGCGGCTTCGGCTACCGGCATCCGTGCGGCTGCTTGGCGGTGGCCAGTTTCGTGGGCCACCGGGTCGGTCGGGGAGGCTTCGACGCCTGGCTGGGGTTCGATCTAGCGCCCTGAGCGGCCGGTGGCCCCTTCTGTCGGCACTTCGCCCGCTTTGTGGCTTCAAGTTCGCCGCTTCGGGGCGATTCTAGTAACCTCCTTAGCATCGTGCCGGACAGCGAAAAGCCGACCTCGCCCAGCTCTGTGCAGGGATCGCTGCAGGGTTCAACGATCGTCGTCGCGGAAGACGATCGCATCACGCGCGAACTACTCGCTGGAATGCTGCGCAAGCACGGCTTCGTCGTGGAGACCGTGCCAGACGGTCAAGTCGCCGTCGAGCGCGTCGCCAAGGGCGGGGTCGACCTGGTGTTGTTGGATATCTTGATGCCGCGACTGTCGGGGTTGGAGGCCTGCCGCTTGCTGAAAGGGATGACCAGCGACACCTTCTTGCCCGTGCTGCTGGTCACCGTCAAAACCGACACCGCGAGCCGCGTCGAAGGGCTCAAGATCGGTGCCGACGACTACGTGTGCAAACCTTTCGACGAAGACGAGCTGCTCGCGCGCGTGGAAGCCATGCTGCGCATCAAGCGGCTGCACGATCACGTGGTCGAAGCGCGCGCGCGGCTCGAGCAACTCAGCCTGCACGATGACCTGACCGGGCTATACAATTATCGCTATCTACACTCGCGCCTGAGCGAGGAGTTCAAGCGCGCCGAGCGTTATCACGACCCGCTTTCGTGCCTAGTAATCGATATCGACCGTTTGCAGGCCCACAATGACGCGGGGGGCCGCGAGGCCGGCGATCGAGTGGTGCGCTTCGTGGCCGACACGATTCGGCGCTCCGTGCGGGAGGTCGATGTCGTTGCGCGTTTTGGCGGGGATGAGTTCTTGGTCGTCTTGCCGAGCACCCACTTTGCGGGCTCTGTGACCGTCGCCGAGCGAATCTTCCAGGACGCGAACCAGCTCTTGGAAGGGTGGCAGCAGCGTTCCGCGCTGCCGGTCGCGTTGTCTTTGGGGGTGGCCCTGTTCCCATCGCGTGACGTGCGGACCAAGGACGCACTCCTGCGTGGCGCAGACGCGGCGCTACATGCCGCCAAACGCGACGGCGGGAACAGAATTTGCGTCTATCAACAGCAAGGGCACATGTATACGCCGGTCAGTGGCACGAGCCACACGCAATCGGACGTTCGGCCATCCCGGCCACGGCCGGAGGAGGGCGCCAGTCGGCGTTTGGAGCGCGCCATCGCTGCCGCGCCTCCGCCTGCCGCGAGCTCGCCGGCCGCCCCTTCCGTTCCGGCCCACTCGGCGGGCTCGCCCGAGCGCATGCTCCCCCGGAGGAAACCGGAGTGACGCTCTCTGCACGGCCTCGCTCCGGAGAAATCGGTCAGGTCAAACTCGAGGAAGCACCGCCTCGGGTGCTCGTCGTCGACGACGAACCCACGTTGCGCCGAACGCTCGCGCGTTTGCTGAACAGTCGCAACATGACCGTGCTCACGGCAGACGACGGCGCGCAGGCGATCGATCTATTGGGCCGCGAGCAGGTCGACGTCGTGCTCGTCGATTTGATGATGCCGAAGGTCGGCGGTTTGGAGCTTTTGGATCACGTTCGCTCGTCCCACGCAGGCGTCGAGGTGATCATGATGACCGCGTTCGGCGATGTCGAAACCGCGGTCAAGGCGGTGCGTGCGGGCGCGTATCACTTCCTGACCAAGCCGTTTCGCTCCAACGACGAAGTCGTCCTGACGGTCACCAAGGCCGCAGAGCGTCGGCGGCTCGTCGATCGCGCGCTCTTGCTCGAGCGGCGGCTCGAGCAAATGGAGAAGTTCGGCGAGCTGATTGGCAATTCGCCGGCCATGCAAGAGGTCTATCGGCTGGCGATCGGCGTGGCTCCGACCTCGTCCACCGTGCTCATTTTGGGTGAAAGCGGCACGGGCAAGGAGCTGACGGCGCGGGCCATTCATGGCCACTCACCGCGGGTGAACTCTCCGTTCGTTGCCGTCAATTGCTCGGCCATCCCGGTCGACTTGGTGGAGAGCGAGCTGTTCGGTCACGTGCGAGGCGCGTTCACCGGTGCCACCGCCACACGTGCCGGCTTGTTCGAGTCCGCGGATCGCGGCACGTTATTTTTGGATGAAGTCGGCGATCTACCACCGCTGGCTCAGGTCAAGTTGCTCCGTGCCTTGCAAGAGGGAGAGGTCAAGCGGGTCGGCTCGAACGAGACACGCATCGTCGACGTGCGGGTGGTCGCGGCGACCAACGTCGATCTGCGCAGCCGGATCGCAGCCGGTCGGTTTCGTGAAGACCTCTATTATCGACTGAACGTCGTGCCGATTTCGCTGCCGGCGCTGCGTGAGCGCCGCGAAGACATTCCGCTCTTGGCCTATCACTTCTTGCAAAAGTACGCCTCGCGCTCCAGTAGTCAGGTCAAGAAGATCTCGCCCGAGGCAATGCGCCTTCTGTCTTCGCACCATTGGCAAGGCAACGTGCGTGAGCTCGAAAACGCCATCGAGCACGCCGTGGTGTTCTGTCGTGATGACACCATGACTCCGGCGGAGCTGCCGTTTGGGCGACCCAGCAATGGCGCTCCGGCCGATCCAGCTCACCCAGCCGTCCCCGACCCGGGGGCCTATGGCCTCTCCGGCCTGCCCTACAAGGAGGCCAAAGAGCGCTCCCTGGAGGCCTTCGAGACGGCCTATTTCGAGGGCCTCTTGGCTCGAACCCAGGGCA
>Ga0164308_10001175_pt1 | contig 13892 bp, 17 predicted proteins | sample Whisoiple_246_MG_FD_109983 | JGI IMG/M metagenome (GOLD analysis project Ga0164308, IMG submission 109983) | Soil microbial communities amended with fresh organic matter from upstate New York, USA - Whitman soil sample_246_MG | ecosystem: Environmental > Terrestrial > Soil > Unclassified >...
CCGCGTCGACCACCTCGACGGCCTCGACCCGGACCACGCCCGCCACGGTGCGGAACTCCGCGCCCGGCTTCACGTCGGGCCTCGCCCACCGGCGGTAGGCGAGCGTCACCGAGCCGTCGGCGACACCGTGGGCGACCTTCGGTGGCAGCAGCACCCGCTCAGGCTAGAGGCGGCGCGCGTAGCAGCGCGAGAGCGGCGCGTCCTTGTAGTGGCCGAACGGCGGGATCGGCTGGTAGCCGCTGGACTCGTACAGCGCGATCGCCTCGGGCTGCGCCAGCCCGGTCTCCAGCACCATCGCCTCCGCGCCGTGCTCGGCCGCGCTCGCCTCCAGGTGGGCGAGCATCCGCCGGGCCAGGCCGAGGCCGCGCGCGGAGGGCGCGACGTACATCCGCTTCACCTCGGCCGTGTGCGCGACGCCGAGCGCGGCGACGGTCGAGCGACGCCAGGCGCCGGTGGCGACCGGCCGCCCCTCGACGTACCCCACGAAGAAGCTGCCCTCGGGCGGCTCGAACATCAGCTTGTCGAGCGGCGTCTCGTCGGGGCCGCCGTAGCGGACGACGTACTCCGCCTGGACCTCCTCGATCAGCTGGACCGCGTCGGGGTGGCCGTAGCCGACCCGGCGGATCTCAGGCGAGCGGGGATCCGCAGGCGTCGCAGAACCGGGCGTCGCCGTCGTTGCGGACGCCGCACTTCGAGCAGAAGGGGCCGCTGGTGCGGCCGATGCCGAGCACTCCCTCACCGTCCGAAAGGTACTCGGCCGAGTCCTTGACGACCGGCATCGTCTCGCCGGCGCCGTACCGCGCGGCCGCCCCGACGAAGCCGAACTGGAGGAGCATCAGGCCGACGCCCGCGACGAGCAGGCCGCCGAGGAACGCTGCGACAGCGCCACCGCCCGGGAACTCGTCGGAACCGAAGACCTGCGTGACGCCCCAGACGAAGGCGGCGGCACCGCCGACGAGGAGGAGGACCCCGAACACGCGGAAGGCGGTGCGGTAGCGGGCCTGGTGGGCGAATCCCGGAGTGGCGGTCATCTGGACTCCTCGAGAACGTCGTGGACAGCGGTGCCAGAATGGGCACGGCTGACAGCGTGGTCAGGGAGCAAGTTCTACCCCGCCCGGAAGGTTTTCATGGCCGACGCACCCCAGATCCCCGCCGAGCTCCTGCCCGCCGACGGGCGGTTCGGCGCGGGTCCCTCGAAGATCCAGACCTCGCACCTCGACGCGCTCGCGGCGACGGGCACGTCACTGATGGGCACCTCCCACCGGCAGGCGCCCGTGCGCGACCTGGTGGGTCGCGTGCGCTCGGGGCTCTCGTCGCTCTTCTCGCTGCCGGACGGCTACGAGGTCGTGCTCGGCAACGGTGGCGCGACCGCCTTCTGGGACATCGCCACCTACGGCCTGATCCGCGAGCGGTCCCAGCACCTGTCGTTCGGTGAGTTCTCGGCGAAGTTCGCCTCGGCGGCCGCGGCGGCGCCGTGGCTCGGCGAGCCCTCCGTCATCACGTCTGCCCCCGGGTCGCGGCCGATCGCCGTCGCCGAGGACGGCGTCGACGTCTACGCCTGGGCGCAGAACGAGACCTCGACCGCCGTGATGGCGCCGGTCGTGCGGCCCGCCGGCATCGCGGCGGACGCACTCGTCCTCGTCGACGCCACCTCCGGCGCGGGCGGCCTGCCGGTCGACGTGACCGAGAGCGACGTCTACTACTTCGCCCCGCAGAAGTGCTTCGCCTCCGACGGCGGCCTGTGGCTCGCGGTCTTCTCCCCCGCTGCCCTGGAGCGGGCGGCGTCGATCGCCGCGAGCGACCGGCACATCCCGGCGTTCTTCGACCTGCCGACCGCGATCTCCAACTCCGCGCTCAACCAGACCTACAACACCCCGTCGGTCGCCACGCTCTTCCTGATGGCCGAGCAGCTCGACTGGATGAACGCATCCGGAGGGCTGGACGGCATGGTCGCGCGGACCACGGCCTCCTCCGACCACCTCTACGCGTGGGCCGAGAAGTCGCCGTTCGCGTTCCCGTACGTCGCGGAGCCGGCGGACCGCTCACTGGTCATCGGCACCATCGACTTCGAGGACTCGATCGACGCCGCCCGGATCGCCGCCGTGCTGCGCACCAACGGCATCGTCGACACCGAGCCCTACCGCAAGCTGGGCCGCAACCAGCTGCGGATCTCGATGTACCCCGCCGTCGACCCGGCCGACATCGAGGCGCTCACGGCCTGCATCGACTGGGTCGTCGAGCGGCTCTAGTGTCCTGAGCCGGACGTTCATGCGCGTTGCGCGAAGCGCACACGAACTTCTGGTTCAGGGCACTAGAACAAGCTGTCCACCGCGCGGGAGTCGGCGTACTCCTCGAACCGCTGGATCCTGCCGTCACGCACCGTGGCGACCAGGCAGGTCGGGATCCGGACCGGCTCCCCCGCCGCGGTGGTGCCCACGGTCGTCGCCTGCAGCACCCAGCCGCCGTCGAAGACCCGCAGCCGGACATCGACGATCCGCAGGTCGGCGCCGCCGTCGTTGGCGCGGGTGCGCGACGGCGTGCGCTGGATCTCGGCCTCCCGCTCGCCGATGTTGTGCCAGGTCGTCACCCGGTCGGCGTACAGCTCCTCGTCCGCCCTCCGTCCTTCCAGGAAGGCCGGCAGCCAGCGCTCGGCGACGGCCCGGGCCTCTTCGATCCCAGCTGCTGACGGCGTCTCGATCACGGGCGTCATCCTGCCGCCTGGCCCGGGACGACGACGACCTTGCCCAGCGCGCGGCCCTCGCCGACCATCGCCAACGCCTCCGCCGTCTGCTCGAGCGGGAACGTCGCGGCGACGTGGACGTCGACCTCGCCGGTGGCGCACCGCTCGGCGAGAGGCGTGAAGTGCGCCGGCCCCTGCTTCACGGCGAGCACGCGGATCTTCCGGCTCGTGGCAGCACCGACCACTGCTCCGCCGACGAGGACCCGGAGCAGGGTCGGCACGCTGCCGCCGACGCAGCGATAGGTGCCGTGCGGGGTGAGCGCTCGACGGTAGGACAGGACCGAGCGGTGGGCGACGAGGTCGAGGATCGCGTCGTACGGACCCGTGCGGGTGAAGTCGGTGGCGCGGAAGTCGAGCACGTCATCGGCGCCGAGCCTGCGCATGAAGTCGAGCTTGCCGGCGTTGTCGACGCCGCGGGTCCCGGCTCGGGCACCGGCACGTCCCGGACCTGCAGCAACCTCCGGTCCGCCGTACCGCTCCTGCACGACGGCCCTCATGCTCACGAACCTACTCATGCCGGTGGTCGAGGTGCCCGCTTCGGAGCCACCGGTCGTCGTGGGTGTCGGCGTCCTCCCGGGCGCCAAGGATTCGTCCTCCGCCAGCGGGGTCAAGGGTTCCCTGCGGCGGCTTCGCCGCCCTTGACCCCGCTGCCTCCGGACGAGTTGGCGCCTATCGGGAGGACGCCGACCTGCGGTCGGCCACAGGAGCACCACCGGCACCAACGCCGCGACGATTGGTCGAAGAACGCACGACTCCGCACCGAATCCCACCGGTCTGTGACCAATCGACGAGACCGCGGGGCACCACGGGCACCCCGGACGGCTGACCTAACCCTTCCCGACGCCGGCCTGCGGTCCAGGAACGCCGGTGTGACCCGGCCGACCTTTGACTTCAAGTACTTGAAGTTCCTAACGTCGTCAACGTGAGCGCACGGACAGCCCAGCACAGCTACACGATCAAGGAGGCAGCCGCCCTCACCGGACTTCCGGCGAGCACGCTGCGCTACTACGAGTCGATCGGGGTGATCGCGCCGATCAGCCGCGGGGCGAGCAGCAAGCACCGCGTGTACGGCGAGGAGGACCTCGACCAGCTCATGTGGATCGCGTGCCTGGCGGCGACCGGGATGTCGGTCAACGACATGCGGCAGTACATGGCGAACAGCCACTCCGGCTCGTCGGCGGCGGCCCAGCAGATCGAGCTGCTCGCCGAGCAGGGCCGGCGGCTGGCCGAGGAGGCCGAGCAGGTCGCCCTGCGGCAGCGGTACGTCGCGCTGAAGATCGACTACTGGCACGCCGTGCAGGCCGGAGACCCGGAGCGGGCAGAGCTGCTCAGCGGCGAGGCCCGGGCGCTCGCAGACGACCTCAAGAAGAGAAGGAAGAACTAGGAATGCGCGTCAACGCCTACGCAGCACCGTCGGCCGGCGAGCCGCTGGCCCCCATCACCATCGAGCGCCGCGAGGTCGGCGCCAACGACGTCCTCATCGAGATCCAGTACGCCGGGATCTGCCACTCCGACATCCACACCGTCAACGGCGACTGGGGACCGCAGCCCTTCCCGGTCGTGCCCGGCCACGAGATCGTCGGCGTCGTCGCGGAGGTCGGCGCCGGCGTGACCACGCACCGGGCGGGCGACCGCGTGGGTGTGGGCTGCCTGGTCAACTCCTGCCGCGAGTGCGTCAACTGCGAGAACGGCAACGAGCAGTACTGCCTCAACGGCTCCATCGGCACGTACGCCGCCACCGACCGTGACGGCAGCACGACCCAGGGCGGCTACTCGACCCACGTCGTCGTCGACGCCGACTTCGTGCTGCGCGTGCCCGACGGCATCGACGCCGCGGCCGCCGCGCCGCTGCTGTGCGCCGGCATCACGACGTACTCGCCGCTGCGCCACTGGGGCGCGGGTCCCGGCAAGAAGGTCGCGGTCGTCGGTCTCGGCGGCCTCGGCCACATGGCGGTCAAGCTCGCCCACGCCCTCGGTGCGGAGGTGACGGTCCTGTCGCAGTCGCTGAAGAAGCAGGAGGACGGGCTGCGCCTCGGCGCGGACGACTACTTCGCGACGTCCGACCCCGACACGTTCAAGGCGCTGCGGGGCCGCTTCGACCTGATCATCAACACGGTCAGCGCGAGCATCAACCTCGACGCCTACCTGCGCCTGCTCGCCGTCGACGGCGTGCTCGTCAACGTGGGCGCCCCGCCCGAGCCGCTCAGCGTGCGCGTCGGGTCGCTCATCGGCGGCCGCCGCTCCTTCGCGGGCTCGGCGATCGGCGGCATCGCGGAGACCCAGCAGATGCTCGACTTCTGCGCCGAGCACGGCATCGGCGCCGAGATCGAGGTGATCGCGGCCGACCAGGTCAACGAGGCCTACGAGCGGGTGCTCGCGTCCGACGTGCGCTACCGCTTCGTGATCGACACCAGCACGTTGGGCACCGCGTCATGAGGCTGACCCGGAGCGGCGGCCAGACCGCGACCGGGCCCGCCGACTGGTTCAGCGGCACCGTCTACATCGACGGCATCCGCAACCCCGACGACCAGTCGGCCGTCGGCTGTGCGCACGTCCGGTTCACCCCGGGCGCGCGCACCGCCTGGCACTCGCACCCGAAGGGCCAGACGCTCTACGTGACCGACGGGATCGGGTACGTCGCGCGTCGTGGCGAGGAGCCGCAGGAGATCCGACCGGGCGACGTCGTCTACATCGAGCCGGGCGAGGAGCACTGGCACGGCGCGACGAAGAACCGCTTCATGGCTCACGTGGCGATCCAGGAGGCCGACGCCGACGGCAACGTCGTCACCTGGCTGGAGCACGTCTCCTAGTGTCCTGAATCAGACGTTCGTGTGCGCTTCGCGCACCCAGGACACGCACCTCGCTGCGTGGCCGTCGCTCGCTGGACGAGCAGGTGGAGCGTCGCTCCGGCGCCTTGCGATGCACGCATCCTGAGCACGCGCAACGCGCATGAACCTCCGACTCAGGACACTAGAGTCGGGGCGTGCGCATCGACGACGTACGCCGCCTCGACCTCGGATCGTTCACCCGCCCACCGGAGGAGACCGGCACGGGTGCATCCCGCACCGAACGCCTGCTGGCGTACGTCGTCCGTACGCCGGCAGGCGTCCTGCTGCTCGACACCGGGATGGGTGACGCCGGCCCGGAGACCGAGGCCTGGTACCAGCCCGAGCGGATCTCGGTCGAGCACGCGCTCGCGACCGTCGGCCTGCGGACCGACGACGTCGAGGTGGTGGTCAACTGCCACCTGCACTTCGACCACGTCGGCGCGAACCCGATGTTCGCCGGCCGGCCGATCCTGGCCCAGCGCACCGAGCTGGCGACCGCGCGGAGCGCGGCGGACTACACGGTGCCGGCGCTGGTCGACTTCGACGGCGCCACCTACGAGGAGATCGACGGCGACCACGAGGTCGCGCCGGGGGTGCTCGTGGTCCCGACACCGGGTCACGTCGACGGCCACCAGAGCGTCGTGCTCCGGTGCACCGACGGCACGGTGATCCTCGCCGGCCAGACGCACGAGACGGCGGCGCAGTGGGCGGCCGACACCACCAGCCCGTGGCTGGCGCGGCTGCTCGCGATGGACCCGAGACAGGTCCTCTTCGCCCACGACGAGACCGTCTGGACGCCCGGTACCGTGGAGGAATGGACCTGATCGAGTTCGAGGAGCAGCGAAGCCTCCGCCGTGAGGAGGCCGCCGCGCGGCTGCACGAGATCGCCGACGCCCTCGCGAGCAACAACGCGTTCGAGTTCGAGCGCGACGGCCGCCGCTTCACGGTGCACGTCCCCGACGAGGTCGAGCTCAACATCGAGTTCGAGGCCGGCGACGAGGGCCGCGAGCTGGAGATCGAGCTCAGCTGGTAGCGAGCGCTGCGAGCTTGCGCTCCAGCACCCGCCGCTCGCCGTCGTTGCCGCACAGCCGTACGGCGGCCGCCAGCTCCTGACGCGCCTCCTCGGTGCGCCCGAGCCGGGCCAGCAGCTCGCCGCGCACGGTCGGCAGCAGGTGGGACCCGGGCAGGGCGACCGCGTCGACCAGCGGCAGCGCGGCCTCCGGCCCGTCGGCCATCGAGACGGCCACCGCGCGGTTCAGGCTGACGACGGGTGACGGCGTGAGACGCTCGAGCGCGTCGTAGAGCACGACGATCCTCACCCAGTCGGTCTCCTCGACCGAGGGCGCCACCGCGTGGCACTCGGCGATCGCGGCCTGGACGCCGTACGCCCCGAGCCCGCGGCCGGTGCGGTTGGCGACCGCGAGCGCCGCGCGTCCGCGCCGGATCGCCGAGAGGTCCCAGCGGCCTCGGTCCTGGTCGCCGAGCAGCACCGGGTCGCCGGCCGCGTCGAGGCGCGCAGGGAAGCGCGCGGCGGTGAGCTCGAGCAGGGCGAGCAGGCCGTACGGCTCCGACTCGTCGGGCACCAGACGGGCCAGCACCCGGGCGAGCCGGACCGCCTCGCGCGCCAGGTCCACGCGCAGCGAGCCCGCGGAGCCCTCGGTGAAGACCAGGTAGACCACGCTCAGCACCGAGCCCACCCGCTCCCGGCGCTCGGCGGCCGGCGGCACCTCGAACGGCACCCCCGCCAGGGCCTTCTTGGCCCGGGTGATCCGCGCCTGCACGGTCGCCGTCGGCACCAGGAAGCCACGCGCGATCTCGTCGCTGCCCAGACCGCCGAGCACCCTGAGCGTCAGCGCCACCTGACCCTCGCGCGGCAGCGACGGATGGCAGGTCAGGAACATCAGGGCGAGCACGTCGTCCTCGATGACGTCGGGGTCCCAGAGCATGTCGTCGTCCTCGTCGACGGCGGCGTCGCGCGCGAGCTCGGCGTACCGCTCGTCGAGGGCCGACCGCCGCCGGAACGCGTCGATCGCGCGCCGGCGGGCGGTCGTGAGCAGCCACCCGGCAGGGTTCGCCGGTACGCCGTCGCGGGGCCAGGTGACCAGCGCAGCGGCGAGCGCCTCCTGCGCGACGTCCTCGGCGACCGCGAAGTCGCCGGTGTAGCGCACCAGGCTGCCGACGATGCGGGCCGACTCGATGCGCCACACCGCCTCGACCGCGGCGCGCGCGTCGCTCACAGCTGGCCGGTGGCCTCTCGCCAGGCCCGCTCCCGCTGGATGTACGGGTTGTCCTGCGGGAACTCGTCGATGCTCGGCACGCGCCGGATCTCGGTCTTGATGCCCGGCCGCGTCATCGGCAGCCGCTTCGCCCACTCGACGGCCTCCTCCTTCGAAGCTACGTCGAGGATGTAGTAGCCGCCGAAGAGCTCCTTGGTCTCGCCGTACGGCCCGTCGGTGACCACCGGCGGGGTGGCGGAGTAGTCGACGACGACGCCCTGCTCGGCGTCGTCGAGGCCTTCGGCAGCCACCAGCACGCCGGCCTTGATGAGCTCGTCGTTGAAGCGACCCATCGCCTCGAGCATGTCGTCGAACTTGACGTCCGCGTACGACGCGACCGCCTCGTCGTTGCCCCGCATGATCAGCATGTACTTCATCGTCGTGCCTTTCGTCGTCTGGGATCGCAGTCCGACCCTCTCACCCGTCAGACGAACGGGACCGCGCCCGGATCGACAGCTGCGCTGAAATTTCTTCGTACGTCGCCGCGTCGAAGGCCACCAGCCGCGCCTCCTCGACCGAGGTCGACGCCGACCGGAACACCTCCAGGGCGCACGCGACCGCGTCGTCCTTGGGCCAGCCGTAGACGCCTGCGGAGACCAGCGGGAAGGCGACCGTGCGGGCGCCGAGCTCGTCGGCCACCTCGAGGGCACGGGTGTAGCAGGAGGTCAGCAGGCCGCGGTCGGTCTGGCCGGCCGTGCGGTTGGGCCCGACGACGTGGATCACCCAGGTCGCCGCGAGGTCACCGGCGGTCGTCCAGCCGGCGGCGCCGGTGGCGAGCCCGTCGGGGAAGCGCGCGACGCAGTCGGCAAGGATCGCCGGGCCGCCGGCCCGGTGGATCGCGCCGTCGACTCCCCCGCCACCCCGCATGCCGTTGTTGGCCGCGTTGACGACGGCGTCGACGTCCTGCCGGGTGATGTCGCCCTGGACGACGGTGATCTCCATCGGCTCCCCTTGCTCAGTCCCCCTTGATCAGCCTCAGCGTCGCACGTTCGAGCGCCACCTGTCGCTCGTCGACGCTCGTGTGGCGCCGCGAGGTCGCCCGCTCGATCGTGCGCCCCTCCTCGTAGGCGTCGACGACCCTGGGGTCGACGTACGACGAGCGCGCCAGCGTCGGGGTGTTGCCGAGGAACGACGCGACCTCCACCATCGCGCCCGACACCGCGCGCCTGCGCGAGGCCTTGCTGTCCCCCTCCTCGGTCGTCTCGGCCAGCGCGACGGCGGCGAGCACGGTCGCGTGCCAGGTGCGGAAATCCTTGGCCGTGGCCTCCAGCCCGGTCGTCTCGCGCACGTAGTCGTTGACCAGCTCGGGCAGCACCGTGCGCCACGATCGGCCCTCCTTGTAGGCGAGGAGTCGCGGGTCCTCGGAGCGCCGGCGGCGCATCACGTCGAGCGCCTGGATGACCGTGGCGTCGTCGATCTCGATGCGGTGCTCGACCCCGGACTTGCCGACGAACGTGAAGAGCAGCCGCGTCCCGCGGCGGCGCACGTGCCGGCGCTCGAGCGTCGTGAGGCCGTAGGAGCCGTGGGCGTCGGCGTACGCGTCGTTGCCGATCCGGAAGTAGCCGAGGTCGAGCAGCCGTACGGCGACGGCGCAGGCCCGCTCGAGCGGCATGCCCTCCCGGCCCATGTCGGCGACGACCAGCTCGCGCGCCCGCGCGAGCGCCTTGCCGAGCTCCAGCACCCGGTCGAACTTCTCCGCGTCGCGCCGCGACCGCCAGTCCGGGTGGTAGAGGTACTGCCGACGCCCGGCGTCGTCGGTGCCGACCGCCTGGAGGTGGCCGTTGTCGTACGGCGTGATCCAGACGTCCTCCCACGCGGGCGGGATGACCAGGTCGCGAGCCCGCTGGGCGTCGTCGCCGGGCAGGCGGCTGCCGTGCTCGTCCAGGTAGACGAAACCCTTGCCGGAGCGACGCCGGCTCCAGCCTGGCTGCTCGGGAGACGTCCTACGAAGCCGCACCACGGCGGAGGAGTAGCCAGCCCCCGAGCCCGGCAAACGCTGCGATGCCGACCGCCCACGGCCACCAGGGGGCACTGTCCGACGGTTCGTCCGCGGCGGCTTCGGCAGCCGGCGTGGCCGCGGGTGCGGGCGTCGGGGACGGCGGTGTCATCGCGGCCGCGACGTCGGGTGGCAGCGCGGTGCGGAGCAGGTCGGTGAACTGTCCCTCGGTGGTCAGGTAGAGCTCGTCGTGCGGGCCGACGGAGACGCCCTCGCCCTGGCGCTGCTGCGGCAGCCGGAAGGACCCGACGACCTCGAAGCCGGGATACGAGTAGACCGTGGCCCGGGCGTAGCCGCGCACCACGAGGTGCCGCCCGTCGGGGAAGAACGAGCCGTCGGTCGCGATCGAGGGCCCCTGCGCGACCTCGGTGAGCAGGTTGGGCCGATCGGCGGAGAGCCGCTTCGGCGCGGCGTACACCGTGCCGCCGAAGACGTCCTTGGAGACGACGAAGAGCTGCCCGGTCGTGGGGTCGGCCAGCAGGGTCTCGGCGTCGTGGGCGTGGTCGGGGTAGACCAGCTCGTACGACGCGGGCGTCACCGTCCGGTCCCCGCGGCCGACCGGCACCCGCAGCACGGTGACCGAGTCGCGGGACCGGGCGTTGTCGCCGATGTCGCCCACCCACACCGCTCCCCGACCGGCCGGGGCCAGCGCCTCGGCGTCCCGCGGCCCGGGGTCCCAGGTCGTGGTGCCGACGGTCGCACCGGACCGGTCGACGACGAAGACCCGCCCGCCGTCACCGGAGTCGTTGACCGTGACGAAGAGCTGGCCGGTGGCGACCAGGCCGCTGGACTCGACGATCGCGGGGTCGGCGAAGGTGAGCACGACGTCGGCGTCCGTGGCCGAGGGCCCGGCCACGGTGCCGGCCGCGTAGGCGAGGACCGAGGCCACGCCGAGCAGCTTGTCGAGCATCAGGAGCCGAGGAGCTCGGCCAGCTTGGGCCGGATGCCCCAGGCCGTCACCAGCTCGTCGTACTCCTTGCGCACGGAGCCTCCCTTGACCGGCCCGCCCGTGCGCACCGCGCGCAGCATGGTGTTGCGCGGCGTGTGCTGGCTCTCGACGAACTGCACGACGTCGACGCGGTAGCCCTGCTGGCGCAGCAGCGACGCACGGAGACCGTCGGTGAGGGTGTCCGCGAGCCGCTCGCGCAGGATGCCGTGCCGGGTGAGCATGGCGTACGGCGAGGGCGTCGGCGCCTTGCGGAGCTGGGCCGCGATGTCGTGGTGGCAGCACGGGGCGGCGAGCACGAGCGGCGCCTGCCAGCGCACCGCCTGGGCGAGTGCCTCGTCGGTCGCGGTGTCGCAGGCGTGCAGCGCGAGCACGACCTCGGGCGCCGGGTCGAGCTCGACGCCCCCGATCGTGCCGACCACGAAGTCAGCGGCGACGCCGAGGCCCGCAGCGACGCCCGCGTTGTGCTCGCGCGACTGCTCCTTCACGTCGACGCCGGTCAGCTGCACGGGCAGCCCGCGCACGCCGGCGAGGTAGCGCTGGGCGGCGAAGGTCAGGTAGGCGTTGCCGCACCCGAGGTCGACGATCCGCAGCGGGTCCTCGGCCGTCGGTCGCCGGAGACGGCCCTTGTCGAGGGCGTCGGTGATCGAGGCGTCGAGCAGTCGCAGGAACTCCTCGACCTGGCGGTACTTCGCCTGCCGGCTCGGCTTCAGCCGCCCGTCGGCATCGGAGATGCCGAGCGCGATGAACGTGGGGTCGTCCTCGGGCAGCAGCCGCTGCTTCTCCCGGTCGTGCTCGCGCTCCGCGGCGACCGGTTCCACCCGGTCGGTCGTGTGCACGACCGCCTCGAGCTTCTTCGTCACCCGCAGCTGGTGGCTCTGGGTGGTGGTGTCGACGTGCCAGCTCGCGAACGGCTCGTCGAGCAGCGCGTCGACGGCGTCGCGGGCCGCGTCGCCGACGGCGTGGTTGGCGGTGAACGCCTGGGTGTCGTCGTACGTCGTGACCTGCAGGTGCCGACCCGCCTTGAGGTCGACGTAGCGCATCTCGGCGCGGCGCCAGGTGGGCTGCTCGCCCTTCTGGCGACCCGAGGCGACCACCTTCACGAGGACGTCGGGGTCGAGCACCAGCGCCCGCAGCCGGTTGAGCTCGCGCAGCAGCGGCTCGGCCATCAGACGACCGCCGCGATCACGACGATGACGAGGAGCGCGGCCAACGCGATCGGGATGACAAGTCGGCGGTGGCGGGGGTTCACCGCTCGATTCTAGGTGGAGCGGTCAGCAGGCGATGGTCGCGTCGTCGTCGTAGCGCCCGTCGCGGGCCCAGACGACGTAGTACTGGTCGAACTTCACCTGCTCGACGTAGAACGACGCGTCGCCGACGACGCCGGTGAGGATCTCTCCTTCGGCCGTCGGCGCGTAGTCAGCGACGCCCGGCTCGACGATCGCGTGGTCGTAGTACCAGTTGACGTCGAAGATCTTGGTGCCCGGGTCGGTGGCGTAGCAGCCGTACTCCTCGTCTGCGGAGACCTGCACCAGCTTGCAGAGCACCGCCCACGGCTGGGTCTGGGGGAAGCCGAGGGGCCGCACCTTGTGCTCGATCTCCAGCACCCGCTTGGCGTTGCCGAACTGCGCGAGGCAGCGTGGGTCCTCGTCGCTCGGGGTGGTCGGCCCCGGCGGCGAGGGCAGCGGGGACTCCGACGGCTTCGGCTTGGGCTTGACCCTGACCGTCAGGGGCTTGGAGGTGCGGCTGCCGACCTTGGCGCGCAGCTGGAAGCCGCCAGCCGCACCCGGTGCGGCGATCCCGATCGAGACCAGGCCGGCGCTGGGCACCCGACGGGACGCGAGGTCGACCCAGCGGCCGCCGCGACGCGTCTGGACCACGGCCTTGCCGCGGATGCCCCGGGCGACCCGGACCTGCACGGTGATCTTGCCCTTCGGCGCCGCCGTGGCCGGCGCGATGATCGTCACCGCCGCCCGCGACGACGCGGGCGCCTGGGCCACGACGACCAGGGTCGAGCCGAGGGCGACGAGCGCGGCGACGAGTACGGCGAGGAGGGAGCGGTCCCGGGTGTGCATGCGACCACGTTCGGGCGCCCGGCGACCCGCCCGGAAGTGTCCGGAGTCCCGGTCGGCCGGGCAGCTCAGCGCGTGCGCGAGGCGAAGAGCTCCGCGAGGTGCATGGTCGGAGTGCTCGCGAGGTCGTCGAGCTGGACGCGGCAGGACATCCCGTCGGCCAGGACGACCGCGTCCGGGTTGGCGCGCACCGCCGGCAGCAGGTGGGTCTCGGCGACGGCCACCGACACCTCGTAGTGGCCCTGCTCCATGCCGAAGTTGCCCGCGAGGCCGCAGCAGCCGGCGACCTGGGTCACGGTCGCGCCGGCCTTCTCCAGCAGCCGCTTGTCGGCCGCCCAGCCGATGATCGACGCGTGGTGGCAGTGCGGCTGCGCGACGACCTGGGTGCCGGTGAGGTCGGGCAGCGGCAGGTCGAGCCGCTCGACGAGCTCGGCGAAGGACAGCACGTCGAGGTGCGACCCGGTCAGCTCCGGGACGTCGCTGCGCAGCGTGGCCAGGCAGGAGGGCTCCAGGCCGACGACCGGCACGCCGCTGTCGACGTACGGCGTGAGCGTGCGGACCGCGCGCTCCATGATCGCCTTGGCCTTGTCGAGCTGCCCGGTCGTCACCCAGGTCAGGCCGCAGCAGGCGTCGTCGCGGATCACCCGCGCGGTGACGCCGACCGAGGCGAGCCAGTCGATCGCGGCGTGACCGTTGCCCGGGAAGAAGTGGTCGCTGAAGGAGTCCGCCCAGATCCACACGTCCGGGGTCCCGACCGCCGGCGGCGCCGAGCGGCGGAGGGTACGCCGCGCGAACGACGGGATCGAGCGCCGCTGGTCGATGCCGGCGGTGGCCTTGGCCATCCGCTGCACGGGCCTGAGCCGCATCATCCGGTTGGCGACCGGCGCCACCGGAGCCGCGAGCGCGGCCCAGCGCGGGAGCTGACCGAGGATCAGGTGACCGCGCGGCCGCCGGACGCCCTCGACGTCGTGCTTCTGGTGCAGCGCCTCGGCCTTGTAGGTCGCCATGTCCACGCCGGTCGGGCAGTCCGACGC
>Ga0164308_10001178_pt1 | contig 13883 bp, 14 predicted proteins | sample Whisoiple_246_MG_FD_109983 | JGI IMG/M metagenome (GOLD analysis project Ga0164308, IMG submission 109983) | Soil microbial communities amended with fresh organic matter from upstate New York, USA - Whitman soil sample_246_MG | ecosystem: Environmental > Terrestrial > Soil > Unclassified >...
ACGCTCGTGCGCAGGACGCCCGAACAGATCGAGCGACTCGCGGCAGAACCGCGCACGATCTGCCGCACGATCGAGCTCGAAGATCGGTTTGCGCAGCACGGCATCGTCGGTGTGGCGATCGCGGTGCCCGACCCCGAGGAGCCGACGACCGCGGTCGTCGACACGCTGCTGCTCAGCTGTCGCGTGATCGGCCGGACGGCCGAACAGCACCTTCTCGCGCACCTGGCGGACGCGGCGATCGGACTGGGGTATGACCGGCTCCGCGGCATCTACGTGGCTGGACCACGGAACGAGCTCGTCTCCGACCTCTACCCGAAACTGGAGTTCGTCGATGCCGGCGAGGGGCGTTGGGATCTCGACCTCGCCGGGAGCACGCTCACGAGCGAGTACATAGTGGAGGCCGCGTGAGCGACACACAGTTCGAACGACGCTTCCACGACATCCTCGAGGACGTGCTCGGCTGGGACGTGACCTACGCCGACGCCGACGGCCCGGCGACCGTCGAGGCCTGGGACTCACTGGCTCAGATCCGGCTCGTGAACGCCCTCGAGACGGCCTTCGTCGTCCGACTACCGGACAGCGCCCTCCTCGAGGAGCAGACCGTCGGTTCACTGAAGCAACTGGTGGCCGAGCGGGGAGCTGTCCGATAGGTCCGCCCCCCATACGGCGGGAGCTCCGCTTCGGACCGGAGGACGTCGCGGCCTTCGCGCGCGCAACCGGCGACGTCAACCCCTTGCACGTCGAACCGTCCTTCGCCCGGCGGTCGCCATTCGGCGAGTGCATCGTGCACGGGTGCCTCCTCGCGCTCGGGATGCTCGGTTGTATCCCGAGCCGGGAGCTCCGGGCCGGCCGAGCGTTGAGGGTCTCCTTCACGGGACCGCTCAGTGTCGGCGGCTCCGCGCGCGTGAGCACGACGGTCCACGACGGCTTGTGGGAAGTGAAGGCGTTCGGCCGGGGGCGCCTACTCGCGCGTCTGCGCCTCTCGAACAACGGCGACGAGCCCTCGAACGGCGTCGGCGTCGTACCGGCCCTCAGCTTCGAACCAGCGCGTACCTCTCCCGCGAGTGACCCTCTCGCTTCGCTGGGGCGGGATGGCCCGCACGCCGTCGACTACCGCGTCGGCCCCGGGCTGCAAGCGCTGGCCGAGCGGCTCGGTGCCGGCTCTCTCCCCGAGGAGCTGCGGAACGGCCTGGGATGGGCGAGCTATATCGCGGGGATGGAGCTTCCCGGACTTCATGGGCTTCTGACTGGTGTGAACCTGACGCTTGCGCCCGCCGCGCGCGCCATGAACGGGGCGGTGTTCGCATTGAGGGATGTCGACGAGCGAACGGGAAGGATCGTCGTCATGAGCGCGCTGTCCGGTGAGGCCGGCGCAACGACCGCAGAGATCGAGTCGTTCGCTCGCTCCGCGCCCCGAACGCCGGTCGCCTCGATCCTGCAGCCGGTTGAACTGCCTCGGCAGAACCCTGACGGCGCTGTCGTCGTCGTCGGCGCGAGCCGCGGCCTCGGCGCCTCGTTGGCGCTCGCGTTCGCATTGCGCCACTACGACGTCTTTGCCGTGTACGCGAAGTCCACGGCTGCCGCGGACGAGACGAGGCGCCTCGCGGGCGAGAACGCCGACCGCCTCGTCCTGCACCTCGGGCGCGACGCCGACGGGGTGGCCCACGTCGCCGTCGTCGAGTCGGCGACCGACCCCGCGACCGCACCGTCCGACGCGTCGGACGGCTGGCTGACCCTGCGGCAGGCGGGCGAGGCGATGGTCGCGCGCGACGCCGGGGTCTTCACCACGGCGCTCGCGCTGGCCCACTGGCACGCGTCGCACCGGTTCTGCCCGCGCTGCGGCGCGCCCACCGAGGCCGTCCAGGCCGGCTGGGTGCGCCGGTGCACGGCCGACGGCAGCGAGCACTACCCGCGGACCGACCCCGCGGTCATCATGTCGGTGGTCGACCCGGACGACCGGCTGCTGCTCGGCCGGGGCGCGCAGTGGCCGGAGGGGCGCTTCTCGGTGCTGGCCGGCTTCGTCGAGCCGGGGGAGTCGTTCGAGGCCGCCGTGGCGCGCGAGGTCCGTGAGGAGGTCGGCATCGTCATCGACGGCGCCCGTTACCTCGGCAACCAGCCGTGGCCCTTCCCCTCGTCGGTCATGATCGGCTTCGCGGCCACGACGACCACGACCGATCTCGTCCTCGACCCTGCCGAGATCGCCGAGGCGCGGTGGGTCACGCGCGAGGAGTACCGCGACCTGCTCGTCGGCGGCACGATCCGCACGCCGAGCGGGATCTCCATCGCCAAGCGGATCATCGAGCGGTGGCTCGGGGCCACCGTCGAGTCGGTCACCGGCGGCGCGTCGCCGCGCTGGTGACGTGGGAGGGAACGCGTCAGCCGGCGAGGCGCTGCTTGACCTCGGCGAGGGAGGGGTTCGTCGCGGCGGTGCCGTCCGGGAACACGACGGTCGGGACGGTGCGGTTACCGGCGTTGACCTGCTCGACGTAGTCGACGTGCTCGGGGTTGGCCTCGAGGTCGATCTCGGTGAACGGCACGCCCTCACGCGTCAGCTGGCCCTTGAGCCGGGTGCAGTAGCCGCACCACGTCGTCGTGAACATCGTGATCGAGCCCTCGTCGGGGGTGACCTTCGGCATGCCGTTCCTTCTCCTCGTCCGGGCCTCCGTGCGCCCGGATCTGCGTCGCCGCACGGTTCTCGTGCCGGCTGGGGACGGCCCGTCGCACGTGTCGTCCCTCGGTGCAAGGATGACTCCATGGCCTCGCGCGGTGCAAAACGACCCCGGAAGATGGACATCGGGGTCTACGAGGCCGAGGTCCGGCGCCTGCAGTCCGAGCTCGTCTCCTTCCAGGAGTGGGTCCGGGCCACCGGGCAGCGGGTCGTCGTCGTGTTCGAGGGTCGCGACGCCGCGGGCAAGGGCTCGGCGATCAAGCGCATCACCGAGTACCTCAACCCCCGCGTCGCCCGCATCGCGGCGCTGCCTGCGCCCACCGACCGCGAGCGCAGCCAGTGGTACTTCCAGCGCTACGTCGCGCACCTGCCCGCGGCCGGCGAGATCGTCCTGTTCGACCGGTCCTGGTACAACCGTGCCGGGGTCGAGCGGGTCATGGGCTTCTGCACCGACGAGCAGTACCACCGCTTTCTGGCCCAGGCGCCCGTCTTCGAGCAGATGCTCGTCGAGGACGGCATCATCCTGCGCAAGTACTGGTTCAGCGTCTCCGACGTCGAGCAGGAGCGGCGTTTCCGCTCGCGTGCCAAGGACCCCGTGCGCCAGTGGAAGCTCTCGCCGATGGATCTCGAGTCCATCACCCGGTGGGAGGACTACTCCGAGGCCAAGGACCTCATGATGACCGCGACGAGCACCGTGTGGGCGCCGTGGCACGTCGTCGAGTCCGAGGACAAACGGCGCTCACGGGTCAACGTCATGCACCACCTGCTCACCTCCATCCCGCACGAGCCGATGACGCCCGAGGTGCCCCCGGTGCCCAGGCGTCCGGCCCCGCGGGGGTACGAGCGCCCGCCCCAGGGCGACCAGAACTACGTGCCCGACCACGCCGCCGACGTCCAGGCCGCCGCGGCCGAACGTCACCACCCGAAGGGTGATCGCTCCTGAACTCCGCACACCCCTCCGCCGCAGCACCGGCCCGCTCGGCCGACGACATCCTCGCCGGCCTCGACCCCGAGCAGCGCGAGGTCGCCGTCGCCCCGCCAGGGCCCCTCTGCATCCTCGCCGGTGCCGGCACCGGCAAGACGCGCGCCATCACGCACCGCATCGCCTACGCGGTCCACTCCGGCGCCCAGCAGCCCCAGCGCGTCCTCGCCCTGACCTTCACGGCCCGTGCGGCGGGCGAGATGCGCACGCGCCTGCGCGGGCTCGGCGTCGCCGGCGTGCAGGCCCGCACCTTCCACGCCGCGGCGCTGCGCCAGCTGCACTACTTCTGGCCGCAGGCCATCGGTGGCGCGGCCCCGGAGGTCATGAGCCACAAGGCGCCGGCCGTCGCCGAGGCGGCCTCGCGGCTGCGCATGCAGTTCGACCGCACGACGATCCGCGACCTCGCCGCCGAGGTCGAGTGGGCCAAGGTCAACCTCCTGACGCCCCAGTCCTACGCGACGCGCGCGCGTGAGGCCCGCCGCGAGCCCCCCGGTGTCGACCACACGGCCATGGCCCGCCTCTTCGAGGCGTACGAGGACGTCAAGCAGCGGCGCGGCGTCATCGACTTCGAGGACGTCCTGCTGCTCACCGTCGGCATCCTCGACGAGCGCGACGACATCGCCCGCGCCGTCCGCTCCCAGTACCGGCAGTTCGTCGTCGACGAGTACCAGGACGTCAACGACCTCCAGCAGCGGCTCCTCGACCTCTGGCTCGGCGAGCGCACCGACATCACGGTCGTCGGCGACCCCGCCCAGACCATCTACTCCTTCACCGGGGCCAGTCCGCGACACCTCGTCGGCTTCCCCAAGCGCTTCCGCGGCGCGCACGTCGTGCGGCTCGTGCGCAACTACCGGTCCTCGCCGCAGATCGTGACGCTCGCCAACACCATCGTCGGCGCGGGCACGCAGGCGGCCCGCGAGGGAGCCGTGCGCCTGCAGGCCCAGGGCGAGAACGGCCCCGTGCCCGAGCTGCTGTCGCACGCCGACGACCCGGCCGAGGCCGCGGCGGTCGCCGCGCGCATCCGTGCCCTGGTCGACGACGGTCACGAGGCCGCCGAGATCGCCGTGCTCTTCCGCACCAACGCCCAGTCCGCGGCCTTCGAGTCCGCGCTCACCGACGCCGAGGTCCCCTACCTCGTGCGTGGCGGCGAGCGGTTCTTCGCGCGCAAGGAGGTCCGCGACGCCATCCTGCTCCTGCGCGGGGCCGCCCGGAGCGACGACGGCGACAAGTCGCTCGGCAGCATCACCCGCGACGTCATCACCGGCGCCGGCTGGTCGCCCGAGCCGCCGTCGGGCGGGGGAGCGACGCGTGAGCGCTGGGAGTCCCTGAGCGCCCTCGCCACGCTCGCCGATGACATGGCGGCCGCCGCGCCCGAGGCCCGGCTGCCCGAGCTGGTCGCCGAGCTCGACCGGCGCGCCGCCGAGCAGCACGCGCCGGCTGTCCAGGGCGTCACGCTCGCGAGCCTGCACGCGGCCAAGGGTCTCGAGTGGGACACCGTCTTCCTCGTCGGCGCCTCCGACGGCCTCATCCCCATCTCGATGGCCGAAGGACCCGAGGCGGTCGAGGAGGAGCGTCGCCTCCTCTACGTCGGCCTGACCCGGGCGCGGCGCCGGCTGCTCATCTCGTGGTCCTCGGCGCGCACCCCCGGCGCCCGCGCCACCCGACGCGTCTCGCGCTTCCTCGCGCCGGCCACCGACATCCTCGGGTCCGGCGCCCGGGCCGAGGCGCGCAGCGGCGGCTCGCGCCGGTCCGCTCCGAAGCAGGCGCGCCTCGCCTTCTGCCGCGGCTGCGGCACCGAGCTGACCACGGCGGCCCAGCGCAAGACCGGCCGGTGCGACGCGTGCCCGCCGACCTACGACGAGGCCACCTTCGAGCGGCTGCGCACGTGGCGGCTGGCCGTCGCGCGCGCCGCGAGCGTGCCCGCCTACGTCGTCTTCACCGACGCCACGCTGACCGCGATCGCCGAGGAGGCGCCGGGCGACGACGCCGGACTCGCGGCCATCAGCGGCGTCGGGGCTCGCAAGATCGAGCAGTACGGCGCGGACGTTCTCGCCATCCTCGGCGGTGCAGATCCAGAAGCACTGCTTGAGAGCCGTTCTGCCGCAAAGGAATCCGCGATCTCTTGAGATCGCGTGAAAAAACTTCGGAAATCTTCGTTAAATGAGTTGTTCGGCAACTCGCGCCCCGCGTACCCTTTAGGACGTCAAGCCCAGTGGCTCAGGTGGCCAGCTGGGGTTCGCGAGACAGAGATAGGAGGGTCGGCCTGATGGACATCACCACGATGACGATGAACGCAGTTTCCTGCGTCCTTTCCGTGCGTCCGCGCGTTGCCGGCCCGATCCGTCTTGCGCACTCCACGTTCGAGGGCCAGGGGACCGCTGTGTCCGCCGCCGTCCAGGGCGCTCGTGTCGCCGATCTCCGCGCCCCGATCACGGGAGACGTCTCGGTCCTCGGCCGCACGTTCGCCCCCGCCTACAAGACCACCGATGTCGTTCGCTCCCGCTCTGGGAGGCCACCGGTCTGACACCAGACCACAGCCTCACCTCCAGGCCGCGAACCCGACATCACCGGGTCCGCGGCCTTCGTGTTTCCTCGGGACCTTCTCCCGGCCGATTGCCGCTCCACCGCAGTAACCGACACCGCAGATGACCGCCCGACCGGGCGACTGACAGATCAGGGACACAGAGATGACTCCTCGGATGCCGAGCAGCAGGACCGAGACCCGCACCACCGGTGCCGGCCTTCGGACCCGAACCGAGAGCACCACGACCACGAGTGAGCAGGGGCGCAACACCACAGGAGCCCCGGAGACGGAGGTGAGAACGATGCAGCTGAGCGAACTGATCGACATGAGGACCGAGGCCGAGCAGGTCGGCGAGACCATCCCGTGCCGCGACTACGACGCCGAGCTCTGGTTCGCCGAGCGACCGGAGGACGTCGAGTTCGCCAAGACCCTCTGCGGGCTCTGCCCCGCACGGGTCCAGTGCCTCGCCGGCGCCCTCGAGCGCCAGGAGCCGTGGGGTGTCTGGGGCGGGCAGCTGCTCGTCCAGGGCGCCGTCGTCGCGAGGAAGCGACCCCGCGGCCGTCCGCGCAAGCACCCCGTGGCCGCCTGATCCCTGTGACGCGACGCGACCCACATGGATCACCGGACCACCGACCACACGACCACCCGCATTCTTCCCAGACGAGGAGACCGTCATGAACCAGCTCGAGATGCTGGCTCGCGACCGGATCAACCAGCGCAGTCAGCGCCAGGAGCGCAGCGGCATCCGTCGCAGCGCCCGGCTGATCGCGCAGGAGATCCGCGCCAGTCGACGCCACAACGAGAAGTGACGCAGGTCCCGGCCGACCGGGACGTCACGACCAGCACCACCAGCACGACACAACTGAACGCAAGTGAGCGAGCCGCGGGTGACGCGCACGTCACCCGCGGTTCCGCGTTCCCGGGCCTCGTCCACACCTCGACGCCCCCGCCCGCCCCTCGCTGAGGCACCTGCCTTCCCTTCCCTGCCCCCGGTTGTGGCGTGGCTCCGACACGACGCGCGTCCGCGGCGGATACTCGAGGTGAGGAGAAGGGAGATCCCCATGGTCACCTCGCAGACCGACGCAGCGCAGGACGCCGCGTCCACCAGCCCCACCGACACAGCCTCCGCCGACGCCCCCATGGTGTGCGGCTCGTGCGGACGCGTCACCTCCCGCGCCGAGGCGCTCCTGTCGTGGAGCCGAGGCACCGAGCGCGGCCGCACGACGTGGTCGTGTGAGGCCTGCAGCCGTGAGAACGTCCGCTCCATCGAGAGCAAGCTGGACCCTGCCTGGTGGTGAGCCGTCGCGCTCGCGTCCGTCGCTGAACTGGCTTGCGGCACAGCAGGTTTCGCCGACCGTGCTGCTTCGTCGAGGCATGTCTCTCGCCCAGGAGGCTGCTCAGGCGTCGGTACCGGCGCCCTGGTCCTCGGCGGTCGGCGGTTCGTCGATCGGGGGCAGGTCGGCGCCGGGCAGGAGCGCATCGACCGCCTCGCGTCCGCGCACCGTGCCGCCGAGCTGCGACAGCACCCCGATGCCCCCGCCCCAGACCCGGTGGATGAGCAGGTACTCCCGCGGCAGGTTGAGCTTGAAGGCGACGGCGTAGTTCGGCTGGCGCGGGTCGTTGATGTGGGCGAAGACGCCGCGCAGCCACTCGCGGCTGAAGGTGAACTCGTCGGTGCGGAAGGGGGCCATGAACGGCTCGAGGTAGTCGAGCAACCGCCGGGCGTCGATGTCGATGCCCGAGCGGACGAAGCCCAGCTCGCGCAGGCCCTCGAGGACCTCCTCGGCGCTGCCGCTGAGGCCCGTCGTCAGGAGCGGGCCGATCTCGGCGGGCATGCCGCCCGGCAGTCGGTTGACGGCCCCGAAGTCGATGATGCCGAGGCGGCCGTCGGGCGTGATGCGGAAGTTGCCGGGGTGCGGGTCGGCGTGCAGCAGCCCGGCGCGGGCCGGTCCCGCGAGGAGGAACTCGAGGTAGAGCTGTGAGGCGGCGTCGCGCTGCTCCGGCGTGCCCGACTCGATGATGCGCGAGAGCGGCAGGCCCTCGAGCCACTCCGAGACGATGACGTGCTCGGCGCCCTCGACGACGTCGGGGACCGCGAACTCAGGATCGTCGCGGAAGGCGGCCGCGAAGGCCCGCTGCGACTGGGCCTCGAGGCGGTAGTCGAGCTCCTCGGCCATCCGCTCGCGCAGCTCCTCGAGGATCGGGCCGAGCTCGATGCCGGGCACCCAGCCGGCGGCCACCTTTGCCACGCGGGAGATCTGGCGCAGGTCGCTCATGAGCGCCGCGCCCGCACCCGGGTACTGGATCTTGACGGCCACCTCCCGCCCGTCCTCCCACACGCCCCGATGCACCTGGCCGATGGAGGCCGAGGCCACGGGCTGGTCGTCGAACGAGATGAACCGGGTGGGCCAGCGGGCGCCGAGGCTCGCTCGCAGCACGCCGTGGACCGAGCTCGTCGGCATCGGCGGCGCGCTGTCCTGAAGCTTGGTCAGCATGACGCGGTAGGGCCCGGAGAGGTCCTCGGGCAGCGCCGCCTCGAAGATCGACATGGCCTGCCCGAACTTCATCGCGCCGCCCTTGAGCTCGCCGAGCACCTGGAACAGCTGCTGCGCGGTGCGCGCCTGCAGCTCGGCGGTGACGATCTCGGCCGGTCGGCCGCCGATGCGCTTGCCGAGGCCCAGGGCGGTGCGGCCGGCGAACCCGAGCGGTACCGAGGCGAGCTTGGCCGAGCGCACGACGGCCTTGCGCGGCAGGTCGGTCATCGGGCACCTCCTTCGGCGTGCTCGCGGGGTCGGGTCGTTGTTGGCTCGCTCCCGACTCTAGATGTTCGCAGCCACGGCGCGGACGGACGGCCCGGATCCCCGACTCAGGCGGAGCGGCGGCCCGAGTCGGCCGCGCCGTCCGGGTGGGCGGTGCACAGCGGGTGCGGAGTCCACCGCCGGTGGTCCATCCGCGGCCACGGCAGTCCCACCTCCACGGAGACCCCGCCGGGCAGCGCGTCACCGCGCAGCACCCGACCGGTGAGGAGCGTCACGGCGCCCGCGACCAGCTGGGAGAGTCCGGGTGCGAGCGGCTCGCGCCACGGCGACGTGCCGGTGACCCGAACACCGGCGGGCGCCGGGTCGTCGTGACGCATGGCCTGGGTCAGGACGGTCGGCCACGCGTCGTCGCGGTCGGTCCGGTGCCGCTCGAGGCACCAGAGGCACGGGCCGGACCCGTCGCCCGTCACGAGCGGGCCGACGGTGGCCGAGGGCCCGGCGCCGCTCACCGGCAGGTGGGGGACGCCGTGCCGCAGCCAGACGTCGCCGCGGCGCGGGTCGACGAGGGGTGCGCCGACGAGCACCACGAGAGCAGGCGCGTCGCGACCGGGGTCGGCGACGGCGACGTCGACGTCCGTCCGTTCGCTGACGACGAGGGCGGACCCGGCGTCGCGCAGCGCGGCGGCGACGTCGGCGGCCAGGGACGCGTCGCCGTCCACGAGGACGCGGCGTCGGGCGGGAGCGGACGTCGGTGGTGCCGAGGGCGCCGTCGGCTGGTCATCGACCACGTGTCGGCCGCGCGGCCCCGTGCTGATCCCCGCCGCCGCGTCGACGAGCACCCCGAGGGAGGCTGCGAGCAGGAGGACGTCGCGCCAGCGTCTGCGGCTGACGCCCGCGTCGACCGCCACGGCGTAGGTCTGCTCGCGCGTCAGCGACCCGTCGAGCCCTGCGAGCAGGGCCGCTTCCTGCGGCGTGACTCCGTCGACGACGGGCGCTCCCGGCCGCAGGCCGAACTGCACCTCGCCGGGCCGGCGCACGTAGGGGCGCAACCAGGCCGGCAGGCGGGGGCGGTCGGGGACCGGGGAGGGGGACATCGGAACCTCCAGGGCAGCTCGGGCGGTGGACCCGGGCCGTGGGGCGGGTGTCCGGGTCCGCTCAGGCTGGCAGGCGCGCGTCGGGGTGCGAGCGCGTCGTCCACAGGCCCCGGGGCGCGCACGAGGGGCGGGACCCGTTCGGGTCCCGCCCCTCGAAGTACGGCGTCAGCGACGCCGTCGCGACCTGGTCAGGCCTTGCCCAGAATGCGGTTGAGGTTCGTGCCGCAGACGGGGCACTGACCCTTGGCCATGCGGCGACCGTTGTCGGAAACGACAACCTTGCCCTCGGCCTCGCGCTTCTCCTTGCACTTCACGCAGTAGAACTCGCCCTTGTAGGTCTCGTCAGCCATTGGTGTCTCCTTGTAGCTGGCGCCCATCCGACGGGCGCCTCGACTCCTGCAACCCTAGAGCACGCTGAGCACGAAATCATGCTCATCCCCCGCTGGGCGCGCGCGTCGCCGATGAGGTACAAGCCGCGCTCGGCGACACGCTCACCGCCTCGTGGGCCACCACCTCGACGCCGGCGCGGCGAGCGTGGGTCGTGAGCACGGCGTGAGCACAGCGCTGGCCGCGCCGAGGCAGGGCTCGGGCCGGGGCGCGTACCGGACCGGGCGGGGCCGGCTCGACGCGCCATCCCGGCGCCCCCACCCCGTCATCGAGAGAGCACTGCGTCACTCCCGTCCCAGTGACGTGCGGGGCGGCTGTGACGGGTGGGGCTGGGTGCTCACTCGACCGGGTGGGGTGGGTGTGGGAGGTGTGACGGGTGGGGCTGGGTGCTCACTCGACGGGGGAGGGAGGAGGTGGTTCTCCGTGGGGTGCGTGCGCGAGGTGGGGTCCGGTGGGGAGGAGGCCGTCTCCTGCGCGTCCGCGGCAGGCTCCCGCCCGCTGTCGGCGGGCTGGCCTAGCCTGCCCCTATGGCAGTGGCGTCGCGCGAGGTGGTGCACACGGTGGTCGACGGTGTCGCCGTCGAGGTCCGCCGCAGCCCGCGCCGCCGTCGCACTGTCTCGGCCTACCGGCAGGAGGGCCGGCTCGTCGTCCTCGTCCCGGCGCGGATGAGCCGTGCCGAGGAGGGGGAGTGGGTGCGCACCATGGTCGCCCGCGTCGCGGCGTCCGAGAAGCGCCGGCAGCGCAGCGACACCGACCTCCAGCGCCGGGCCCTCGAGCTGTCCCGCGAGCACCTCGGCGGTCGGGCCGTCCCCTCCAGCGTGCGCTGGGTCGGCAACCAGGCGAGCCGCTGGGGCTCCTGCACACCCGCCGACGGCACGATCCGGCTGTCCGACAAGCTGCACGGCATGCCGTCGTGGGTCGTCGACTACGTCCTGCTCCACGAGCTCGCCCACCTGCTCCAGCCCGGGCACGGGCCGCAGTTCTGGGCGCTCCTGCAGGGCTACCCGCGCCTCGAGCGGGCGCGCGGCTACCTCCAGGGCGTCTCCGCGGCGGCCGGTCTCGACCTCAGCGACGACTGACCGGTCGCCTCACAGGGCCGTCCCGGTCCGTTCCCGTGCCGCGCGCGCACCCGTCAGGCGCGCAGGGCCCGGAGCCCCGCCTCGACGAGCGGACGCAGCTCCTCCCGGGTGCCCTCGGGCAGGTCGTCGACGGGCCACCAGCGCACGTCGAGCGACTCCTCGCTGACGCGGGCCCGGGCGCCACGGGGCACCACCGCGACGAAGCGCACGTCGAGGTGCTCCCGGCACGTGCCGAAGTCGCCGACGAGCTCATGCCGGTCGAGCTGGACGATCCCGGGCAAGACGGTGAGCCCGTCGATGCCGGACTCCTCCGTGGCCTCGCGGCGCGCGGCGTGCCACACCGACGCGTCACCGGCCTCGTAGTGCCCGCCGAGCTGGAACCACGCCAGCGCGCGCCGGTGGTGGGTCAGCAGCGTCGAGGTGCCGTCCGCGTCGAGGACGACGACGCTCCCGGTCAGGTGCGCGGGCGGACCCTGCTTGCTCATGGCGTCGGGATGGGCGGCGAGGTGGGCGAGGAACTGCTCGCGCAGGCGCTCCTGTGCGGCGTCGGGGGCCTCCCACGCCTCGAGCCGCGCGATGGCGTCGGCCCGCAGGCGCAGCCAGGCGTCGTCGTCCGCGCTCGAGCCGTGCGCCCCGTGAGCGAGCGACGGCCCCGCGTGCCGGGCCGCCGTCACCGCGTCGGGCCGGGCTCGTCGCCCGAGTCGCCCGAGTCGCCCGAGTCGCCCGAGTCGCCCGAGTCGCCTGACGCGTCCGACGCGCCCGATGCGTCCGACCCGCCGCCCCGGCGCTCGCGGTCGGCGTCCTCGAGGATGCCGCGCAGGACGGCGTCGAGGTCACCGAGCTCGCCGGCACCCGCGGGCTCGCCGGCACCGACGGCCGAGCCGCCCCGGACGCGCTCGACGTAGCCGATCGGGTCGTCGAGGTCGGCCGAGGTGGGGGCGAGGTCGGGGTGGGCCCAGCGACCGTCACGCAGCTCGGCACCGCCGGCGCTCTCGAGGGCGGCCCAGAGGTTCGCGGCGTCGCGCAGCCGTCGCGGGCGCAGCTCGAGTCCGACGAGCCCGGCGAACGTCTTCTGCGCCGCGCCACCGACCCGACGCCGGCGGATCGTCTCGGCGAGAGCCGCCGACTGCGGGAGGTGCCGCGTGGTGGCGCGGTCGGTGACGTGGTCGACCCAGCCCTCGGCGAGGGCGAGGAGCGTCTCGAGCCGGTCGAGGGCCGCCTGCTGGGCGGTCGTGGGCTGGGGACGGAACAGGTTGCCCTGCAAGGCGGCCCGCAGCGCCTCGGGGTCGGAGGGGTCGATCGTCGACAGTGCCGACTCGATGGCGTCGGTGTCGATGGTGATGTTGCGGGCGTAGTCGGACACGGCCGACAGCAGCTGCGGCCCGAGCCACGGCACCTCGGCGAAGAGCCGGATGCGGGCGGCCTCGCGGACCGCGAGGTAGAGGCGCACCTGCGCGACGTCGATCTCGAGGGAGTCGGCGAGGGCCGCCACGTTGCCCGGCAGCAGCGCGACGAGGCCGGGCTCGGTCAGGGGCAGCCCGACCTCCGTGCCGCCGACGACCTCGGTGGCCAGCGTGCCGACCGCCTGGCCGAGCTGGGCCGAGAACATCTGCCGGCTGAGGTTGCCGAGCATCGGGGCCCACTGGTCGACCATGGCCCTCGGGTCGAAGCCGGCCGGCAGGCCCGGCGGCAGCGCGTCGCCAAAGGCTTCGGGGCCCAGCTCGCCGACCTGCTTGCGCAGCGCCTCGGACGTCGCGGCGGTGACCCCGTCGGAGACCGGCTCGATGAGCTCGAACCAGCGCGGCATCGTCGCCTCGACCCACTCGGCCCGGCTCAGGCCGGTGGCCCGCCAGGCCGGCGTCGACAACGTCGTCTGCTCGTCGAGCCAGAGCGAGGCGACCGAGACGGCGTCGACGACCGCGCGCGAGGCGGCCTCGTCGTGCACGTCGTTGCCCTCGGCGGCGCTCACGTGCTTGCGGGCGACGTCGGTGGCGAGGTCGCGCGAGCCGGTGGGGGAGTCCTGGGCGGCCATGAAGCTGCCGAGCTGCGCGCGCATCGCGGCCTGCGTCGCGGGGTCGGTGAGGTCGACGCCCATGCTCCGCATCGCCTCGGCGAGCTCGGGGTTGCCCGCGGCCTCGCCGAGGACGTGCTCGAGCATGGCGCTGAGGTCACCGGTGGGCACGTCGGCGCCGGCGCCCGGCCGGCGCAGCGGCAGCCCGAACGGGCTGTCGGCACCGAAGAGGCCCGACGGGTCGGAAGGCACCGACGGCATCGACGGCATCGACGCGTCGGTGGGCTCGCCCGGCACCGACGCGTCGTCGCCGGGGGAGCGGCCCTCGTCACGGCCCTCGTCACGGCCCGCCTCGAGCCCCTGCTCGTGCTGCTCGTCG
>Ga0164308_10001181_pt1 | contig 13865 bp, 12 predicted proteins | sample Whisoiple_246_MG_FD_109983 | JGI IMG/M metagenome (GOLD analysis project Ga0164308, IMG submission 109983) | Soil microbial communities amended with fresh organic matter from upstate New York, USA - Whitman soil sample_246_MG | ecosystem: Environmental > Terrestrial > Soil > Unclassified >...
CCAGCGGAAATACGTTTTCTACCTTGCTGCCCAGTTCGTAAGCATCAGGCTTTAAAATAATATCATATTTTTTTGCAGCCAGTACTTTTTTATAAGCCACCAATATTCTTTGGTAAGAAGGTTGCAATTTCTGCCCCCTGTATTGCTCAACTTTGTTCTGCGAAATCTGCTGCCAATATACCAGCTGCATCATCATTTGCTGCTTTTGCTGGTTGTTATAATCCATTACAGTTTTAGGCACATTGCCTTTTGCAGAATCTGCATGCAGCGTGCTGTCAAGCCTTCCATATTCACTTTGGTAAACCGCATATTCAGCACCAAGCGTATCTCTCTGGTATAACTGGGTAAGGCTGTCGATACCACGGTATTCAGGTAAGGCCTGTACCATAATGTCAAGATCAAAAACTCCTATTTTAAGAGCCGGAGTTGTTTGGGCGTTAGTTGTTTTATAATTAAAACATAAGGCAGTAACACAAACCGCTGCCATTAAAACTTGCTTCATTTTTTATTGTTTGATTTTTTATTGTGTGTTTAATCTTTAATTCCTAATTGTTGTAGTATATCGCTGCTGCGATCTAATTTTGGGTCGGCAAATATAATAGTAATTCCTTCACTTTTATCGAGCACAAAATCGTATCCGTGCGCTACAGCCATTTTTTGCACTGCGTTATATACTTTATCCTGTATGGGCTTAACAATTCTTTCTCTTTCTTTAAACAGATCGCCTTCGTAGCCAAACCTCTTCTTTTGCAGGTCCCTTAATTGTTTTTCTTTATTGAATAATTCATCTTCGCGCTTCTTTTTCAGATCATCGCTCAGCATGTATTGTTCTGCATCATAATTCTTGTACATCTCGTTCAATTGCGCCTGCAGGTTATCGATCTCTTTCTGCCACTGTTCGCTTATCTGCTGTAATTTTTTATCAGCATCAACATATTCAGGCATTTTGCTTAGAATATATTTTGTATCTATAATGGCGTATTTCTGTGCATTGCTGCCTGAAGAAAGGGCAACTGCGAGCAGCGCTATTAAAAAAAACTTCTTCATTTTTACAATAATTTGGTGAATTAAATTTAGCTGTTAAATGTAAATTAATCCGGCTCATAACCCAACATAAATGTGAACCTTGATGCATCTTTAACGCCTGTGTTCGGGCCGTAGCGGTCTAACCCTACGCCATAATCAAACCCAAGTAAACCAAACATTGGTAAAAAGAACCGTACACCCACACCTACTGAACGACGCAACCTGAAAGGATTATAATCCCTGAAACTGTACCATCCGTTGGCTGCTTCAAAAAAGCCTAATGCATAAATAGTACTGCTTGGGTTAAGCGCAAACGGATAGCGTAACTCAAGGGTATATTTATTGAACATCGTAAAATATTCAGAAGCGCCCTGCTGATCAGGATTTACACGCGGATCCGAAGTTTGATAAACCGGGTAACCACGGTGCGCAACAATATCATACCCTAATAAAGCATAGCTGTTACTTAAACCGGCATCACCCACCTGGAAGCGCTCAAACGGTGAAATATCAAGATCATGGTTATACCTTCCCATATACCCGAATTTGGCAGCCAGCTTCATTACAAACTGCTTGTTCTTATCCGGGCCGGTAGGCCTGCCTATCGGCACAAACCATTCGCCTGTAAAACGCCATTTATAGTACTCAATCAACGTATATGGATTAGACCAGTTAACAATATTTTCATTTATGAGTGAAAACGGCGGCGTTGCCTGTAATGTAAGCTGGAAATTAGACCCTGTACGCGGGAATATCTGCTGGTCTTCGGAATAACGCTGCAGCGAAAACTTCAAACTAATATTATTGGAGTGGCCGTTGTTAAAGCCAGGAAGATTTGTAGGATCGATATAATAATTTTTAAGCGTATACAGCGCGTATTCAAATGTTACGCCGGCAGAAAAATAATCATCAGGCCATTTCAATTGCTTGGATAACCCTACAGCAAAACCTGTTGTTTTGAAGAAGGAAGTATCTGCAGCCAGCTTTTCATATTGTCCGGTTTGTGGGTTATACGCGTTTGCAAACTTGGTATCGTAAACACTGAATGAAAAGGCGTTTCTCTTTTTACCGCCAAGCCATGGTTCAGTAAAAGAAGCATTATAAGAACGGTAAGCGCGGCCATTACTTTGAACACGCAGGCTTAATTTCTGGCCATCACCAACCGGCAGCGGATCCCAGCCTTTCCTGTTGAATATGTTCCTGATAGAAAAGTTATTAAAGGTAACACCCAGCGTACCGGTTACACCGATACCACCGCCAAAACCTGCACTCAGCTCAAGCTGGTCGCCCGATTTTTCTTCCACCTGCCAGTTTACATCTACGGTTCCGTTTTCCTGGTCGGGTACAATATCCGGAACAATTTTTTCCTGGTTAAAAAATCCCAGGTTGGCAATTTCACGCTGTGAGCGGATTACATCGGTACGGCTGAATTTTTCGCCGGGCAACGTTCTCAGTTCTCTTCTTATCACATATTCTTTTGTGCGCTCGTTGCCGGAAATTTTAATATTTTTAAAAGTTGCCTGAGGGCCTTCGTACACTTTAATATCGTAATCGATGGTATCGTTGTATACGGCCGTTTCAATGGGTTCAACATGAAAGAAAAGATAACCATCATCCATATACAGGCCGCTTATATCGCCGCCTTCGGGTGAAAGGTTTATGCCTAATTTCTTTTCAAGTATATCGCGGTTATATACATCACCTTTTTTAATGCCTAATACGGCGATGAGTATAGAGTCTGAATACTTGGCTGCATTGCTAAAGGTAATATTACCAAAATAGTATTTATGCCCTTCCTCTATCTTCATATACAAATGCATGCCATCCGGCCTGATTATACTGGTATCCTGAACTAAAGTAGCATCCCGGTAACCTAATGAGTTATAATAACCGATCACTTTATCCTGGTCTTCTTCATATTTCTTTTCATCAAATTTGGCGGAAGAGAAAGGCGTTATCTTTATATAAGGCTCCAGTACTTGTTTGGTTTTTGAGAAAGAAAGAAAACCCCAGTCATTCATGTACTGGCTAAAGTTGTATTTGGTAGTATCGTGGTAACCGGTTTTGTTTTTTGATGGGAATAGCGTGATATGCGTTTTCTCTTTTGTGCCCTTTAGCTGCGATTTTAATTTATCATCGCTAACTGTGTTGTCAAGAAAACTTATTTCCGATATTTTTACTTTGCCGCCCTTATCAACATTAAAAACCAGAATGGAAGAGTTTTGCGCCGTAGTATCCCTGATCTCTTTGGTAGAAACGCTTACATTACGGTACCCTTTTTCTTCATAGAATTTCTTTATGGCATCAACAGAAGTACGTTTAACATTTTCTGTAATAACCCTGTTAATAACCAGCCCTGTTTTAGGAACAAGGTCATCTTTCTCACTTTTCTTTATACCTGTAAATTCATATTTACTAAGCCTCGGCCGTTCTGTTACATTTACTTCAAGCGTTATGGTTTCATCTTTTAATGATGTTATATAAACAGCCACATCGCTGAAATATTTTTGGTTCCAAAGTTTATTAATGGCTTTTGCAAAAATATCTCCGCCGGGTATTGACACTTCATCGCCAACATTAAGGCCGGCAATAGATAAAAGCAGGTTCTGATCGAAAAAATTATTACCGGTTACAGTAATACCGGTGATCTTATATTTTTTAGGTACCTGCTGATTAAAAATATTGAGCAGGTCAGCATTTAAACTGGTTATGGGTAAAGTATCCTGGTGAATATTAATAAGGCCGGTTGTATCTCTTTGCACCAGCGGGCCCGGAAGGGTATCGGGCAATATAGTGGGTACAGTGGTTTGTTGGGCATTAACCTGCTGAATAGCAGACAAACACAACAACTGGATTAAGGCAAACACGGATAAATATCGCATCCGGAAAAAGGTTATATTTTTTATGTGTTTTGATTGATGAATTGTAGACACAGATTTGGAAAGCGGGCAAATTAACCTGAATTATTAAAAGTGTTTGTTAAATGCTGCTATGAATGTAATACCTGTTCTGTTAAAGGTTTAGCTATCTGTTCGTCTGTTTTACCAAAACGCCTGCGCCTGCGTTGGAAATCGATAATAGCTTCAAAAAGATGCTCTTTTCTAAAATCGGGCCAGCGTGTGGAAGTAAAGTATAGTTCTGCATAAGCTAATTGGTATAATAAAAAATTGCTGATACGGTATTCACCGCTTGTTCTTATCAGCAGGTCGGGGTCAGGAAATTCACTGGTGGAAAGATATTTCTGCAAAGTATCCTGGTCGATGCTTTCCGGGAGAAGCTGTCCTTTCTGTACATCTGCAGCAATATTTTTTACCGCCTGCATCAGCTCCCACCGGCTGCTGTAGCTAAGCGCCAGTATAAGATTGAATTTTGTATTGTGGCTTGTTTCCTGCAGCGCTTCCTGCAGTTCTTTTTGGGCCAATGGTGGCAAGGTGTTCATGTCGCCAATTACATGCAGCTTAATATTGTTTTTATTAAGCGTAACAACTTCTTTGCGAATGGTATCAACCAGCAATTCCATCAGTCCGTCTACTTCATCTTTAGGCCTGTCCCAGTTTTCAGTACTGAAAACATACAGCGTTAAATAGGGGATATTTAACTCGGCACAGCCTTCGAGTATATTACGCACACTTTCCACGCCATGGTAATGGCCATAGAGGCGGTCGTGCCCTTTTTCTTTAGCCCAACGGCCATTGCCGTCCATAATTATAGCTATATGGTTTGGCAGTTTTGTAAAATCAATATTGTCTTTCAGATCAGGCACAAAATGTTACTCCTTAGCAAATTTAATGAAGAATAAACTCTGGTGCGGGAATTAAAAAGTAAAAATGTTTCTTTTAGGGTTTAACACCACCGATGGGTGGGCATTTGTAAGAGGATATATTAAATGATACGCCAATATGGAACATAACATATGCATCCTTTTGTGCACTGTTTCCACGCTGCCTTCCGGCTATACCGATCGGTGTTCCCGTGGAATAGCTCCTATCCTGCAGGTAATAAGCAGGATAATCAATTTGTTGGGTGCCATCGGCATGTGTTAACACAAACGCATCAGGGCCTGCGTAGGTGGTACTTGCATCATCAATGTAATCAGTGTTGGTAAAGCGGTAACCTATTTCGGCAAACACATTCATGCTTTCATTAATGCTGTATTTAACTCCTACCGTAAAGGGAATACAAATGGCCATGTTGCCGTACTGGCTTTTGCCTGAATCTATATTTTGCCCCTCGGTGCCCAATGGCCTTAAATAATACTTGGTGCCATCCAGGTAGGCATAAGGATCATAGGTAAAAATACCGACACCTAAAGAAAGATAAGGCGTAAACTTATAACCTTCAACACCGGGTATAAACCGGAAAAAATTGAAATAACCGCTTAAAGAAAGTTCCCACACATTCGAATTGAAGCTTAGATTACGGCGTAATTGTGTTTCATTTTTACTGTATATATCGCTATAGGCAAGATAGGCGTAGTCGCCGGAAAGGCGAACACCGATATAATTGTTGAACTGTTTTATAAAAAATAAGCCCGCAGAAAAATTCGGCCTGTTTAATGCAGCCCTTGTATTAAGATCGCCGAAATAGTGCGCAGCCCCTACAGCTACTCCAAATTCTCCGTCGTTTTTATAGCTGTCGTACAATTGAGACTGGCCATGCACCAGGCTGCTGCACAGTAATAGAATAAACAGGAAAAGCTTACTTAATTTCATTATGCCCTTGTGAGTTGAATCTATAACGTTAAACATGTTAATTTCTTGTGTTCGCCTGCGTGTGGGTTTATTTAGTTTCGTTTATCGAGCCCCCATGTTAATTTGGTATGCAGGGTGGAAAGAAAATTATTTTCATTCAAACGGACAAGATTGATTGAAAAATTTTCTTTTTTTACGGCAAGCTGTACGCCGGTTTGAACAATTTCGCGCCTGGCATCTATAGCACAAATAAACTCATCACTCCTGCTTTCCACTTCAAAAGAAATAATATACGAATCCGGTACTACAATGGGCCTCACATTAAGGTTATGCGGTGCAACCGGTGTAATTACCAGGCTGCCGGCTTCCGGAAAAACTATAGGGCCGCCGCAACTCATATTATACCCTGTAGAGCCTGTAGGCGTTGCCAGTATCAACCCATCACACCAATACGTGTTTAAAAATTCACCGTTAAGGTAGGTGTTTATCTTTATCATGGGTGATATATCGCGCTTATGGATAGAAAATTCATTTATACCAAAAGGCGCATCGCCGAATAATTCTATGTCAGCATCAAGATGAATAAGCGATCTTTTATCGATCACATACCGCCTGTTTACCAGCGCATCTACTGCAACCCCGATCTCGTTTTTGCTGATGCTGGCTAAAAAACCAAGCCTGCCGTAATTAATGCCAAGTATCGGGATATTTTTATTGCGTACCAGCGTTACCGTATCCAGTATGGTACCGTCGCCGCCAATGCTTATTAAAAAGTCAACAGAATTATTTAATTCTTTGTGGCCTGAAAAAAACTGTACAACTGTATGCTGGGGTTTTATAAATTCCTTTAAAGAAAAATGCAATAGCACCTGGATATTATTACTGATCAGCCGCGATACAAGCTCTTCAAGTTCATCTTTTAAACCTTCACCACCATTGCCCCGGCTGTATATAGCTACTTTCATTGTTTTCTTTGGATTATGTTTTTATGGGGCCTATTTTGGAATAAAGATAATATGTAAATGATGGCAGCCAATGTTATGTATTAAAAATCTGAAGTGAGATGTAAAAATAATCCGTTGCCACCCAACTGGTTAAAGCTATAATCCAGCTTCAGCACCACATCATATGCCGTTATCATATCAATACCCAGACCCCAGGTATGCAGCATCCTGTTGTTTAAAAGGCTGTTGCCGGGTTGCTGATTGTAAGCATAGCCTGCATCAGTATATATCTTGGCATAGAACCTGAACGGAAAGCCCGGGCTGTTTTTACCGGCACCGATATTTGTTTTAAAATTCAATATCTCCTGCAATAAAGTGGCGCGCCCGATAATGCCCGCATCGCCATCAATCACATAATATTCATAGCCACGCATAAAAATATTTCCATAATAACCAAACATGCTTTTATTATAAAACGGCTGGTTGAACGGAAGATTTAAAACACCGCCTTCCTTAAGCTGAACCAGTGTTTTGGGCCGTACAGGTATGGTATAAGAATTAATAAGTGTTAGCTGGGTTAAATTCATTTCAGAATTAACGCCGCGGTGCAGGATGGTTGATTCAGATATAAGGCCCCTGGTAGGATAGGCATTGTAATCTGCATTGCTGTACCGGAATGTATAGCCTATAAACGGATAGGATTGTTTTGTTTTTCCGTTTGCAAAATAATTATCGTTGAGGCTAAGAATGGTATCTGCAATTTTTTCATAAATATACCCTGCCCTGAAAATATGTTTTATGCGCAAACCCGGCCTGTAGGTATAATCTGTTTCTATCTTTATCGCCTCTCTTGAAGTAATATTATCTTCCGGCCTGATGAACTGTTGCTTGCTTGAATCTGTTGCATAATTAAGTTCGCGCTGTTTTATATAAGTGCTGTAAATTAAAAATCCGCTTTTCAGTTTTTTATCAAAATAAGGACGTTCATATTTTAAAGCAACCTGTTTTGAATAGCCTGTTATCAGCCATGCGGTAAATTTATCGTTGCGGCCCGTGATATTTGAATGCAAAAATTTTATACCGTAGTTGGTTCTTTTAAGGGAATGATCGTACGTTACCCACCATGTATTAAAATTGGGGTCTATAAACCGGAAGTAAGGAAAGGGAAAAATATACCAGCGTTCTTTTACAAATACGGTTATAAAAACAAACTCGCCATACCTGTGCTCAATGTAAACATACACATCTAAAAAAAGGCTGGTGTTCACCAGTTGCTGTTTGGCTATTATAAGATCTTTTGCAAGCCTTGCCGGTGTAATGGTATCGCCTGTTTTAAAAGGCAATTCCCGCGTTATTATATACTCTCTCGTTTTTTTATTGCCATAGATCGATATACCGCCAATAAATAAAGAAGAAGGAAGTGAATCGTTCGGGTGGAGGATCGCAGAATCTTTTAAAATCTTGTATGGTATAGTGTCAGTTTGGGCAATGGCCAACACCGGAATAAAAAAAAGAAAGAATAAAAAGCTTCGGTAAAATTTCATCTGCTAAAAAGCCTTGCTTAAAAAAGCGGTAAAAGTAGGGTATGCCACAAGATGATTTTACTGATTGAAGTTTTTTTAACAAGGATGTTTGCAGAACTTATACGTTTAAGTAGGCTATAAGGTTGTCATAATTCTCTTTAAGGGTGTTCTCGAAATGCTCTTCGCCAAAGTAATATTTTACAGTATACTCGTAGCGCTGCAGGGTTGACAATACATCAGACACTTCGGTTTTATTTATTTTAAAGATAACTATAAGCAAGCCTGAAAGTGGGTCGGTGTAGGTATTTACCTGTGTAACAAAAGCATCATTCGTTTCTACAAGACGCGAAATTTCACCTATTGAAAATTGTTGTCTTTGCATTTCTATTACAAAAATGCCGCCTGGAAGATCGGTGCTTAAAAATGTTGAGAGGCTTTGCAACAATGTTTTTGCTGTAATTACACCGAGATATTCACCGCTTGCCAACAATACCGGCAATGCAGTAATGTCTGATGTTGTTATAAGCTTTAAAGCAGTTAAAAAATGCTGGTTGTTTAATATGTGTATGTGGATGAATTTATCTGCAAGTGTATTGATTGTATCGTTGCCTGCCGCATCCAGCAGTTCATCCATGCTGATAAGGCCACGGTAATCTTCATTATCCAGCACAGCAAGATGCTTAACATTGTTCTCCTGCAATATTTCTATTGCCTCTTCAACAGTATCACTATACTGCAAGGCAGGAACGGATGATTGTATGATCTCTGATACCAACATTAAATTTGATTACTTAAATAATTTAAAGACAAAGAACGTTAGGCTAAAGTTGCAGCAGCCTGTTTAAATTTTGCAAGAAATGTTTCAAGAATACGGTTGAACTCTTCCGGCTGCTCCATCATAGGTGCATGGCCGCATTTATCAACAAAATGCAGTTCACTGTTAGGGATAAGCTTTTTAAATTCTTCTGCTACAAAAGGCGGCGTTACCGTATCCTGTTTGCCCCAAACCAATAAGGTGGGCTGTTTTATCTGGCCTAATTCTTCGCCCAGGTTATTGCGGATAGCACTTTTTGCAAGCGCAAGAATGCGTATGAGCTGCAGGCGGTTGTTACAGATCTCATACACCTCGTCTATAAGTGCAGGCGTAGCCGTTGCAGGATCATAAAATGTAACCTCTGTTTTCTTTTTTATGTATTCATAATCGCCGCGCCGCGGATAAGAGTCACCCATACCGCTTTCATATAAACCGGAACTGCCCGTTAAAATAAGCGATCTTACTTTTTCGGGATGTTTTAAAATATGCACCAGTGCAATATGCCCGCCCAAAGAATTGCCGAGCAAATGATAATCGCCATATCCTTTCTTTTCAATAAACTTATAAATATACTTGGCAAAACCACTTACTGATGTATGCAGCAGGTCAAGTTCGAACATAGGCAGCATAGGCACTACCACCTTGTGTGTACGTTTAAAATATTCTATCAGGTGTTCAAAATTGCTAAGGGCACCAAAGAGCCCATGCAATAAAATCAAAGCATCGCCATCACCTTCCTCAATATATTTGAACTTATCTGTTTGTTTGATTTCGTATTCCATTCTAATCAAATTCTGAATACAGCAAAACTATATCATCGTCAATCTGCACAAATGCTAAAATAACTATTATTTCATTTAAATGCAGCCAATTATAATACGACCTGCGTACCGGTGTGTGCCAATGATTCAAAAAAATCTGAAAGCTGCTGAAAAATATCTTTAAACAACGGGATGATGCTTCCCAGTATATCAATGGCTTTTGTACCAAAAGGCTCTACTAAATTATAGGTATGCGAAGCCGCAATGGTTTCCGGCTTTATAAAATTCATTTTTGTTAAATAAAATAATACAATACTATAAACAAACAGGTAAATAAACAGGTATAAAATAACGCCACCCAGTTTATTTAGCCAGCCCAGCATAGCCACATTTATAGCGGCCTGTATAAGATTTGCAATCCATCGCACTAAAATAATTACAGCAATTAATACGATGGCAAAAGATAATACAGGCAACCAGCTGCCATTTATATTGAAGGAATGCTGCAGCCAGGTTGCCACAATATAAGAAAGCTTCATGGCTGCTGCCACACCAATTATAATTGCAAAAAAAGAAAATACTGCTACCACAAAACCACGGCTTAACCCTTTTATCACAGCAAGTATAAGCAGTATAAAAAAGATAGCATCAATTATCATATGGCCTTCCCCCAAACCCGGCTGCACAGGGAACTTTTAAGCAATATATATTTTGCAACGTTCATCTTTATAGTTAAGCAAACAACGGTATAAACGTATTTACAAACTATTTATTGAGCAGTAATTCTTTAACGGTAGTTGAAATGGCTTTGCCATCTGCCTGGCCGGCAAGTTGTTTGGTAGCAACGCCCATTACCTTACCCATATCTGCAGGTGAAGCTGCACCCACCTGTTCAATTATTTTTTTGAGCGCTTCTTTAAGCTCCGCTTCACTCATTTGCGCGGGCATGAACTTTTGTATAACCGCAATTTCCTCTTCTTCTTTTTTGGCAAGGTCATCACGGTTTTGCTGTTGAAAAATTTCGAGCGAATCTTTTCTTTGCTTCATCATCTTCTGCAGCATTTTACTTGCTGTTTCATCAGTAAGTTCACCATTGGCGCCTGGTTCTGTTTTGGCTTTTATAATTTCAGCTTTAATAGCGCGCAGGCTGCGCAATGCGGCCTCATCTTTTGCTTTCATGGCGTCTTTCATTTCAGCCATAACCTGTTGTTCGAGATTCATAATTTATTTTTTAAGAAGGAAGACAAAAAGAAAGTTAAGCTCCCGGTTTCCCGGACTTACTGACTCCCGGCTATTTATTTCAAGTGTTTTTCCCTGAATTTCTGGTAAAAAGTTTTGGCAAATTCTTTCATCTCAGTTGTAAGTTCTTCATGATGCGTTGCGCGGTTGTATGCATCTGCCATTGTAATTAACGACTGGTAAAAAAAATCCGCCATCTCATCTATCATCATCTCTTTTGTCCAAAGGTCGATACGCAGGGCCGTTTTTTCCGTGCCATCCCAAAAAGCAAGCATCATAGCCTTTGCCTGTTGTGTATCGTGTGCAGTTGTTCCTTTTGCATTCCATTCTATCTGATGCGGAATTTTGTCTTCGTCCAGTTTAACTTTAATTGTTATTGTTGAGCTCTCCATAATTGTTTTTATTGAATTGATATCTATATGCGTGCCGGGCTTTGCAGCAGGTTCCATAAACTTTCTTCGCATGCTTTCCTGTTCAAAAGTAACGATTGCTGCTGCGCATGTTGTTTTAATTGAGCATAGAGATTTTCGTCTTTATATAATTGTATAATCACATCGCCCAAAGCCCTTGCAGATTTTTCCGCAGCAAATAAAACAGCATCGCCGGCATATTCTTTTACGGCTTCATCCCGGAAAGAAATTACCGGCAAAGAACATTGCATGGCCACCGCAATGGTAAGCATCTGTGGCCTGTGGGCAGACACATGGATAAATGAATGAGCAGAGGCGATAATGGCCGCCAGATCTTTCTCTTCAATATCTTTCAGCAGCCGTACATCATCGCGGAATTTGTAGGTTGAATGCTTATCATAAATATCCCCGCCAAGGCTTTCATATTTGGGAAATACCAGTAACTGCATATTGCTTTGCTGCCATTTTTTAAACTTTGAAAATGCCTGCAGCAACAATACAAAATCATCGATAGCATTATCTTCAATAACTGCTACAAAAAAATCTTTGTTCTCTGCGTGCTGCGCTTTTACCATTATTTTTTCGTGCCATTCAAATGTTCTGAAAACTTCCGGTGCTGTAAAAGGCAATAAGAGCGTTTTTTCTGTATGGAAACTGTTATCCTGCTTAGCATTTTGAGCAAGCCAGCTTATAACAGTGCCGGCGTTCTTTTGTGTTGCCTGAAGGTTTTTCAATGCGTATTTTTCAATACCGGTAAACTGCTTTACATCATTATAAAAAAAAGAAGCGCTTGCCGCAACCAATTGTGGAATTTTTATTTTGGCTGATGCAATTCCGTTAAGGTCCAGTACAATTTCGGCCTTTATTTTTTTAAGGATGGATGGAATCTTTACGTGGTACAACCAGTTTAACAGCAAGGCAGATGTGCTTTCGATATAAATATAAATGATGGCGTCTGTTGCTATCTGCTGTTGAAATGCCGGTACTGAATTACTCCAGGATTTTATTTGATAATCATGCTGCCTGGCTGCATCATCTAAAACAGAAGAAATATAATCTGCATAATCGCCGGCACCGGAATGTTCAATAACTGCAATGCGCATAGGGCAGCAAAAATAATGGCAATTATTACGTCAACCGTGAATCATCAACCGTGAAAATTTTAAAAGCAAATGTTTTCTTCAGACATTCAAAAATATACAGAATATTTTTGGATTTGTTTGAAACACAAAAGCCGCAGAATTTGCGGCTTTGTGTTTTCTATCACGATTATAAATTCAGTAAACAAAATTTAAATGATAACGTAACCTGTATTCACGTCTCACGATTCACGCTTCACGTCCTTATTTCTGCCCTGCCTTCTGCATAGCATTACCACCTGTACTCTGGCCTCTTGCACCAGCGCCACCCTGCATTTTAAACAACTGGAATTTTGAAGGCATCGGCATTTGCGGCCAGTTTTGATTGTCTTCATTTATATCAGCCGTTTCGCGGTAAGGGTCTAAACGGATGCCGGTAACTTCCTTATCTTTTATAAATACTTTACTAACCTGCTTTTCGTTTTTACGCCAAACCGTAACGGGTACGCGCTGCACTTCTTTAGTGCCATCCTTATACGTCCATTCAATTATCAGTGGCATTACCAAACCACCAACATTACTAAATGTGAGTTCATAAAAATTCTTGTCTTTCCATGTATTGAAATTTTGTTTGTCGAGTGAACCTGTATCTTTTATGGCCTGGTCGTTTGCGCGCATCATGGCATCGGCGCCGCGGTTGTAATAATAAAAATCGCGCAGTGCTGTATCGGCATCGGTAGCAAACTTTACCGTTGAATCCTGCTTGTTCCTGTCCTGGCCAATGGTTCTGAATGTTTGCGGCTTAAATGTTGCCGAATTGCTATCAGCCAGTTTAAACCATTTAACACTGTCCAAAGAAATATCAACCGGGTCTGTTCCAAAAAACCATCCGCGGATGAACCAGTCAATATCAACACCGCTCGCATCTCTTAATGTTCTGAAAAGATCTGCCGGCGTGGGATGTTTAAACGCCCATCTTTCCGCATATTCTTTAAAAGCAAAATCAAACAGCTCGCGGCCCATAACGGTTTCGCGCAGCATATTTAAGCCTGTTGAAGCCTTGCCATACGCATTAGAACCAACATTTGCAACGGCATCACCTTTGGTCATAATAGGCTCAAGCTGATCTTTAGGCAAACGCATATAATTTGTAATAAGATGTGCAGGGCCGCGGGTGGAAGGATAATTATTATCAAATTCCTGCTCGGTTAAGAACTGGCAAAAAGTGTTCAGACCTTCATCCATCCACCAATACTGGCGCTCATCGCTGTTAACAATCATTGGGAAAAAGTTATGGCCTACTTCATGAATGGTTACACCGATCATTCCATATTTTGTTCCTTCACTATACGTTCCGTCTTTTTCAGTTCTGCCAAAA
>Ga0164308_10001182_pt1 | contig 13864 bp, 13 predicted proteins | sample Whisoiple_246_MG_FD_109983 | JGI IMG/M metagenome (GOLD analysis project Ga0164308, IMG submission 109983) | Soil microbial communities amended with fresh organic matter from upstate New York, USA - Whitman soil sample_246_MG | ecosystem: Environmental > Terrestrial > Soil > Unclassified >...
GGCCCCCCGGGGCCCTGGTCCACGCCCTCGTGAGCGAGACCGCCCCCGACAGCTACCCCAGCGGGCACACGGCGTTTGCGGCAGCTGCACTGTTCGGCGTCGTCACGGCCCTCGTGCTCAGCGGCCGCCGAACGATGTTCGCGTGGCTCATAGGTGTCCCACTCGTAGCGGGGGTGGCTCTCTCGCGGCTCTACCTCGGAGTGCACTACATCGCCGACGTGATCGCCTCCGTGGTCTTCGCCGCCGCATCCATCCTCGTCGCGACGATCGTCGCCCTGCCATGGCTGATGCGGCTGCAGCACGGCGACCGGCATCGGCCCCGTCGAGGCCCGATTCCCCAGGATGCCGAGCGTCAGGACGGCTGAATCAGCCGGTTGACTGCCAGCGCCACCTCGAGCGAGGCCCCCACGCATCAGCCGTACTGGGGTGAGGGACGTCGGTGCGTCGTGACGGTCTGAGGTCCCTGCTCGCCACGAGCATGACCGCTGTGCGCGACTTCGTCGGTGGCCGACAGAGCTCCGGATCCAGATGCTGTCCGCCATGAACCAGCGGGCCTGTTGCCAATCCGCCCGGCGCGTCGCTCCGAACGCGAGGTACCAAACCCCTCGGGCCCGTCAATCGGGCCCTGAGCAGACTGGAGGAATCTCATGCGGAACCGTCGACTCCTCACCGTGGCGGGCTGCGCCGGCGCCCTCGTCACCACCGTGCTCGTTGGTCCAGCAGCCAGCGCCACGACCCAGCACCACGAGTCCGACGACCGGGGCGGGCGGACCACCGTCGTCCTGAACCCCGACCTGGTGCCCGTCCTCACCCAGACCCTGAAGGTCCACGCCATCAAACCTGGTCGGCTCACCGCGCCCGCAGGTGTGGCCCAGGTGTCGTTCCCGATCACCGAGGTCGAGGGCAAGGTCATCGAGCACGCCGGCGGCCTGGCGTTCACGCCGGTCGGTGGCGGCGCCCTGCGCATCACTCGCTTCGACGTCAACCTCAAGACCGGATTCCTCAACGCCAAGACCGTCCTGAACGGTAAGCGTCTCCCCGGCCGGGTCGACATCTTCGCGCTGGGTGCTCCCAAGCCGATCAACGGCGCCATCCCCAGGTGCGCCGGCACGGCGGCCGGGCTGACCCTGACGCCTGGAGCAGCCAAGGCCCTGGGAGCCCCGAGCTTCGCCGGTGCCTTCGTCGGCGACGCGTGCGTCGTGCCCGTCCAGCACGAGGACGAGGACGACGACTGACCGAGTCCCACGACCGCGCAGGGTGAAGCTGGAATCCATCCCGGTAACGGCCGTGGGCGACAGGCTGATCACGGAGCGACTGAGGTCGCCACCTCGTGAGCCGCCGCTGCTCGGCGCCGAGAGCTGAGCGGCACACCGGCTCGGGTCATCCACGACCAGCCGAGACGATGTCCGGACCCGCCTTGCGCGCGGTGGGTCCGGACATCGTCGTGTCTTCGGGCGGCGGAGGAGGCTCGATGTTCGCCCCACGGCGCGCGTCCAGATGCCAGAAGGGCCTCCGACCGACGTCTCCGCTGGTCAGACGCCCTTCTGAGCACTGGGTGGGAGTTGAAGGATTCGAACCTTCGTCGCTTTCGCGACGGAATTACAGCCCGCAGAAGGCTATTCGACGACCTGCGCGGGAATGCTTGCTAAATCAGGAATTCCGTGCGACTTCCGCACGGTCATCGGCGGCCGTGGCGCCAACCGGTCCCTGCCGAACTGGAGTGGCCCACTCGCGGACGGCGGCTGACGAACGGGATCGCGGTCGTTGGTTACCGGAGCGCGCATGTCCGCGCGTTCGCGGGCGGGAGGAATACGACCCAAGAAGTCGGGTGTTGGTCACTGGTCCTCGTTCGGGCGGGGCAGCGCCCAATTCAGCGTGAAAGACCGGATCATCGCGGGGCCGGGCAAGGGCCTCATCTCGACCTGGGACGCGCAAGCGTTTGAGGCGAGCGAGCCCGGCGGTCCGTCCCCAGAACTGCCACTCGGTACCCCAGGTGTCTCAGGGCTTGGCGCGGAACCGCACTGGGACAGCTGGTCGCCAGACGGCGACAAGGCCGCTAACTGTCGAAGACAGTGGGCAAGTCGCGACGCCGCTGCCGGCCCCTGACAACAGGCCGGCGCGACCATCATCCTTGGGCCCCGGTCTTCGTGGCCCAGGCCGGCCGACCAGGACGTCAGCGGAAGGAGCTCGGGAAGGCGCCGATGATGCCGCTGCTGAGCATGTCGGCCATCTGGAGGATGTGCGCATGCACGACCTCGTAGTCGGCCACGCTCGCGGGGTAGTTACCGGCGAGCTCGTGCGCCGCCTCGGCGAGAGTCTGATCGAGGTGCACCCTCATGTCGTCCCGCATGGCGGAGTCGGGCCAGAACCGTGGATTCGCGGCCGCGAGGAAGTCGGCTATGTCGTTCGCGTTCGCGTACCAGCGCGCCTTGGCGCTGGTGAAGGCGGCCGTGTCACCAACCTTGGCCGCCCCGAGGATCTCGACAGCGATGCTGATGTGGTCGTGAAGCAGCGCCGATAGCCGCCTACCCCCTGAGTCGCCGTAGAACGGCGTGATGGCGACCCCGATGTCCGACTGGTTCTGCAGCAGACGGCCAGCGGTGGCCGAGAACCCTGCGGAACCGTCAGCGAAGGTGACGATCGCCAGCCTCGTCCAGGTGACGTGGTCCTCCCACAGCTTGCGCATCTGGTCGTGGAAAGCCTGCTGCTTCGCCGTTCGCGGTACCACTTGGTGCGTGTGGGCGAGCCCGACGGGCTGGGCGGCATCTGCGCCGGTCCGCGGGAAGGCCCACAGGAGAAGGACGCCGACCAAGGCGAGCGCCACCACCGGGAGCGCCAGGGCGAGCCGACTCGGGGCGGCCCGCTCCGCGGCGCGAGGGGCAGGTGACGGAGTGTGTTCGGAGTTCATGGGTGCTCCTTCCCGATGCTGATGAACCGTTGGTGTCGGCTCGGCGCGCGGGTCTTACCGCTTGGGCTGGTCGGTAAGAAGCACCCCACCTGGGGACACGAACACTCCGTCGTCGTCACACCGGAGCAGCATCGCCTCGAGTGATCCGCGGCCCCCGTGTCCAAGCCCAAGGAGCCCTATGGCCACCATCGACAACCACCGCCGTGTGGGCTGAGTGATGGCAACAGCGTTCGTGCTGACGGGCGGTGGAAGTCTGGGAGCCGTGCAGGTCGGCATGCTGACCGCCTTGCACGAGGCCGGGATCCATCCGGACCTGCTCGTGGGTACGTCCGTGGGAGCCGTCAATGCCGCGTACGTCGCCGGCGCGGCAGGCACAGACCCGTCCGCGCTCGGGGCACGGTTGCGCTCCCTCGCCCGGCTCTGGCATGACCTGCACCGACGAGACGTCTTCACGCTCGACCCCTACCGCTGGTGGAGCGCGGCCAGGGGCCACGAGCCCTCGATGTTCTCCGGCATCGGGCTCACCCAGCTGCTCGAACGCCATCTCGGCTATGACGCTCTTGAGGACGCAGGCCTCCCCGTGGCGGTGACCGTCACCGACCTCGTCACCGGGGTCGGTCATCTTCTGCACGAGGGCCCCTCGGTCCGCGCCGTCCGCGCCAGCGCAGCCGTTCCAGGCGTCCTGCCACCGGTCCACCTGCAGGGCAGGACGTTCGTGGACGGCGCGATCGGCGAGCTCGAGGTGCTCGACCGCACGGCTGCTCGCGGCGTCACCGACGTGTACCTGCTGCCCGCCGGTTACCCCTGCGCCGGCAGGCCGCCGACGTCGGCGCTCGGTATCGCACTGACCTCACTGAGCCTCTTGCTGCACCGTGGGTTGACCCAGCAGGTGCGGTCCTACACCGGCGCTGCCCGGCTCCATGTCGTCCCGCCGCTCTGCCCTCTGAACACCTCTCCTGCCGACTTCACCCAGTCGACCACACTGATCCAGCGCGCCCACCTGAGCACGCGCGCCTGGCTGCACGACGGAGCCGACAACCCAGCCACGACCGCCGCCGACGTCCTGGCCCTGCACGCTCATCGGCGGCGGCCTCGGCACGAAGAAGGCCGATCACGAGGCGTCTAGCAGCATGCTGACCCCGCGAGTCATGATGCAGGCATGGAGGTTGAACTGCTCGTGATCCCGGGATGCCCGGGGAGTGATGCGGCGACCGTGCTGCTTCGAAGAGCTCTGGATGACATCGGCTTGGCCGGCACGCCGTTCACCGTCTGGACCATCGACAGCAACGAAGCCGCGGGTGCTCGCCGGTTCGCGGGGTCGCCTGCCTTCCTGGTGGACGGCGCGGATCTCTTCGCCAGCGGTGCGCAAGCAGGCGCACTGGCCTGTCGGGTGTACCCGACCCCGGACGGCCCCCGCAACGTGCCTGATCTGGGCGACCTCCGAAAGGCCCTCAAGGAGCGGGCGGCCACTGCCACGAGAGGCTGACCATGGACACCCCGCTCGCCACCGAGCAAGCACGCCCCGACCCACCGTCGGGTGAGTGCTGGTGCTGCGGGTCCATGAACGACCCGTACCGCATGGTGCACCTCGGCAACCACCCGGAGGTGGGGGTGTGCAGCACCTGTGCCCGTTGGGCGGCAAAGCAGGCACAGCAGATCGAGGACCGTGACAAGAGCGGGCCGCTCGTTGTTGTCCGTGACGGCCTGCGGGCCGTCCGTCGGATGGTGATCGACCACGGTTGGCATCGGAGTCGATGGCTGGGCCGTCCACTTCGCTGGATCGGCAAGCGGATGCCCTGAGCGCGCCTGCACGGTCCGATCATGCGGCGGAAGGCGAGATCCCTCTGGAGCCAACCGCTCCATGCCGCCCCACTTCGGCCTCATCGCCCACGTCGCAAGGGTCCTCGCAGGCAAGCCACAGGTCGTTCTCGCGTCCGACCGACCGACCGACGGCGGCGTTCGCGGTCGATTTCGCCGTGCGGCGGCGTGAGTCTGGCTTCGCCCGTGCAGTGGCTCATGGCCCGCGGATGACACGACCCGCCGAGGGCGGTGAGCGCGGCAGCAAACCTATGCGTGACAGCCGAATCCCCGGACTCGAACCTGCGTGAACACGCAGTCTGAACCGCCCCGGGATGTCGGGAGACTTCAAACCTTGGGAAGGTTGGAGTCATGCCGGGGAACACGTCCAAGAGGTACCCGCCTGAGCTGAAGGCTCGGGCGGTGCGGATGTTCGAAGAGGTCCGCACCGATCACGCCACGGACTGGGAAGCGATGACGAAGGTCGCCCAGCTGCTCGGGGTGAGCACCGCAGAGACCGTCCGCAAGTGGGTGCGCCAGGCCCAGGTCGACCAGGGCGCCCGACCGGGGGTGACGAGCGAGGAGTCTGCCGAGGTCAAAAGGTTGAAGCGAGAGAACGCCGAGCTGCGCCGGGCGAACTCCATCCTGAAAGCGGCCGCGGCTTTCTTCGGAGCCGAGCTCGACCGGCCCTCCCGCTGATCGTGGAGTTCATCCGCGAGCATGCCGACCGCCGTGAGGAGCGTGACAACGGTGGCCTGCGTTGGGGTGTCGAGCCGATCTGCACCGTGCTGAGCGAGCACGGGCTGCCGATCGCCCCGTCGACGTATTACGCCCACGTCAACCGGCCTGCCAGCGCGCGGGAGCACCGGGACGCGCTGCTGCTCAACGAGATCCGTCGGGTCCACGCTGGCAACTATGGGGTGTACGGGGCGCGGAAGGTCTGGCTCCAGCTCAACCGCGAGGGGATCCCGGTGGCCCGGTGCACCGTCGAGCGGCTGATGCGCGAGGACGGGCTGGCCGGCGCGGTCCGCGGCACGGTCAAGCGCACCACGGTCGCGAACCCGGCCGGCCCGCGGGCGCGTGACTTGGTCCTGCGCGACTTCGCCCCGCTCGCTCCGGACCGGCTCTGGGTCGCGGACATCACCTACGTCTCGACGTGGGCGGGGTGGGTGTACGTCGCGTTCGTCATCGACGCGTTCGCGCGCCGCATCATCGGCTGGCGGTGCGGGTCGAGCATGTCCACCCAGCTGGTCCTGGACGCCCTCGAGCAGGCCGTGTGGATCCGCGAACGTAAGGGCCGTTCGCTGGATTCGGTTGTGGCACACACCGATCGCGGGTCGCAGTACACGGCGATCCGGTACACCGAACGGCTCGCCGAGGTGAACATCGCCGCGTCGGTCGGCTCGGTCGGCTCGTCCTACGACAACGCGCTGGCCGAGTCGATCAACGGGTTGTACAAGACCGAGCTGATCAAACCACACGGTCCGTGGCGCACCCTCGACGCTGTCGAGTACGCGACCGCCGAGTGGGTCGAGTGGTTCAACCACCGCCGCCTCTACGCGTACTGCGGCGACATCCCACCGGTCGACCTCGAGACCGCCTATTACGCTCAAATCGGGGTCCAGCAGGAGCTGGAGCTCTCAAACCAGTAAGTCTCCCGACTCACCGGGGCGGTTCAGAACGACCGCTCACGCCGCTGAGCGCTAGTCCAGGCAGTGATGGCGGGAGGGTGGCGAGGGAGTCGCTAGACATGCGCCTCTCACACCCTAATGCGTTGCACGGAGCCGCGCCTGGGTGCGGGTCCTGAAGGGCGCAGTGCTAGAGCCCGACGCGGGTCGTCGGCCGGCCGGCGGACGCTGGTTAGGCGACCTTGAACGTGGGGGCGGCCCGGCACAGCGCAGCGACGTTGCGGCCGGCGCGCAGCACCGTGAAGTCTGGGCGCACCAGCGCCGCCACCGCAGAGCCGGCCTCGAGCCAGCGGTCCAAGGCCGAGCCAGGCGCCACCTCGAGCACCTGGGTCCCGCGTACCTTGAGCATCTCTCGCTGCTGAGTGGAGAGGGGAACGGATGTCACCAGGACGAATCGGCCCGTGGTGACGTCGTCGTAGCGGGCGTCGCCGATGAGCACCGCGTTGGGGCACAGCCGCCCGTTGAGGGACGTGCGGCGGAGGCGTCGATGCACCAGTTCGGACCGGGACAGCGGCGGCGTCTCGCTGTCGAGGAGGCGCTCTCGCAGGCGTGGCACCCAGTGCAGCCGCGGAGCGACGGCCCTGCGGAGCAGGTCTCCTCCACCGCCGCCCTGTGTCATGGCCATGCCGATGAGCCTGGCGAGCCGGATGAGGGCCCGGGCGTGAGGTCTGCGTTCGGCCTCGTAGGTGTCGAGGACCGACTCTGGCAGGTCCCCGGAGAGGACGCCCGCGATCTTCCAGCTGAGGTTCATCGAATCGCGCACGCCTGCGCACAACCCCTGTCCGATGAACGGAGGTGTCAGGTGGGCGGCGTCCCCCAGGAGGAACACGTTGTGGTCTCGCCAGTGGTCCGCCAGCTGGGCCCGAAAGGTGTACTCCGCCACCCGCGCCAGCTCGAGCCGGTCGCAGGGGACGTCGCCCACCCACGGCCCGATGAGGGGCTGAAGCGCCTCGATGGTGTCGAAGTCGGCAGCCGTCTCACCGGGCAGCAGACGGAACTCCCAGCGGTAACGGCTATGGCCGATGCGCATGTACGTTGCCGCACGCGCGGGGTCGCAGACCTGGTGGACCCCTTCCCACTGGTCGAGCTGGACCGCGCTGGCGACGTCAACGACGAGCCAGCGCTGCTCGAAGTTCAGGTCCTCCATCGCGACGCCGATCGCGCTCCGCACGACGCTGTTGGCCCCGTCGCAGCCGAGCACGTACCTCGCGAGTACAGACTCCTGCTGACCGGTGAGCCGGTCGGTGAAGTCCACGCGGACCCGCTCCTCGCCGTCCAGCGCGACATCGGCGACCTCCACATTGCCTCTCAGGGTCACAGTTGGTTGGTCCTTGAGGTTGGTCCGCAACAGGTGCTCGAGCTCGGGCTGGTCGAACATGTTTGCCCGCGGGTGTCCGTGCCGACCGAAGTCGCCGGCCCGGTCGAAGACCGCGAACACCCGGTGCTCTCGGTCGATCAGCTGCAGGCCCCGACTCGGCCGTGACACGGCCGTGAACTGCTCGGCAATGCCGAGCCGCACCAGCACCCGGTAGACCTCGTCGTCGAGATGGACGGCCCGCGGTTGGGGATAGACGCCGTCCCAGCGGTCCAGGACGAGGCATTCGACGCCGTACTGCCCGAGGAGGGTCGCGGCCGTGACGCCGACGGGTCCGGCTCCCACGATGACGACGGGAACGCGGTCATCACCAGACTGCTGGGCGTTGCTCATCGCGGCGCTGCCACGGTGAGCAGGAGGAAGCCGACGCTGACCAGACCGAGGACGACGGCGGGCGCGATCTCACGTGGCCCGTCCCCGGTGCGGACGTGGGCCACGACTGCACCACCGAGGAGCAGGACCAGACCCGCCGCGGCCAAGGCGCCGATCCCCGGCACGAAGGCGCCGACGAGCAGGCCCATGACACCAAGGACCTCGAGCAGGCCGATACGTCGGTAGGCGGCGACGCTGAAACCGACGTGCGCGGCCCTGGCCCGCATGGCGGGCACCGCCGCGAGCTTGGCCGAGCCGATGACCGTGAAGGCAACCACGAGGATGCCGGCAAGGATGGGTGTGGGGTTCATGACTGTTCCAATCTCCAGGTGATGGCGAAGCGGTCGAGTGCCTGTCTGGCCAGGGTCTCCTCGGCTTCCTGGGCCAGCCCGACGACGACGATGACGGAGCCGTCCTCAACGAGCGCCCGGACACCGGTGAGCCCGCGTATGCCGCGTAGCGCCTCGGCAACTGCCTCTCGAGTCGCCTCGGCACGCAGGGCAGGTTTGAACGGCTTGCCGACGAGGGTGACCGGGATCTGCCCCACCACCGTGACGGCCTTGGGTGCAGCCGCCGACTCCGGCACGTGCTGGCCGGCCCAGGCGCGCAACTCCTCGCCGGTCGTGCATGCGCCCGGTGCCAGGGTCACGAAGGCGACCGGCACCTCGCCGGAGTGCTGGTCCGGGCGGCCCACGGCCTGTGCCGCCGTGACCGAGGGGTGCATGAGGAGGACGCTCTCGATGACCGCGGGGTCGATGTTGTGACCTCCACGGATGATGAGGTCCTTGGCTCGCCCGGCGAGGTGGACGAAGCCGTCCGCGTCGACGGAGCCCAGGTCGCCGGTGTCCAACCAGCCGTCGCGGAGCTTGCCGAGGCCGTCGAGCACCGGTCCGTCGGAGGCCCAGCCGGTGACGTACCCGGGGAAGACGGTCGGCCCGCTGATCGTGAGCACGCCCACCTCGCCGGGAGGCAGCCCGACCCACTCCCCTTCCGGGGTGATCTGCACCGCCCGCACGTGCTGGTACGGCAGGCGTTGACCGACGGACCCGGGACGTGGGTCACCAGGCCAGCTCAGGGCGCTGACGCAGGTGGCCTCCGTCAGTCCGTAACCCTCCACGAGCCTGATGCCGGTGGCGGACTCGAAGCTTTCCCTCACCGCCTGGGGCAGGGGGGACGCTCCGACGACGGCAAACCGGAGGCTGCTGATGTCGGCATCGACCGGATGGCCGGCCAGGACCGAGTACACCGTGGGTACGGCGCTCATCGTGGTGATGCCATAGCGCTCCACGACCTTCCAGAAGTGCTCATACAGCCCTTGGTCGCGGTAGCCGAGCGGGCCGGCCCAGACGACCTTCAGGCCGCGGAACATCGGGGCCAGCACCGTCACGAGGAGGGCGTTGACGTGGAAGAGCGGCAGCGCGGCGAACACGACGGCGTCGTCGTGCAGCAGACCGGCCGAGCCGATCATCCAGGCGTCGCTGACCTCGTTCGAGTGGGTGTGTGCAGCGAGCTTCGGGATGCCCGTCGTGCCACCGGTGTGGAACATTGCCGCGAGGTCGTTGGGCGAGGGAACTCGGCCCACGAACGCATCGCCGGGGTAGTCCGCCGCCAGGGCGAACAGTCGGCCCACCCGCACCGCGTCCACCGGCTCCAGCTCCGCCTCGGGCGAGCCGGTCGCCGATCGGCCCAGGGCCAGAAGGGCTTCCATCCCCGCCTCGACGGCGAGCTCGCGTGCGACCTGCCACACCTCCGGCGCCAGTTCCGGACCGGCAGCGACGAGGACCTTGGCTCCCGACCTGCGTAGCAGCTGCGCGATGTGCTCACGGGAGAGCCCCGTGTTGACCGGCGCGGCGAACCCGGCGAGCTGCGCTGCCAGGGTGGCGGTGACCAGCTCGTCGCAGTTCGGCGCGAGGAGGGCGACACCATCGGTGCGGCGGACCCCCAGGGCGTGGAGCAGGTTGGCACACCGATGCACGTCAGCCACCAGGTCGGCGTACGTCAGCTCCGCTGGCTGCTCCGACCGTTGACCGTCGGGCAGCACGGTCAGGGCGACGCGGTCCGGCCACAACCGCCCGGCCCTGACCACGAGGTCGTACGTGGTGCCCGGGAGGCCTCGGGCAGCCAGCGGCACGGCCTCGATCGCCGTGATGTCGGTCGGGGCGCCGTACGCCGGCCAGAGCAAGGCGGCCATCAGTCGGCCCTCACGAGCGTGCGCTGCCGACCCATGTCGATGGCACCGTCGTCGGTGCCGATCGTGATCTCGACGACATCTCCGTGGTCGAGGTACTTGGGGTTCTGGGCCTGCCGCTTGAAGAAGAGCTTCCATCTCAGCGCCGGGGGCAGGAACCCCGCGATCATCTCCACCGGCTTCGGTGGCGCGCTGAGGGCGGTGCCCTCGGGGGTCCCGGTGAGGAGCAGGTCGCCGGCATCCAGCCGCTGGAAGCGGGCCAGCGCCTGCAGGGCCTGCAGTGGCGAGTAGACCATGTCGTCGGCGACCACCGAGTCCTGGCGGAGCTCGCCGTTGACCCAGAGGCGAAGCCGCAGGTCCCCGAAGCGCTCGAGCTCGTCGTTCTCGAGCAGGACCAGGGCTGGGCCGACCGGCGTGAACGTGGGGTAGGACTTCGCCTCGAAGAACTGGGTCTTGGGCAACTGCACGTCCCGAGCCGACACGTCGTTGGTGACCACCAGGCCAGCCACGAACGAGGTCCAGTTGTTCTCGGTGACCTGCGTGCCCACCGGCAGATCACGTCCGACTACGAGCCCGATCTCCGCCTCGTAGTCGAGGAAGCGCACGTGAGAGGGGCGGATGATGTCGCCGAACGGCCCGGCGATGGATCCGGAGGTCTTCCGGAAGAACGTCAGCGGCACCGTGTCCGGGTCGAGACCCGAGTCCTTGACGTGGCTGGCGTAGTTGGTCATCTGTGCTACGACCCGGCAGGGGGCCGTCACCGGGGACACCAGCTCGAGCGTCGCCGGGTCGACGGGCGTCCCGAGGTTCTGGGCACCCTCTATCGAGGCCCGCTGTGAGATCAGCGCGCCGGTCGTCGTCGCGTCGGTCTCGATGCGGACGGCGCCGTCGGCGGTACGGACCCACCAGGCGTCGGCGGTCCTAAGGATCGTGACGCTCATGTGCTGGCCACCTTCAGCATCCCGCGCAGGCGGGCGAGGTCGAACTCGTTGTCCGTGCGCAGAGAACGCGCCATCGACACGAGCTCGTGCGCCGCGTCCCGTCCTGGAGCTAGGCCCAGGAAGTCCTTCGTCGCCGGCGGTCCCCATTGGGCCAGCCCGGTCGCAGTCATCGGCGACCAGCCCGGCTCGAGGGAGGCGTCGAAGAGGTCGCCGTCCGCGAAATGCTCGACCAGGAGACCGTCCGGATCGCGCCAGTAGTCGAAGATCTGGCTCCCCTCGATGTGACGGCCGATGCCCCACGAGCGGACGAAGCCCAGGTCTCGGAGGTACTCCCCGCCCGCCGCGAGCGCGTCGAGGTCGCCCACCTGGTAGGCCGAGTGGACGTATCGGTTGCTGGGGCCGAGCATCATGGCCAGCGTGTGGTGGTCGGTGGGGGTCAGGCCGCGGTCGCACCGGATGAAGCTCATCGTCGGCCCGCGGTCACGCTGCCCCTCGTAGTACTTGAAGTCGCTGACGATCAGACCGAGGTGCCCGAGGTACCAGTCCAGGGTCTCGATGTACTTCGTCGTCTGCAGCACGACGTGCCCCAGGCGCTGGATCCGGGCCGGCTCACGCGGGGGGCGCTGCGTGGAGTTGGCGCGCCGAGACTCGTGGCCGAAGTTGAACTGCCGGGCAGGCTGCAAGGGCAAGGTGGCCAGCTCGTGGGTGTCGGCGACGACCCGCACCAGAACGCCGCTGGGGTCGGTCAGGTCGACGGTGAGCCCGCCCAGGCTCTCCGGCAGTCTCTCCGGCTTGGCTCCGGTCGCATCGGCGAGCCGGGCGACATCGGTGGAGTCCGCGGCGCGGAAGGCCGCACCGACATATCTCGAGCGTGGTCCGGGCCGGACGATGACGCACGGCGCGCCGGGGTCGCTGCCGCGCAGCTGCAGCTCGTCCGGGGTGCGGTGGACGGTCGTGAAACCGAACGCGTGGGCGAAGCGTTCCGACGCGGCCAGGTCCGGCTTGACGAACTCGAGCCAGGCCAGGTCGAGCACCTTGATGACGGGGTTCTTGGCGCGGCCTGGGTGCTCGTCGCGCAGCGCCCCCTGATCGCTGTGCAGGTCACTGTGAGTGCGGTGGTCAGTGGTCATGGTTGCTCCTCGAACTAATGTTGACGCAATCGTCACTCATGAGCACTACGTCAGTCAAGACCTGGTGAGGCGATCGTCATTACTGAATGACGCGGGTTACGATGAGGCGCACCGACAAACCGAGACAAGACACATGGGAGCAGCCATGAGCAACGTGCCAGCCCAGCAGACGAACCGACTGGATCGGCGCAAGGCACGGACGCGAGCCGCGCTGATCCGGGCAGCCCAGACGCTGATCGCGCAGGGTCGGACGAACGTGCCGATCCTGGAGATCACCCAGGAAGCCGACGTGGGTATGGGCTCGTTCTACAACCACTTCGAGACGAAGGAGCAGCTGTTCGAGGCCGCCATCGAGGCCGTGATGGACGCCTACGGCCAGCTGCTGGACCAGCTCACCGCTCACATCAGCGACCCGGCAGAGGTTTTCGCCTGCAGCTTCCGGCTCACCGGGCGGCTGTACCGCAGGGAACCGGAGCTGAGCCGAGTGCTTCTCAACAACGTCCTGCGCCTGCTCAGCGCCGAGGACGGCCTGGCGCCACGGGTCCGGCGGGACATCGCCGCTGCCGTGGATGCCGGTCGCTTCGACGTCGAGGACCTCGACGTGGCCGTCACGATGGCTGCCGGCGCGCTGCTGGCTCTCGGTCAGCTCCTGCACGACCAGCCGGACCGCGACGTGGACGAGACGGTGGACCGGGTGGCCGAGGATCTGCTGCGCATGTTCGGCGTGCCACGGCGAAGGGCGCAGCGCATCAGCACGCTGCCGCTGCCCGACCTCGATGCGGCAGGTGGCGACGGCTCGGCTGCCTGACGCGCGAGGTTCCCATCTCGACGGCGGGGAGTCCGGGAGTAGAGCTCCGGCGTGAAGGCGCACGCCGTGCCTGCGACGAGAATCACTGATCTGACACAGTCCTCGCTACTGATGAAATAGTCAGTAGCGAGATAGTCGTCAGCGTTCCGATCTGTCGTGCATCCACGACGACGGACCGTCGCCACCCGAGAAGCCGGGAGAACACCTCGATGAGCACCGCCATCACCGCCGCCGCCGCGACTGCAACCGTCGAGCTGGGCGCGATCGCCGCCCCCCTCGACGTGCTGCTGGTCGATGCCGCCCTCGGTCCCGAGCGCCGCTTCGCGCCCGACCGCTCCATCCTGAAGTGGGCGGCATCTCTCGCGCGAAGCCCCAGGTCGACGGCCCGCCGGGTCGGCGAGCTGGGCGCCGAGACCGGTCGCATCATCGCCGGGACCTCGGCGCTGCGCCCGCCCCTCGGGGACCGCCGGTTCACCGATGTGGCGTGGAGTGAGAACCCGTTCCTGAGGCGGCTGGTCCAGCTCTACCTGGCTGGCAGCCACACTGCTGAGCAGCTGGCGATCGAGGCAGACCTCGAGCCCCGGGACCGAACCCGTGTGCGGTTCTTCCTCGAGAACGTCTCCCAGGTTGTCGCCCCGAGCAATGTGCCACTGGTCA
>Ga0164308_10001183_pt1 | contig 13861 bp, 6 predicted proteins | sample Whisoiple_246_MG_FD_109983 | JGI IMG/M metagenome (GOLD analysis project Ga0164308, IMG submission 109983) | Soil microbial communities amended with fresh organic matter from upstate New York, USA - Whitman soil sample_246_MG | ecosystem: Environmental > Terrestrial > Soil > Unclassified >...
CCACCGCTGCCGCCACCGCCTCCGCTGCTGGATTGGCCGCCAGTTCCCGGGGTGCCGCCGCTGGCCGTGCTGCCCCCACTCGCCGTGCTGCCCCCGGCTCCCTGCGCTCCGCCCGTGGTGGTCGCACCGCCACTGCTCGTGCTGCCGCCCGCGCTGGGCGCGCCGCCGCCTGCCGCGTCGCCACCTTTCATCGTCCCAGCGCAGGACACGGTGCAGGCAGTGAGGATGAAGGCTAAGGCCGAGCGGCGCAGCATGAGACGAGGGCTAGCACGGATGCCGCGCCTACTGTCAGCGTAGCGCGACGACGCTCGCGTTCGCGGCCGCTCGGGGTTCGACATAGCGGCGCAGGTGCGCGGGGGCGGAGAGGGCGACCTTTTGCACTTGGCGCCGGAGCATCGAGCGCCCGAAGCCCTGACCAAGGTCGATGCCCAAGGCGACGGTCACCAGCGTGTGTCGTTCGGTAAAGGGGGTGGCCGTGAAGTAGCCGCGCGCGTCACGAATGTCGTGCGGACGGTTCGGATCCATGGAAAAGCGGATGGCGTGCTCGCCGACTCGCGTGAGGTGCACCGAGTAGCGCGCCTTCGCCAGGGCATTTCCCTGCACCACTTCGACCGTGAGGTCGTCCGAATCGGAGCGGGAGACGAGCGTCGCCCGCTGCGTGAGCGGCAGCGCGTGGGGGAGCTGATTCACGTCGAGGAGCGCCGACAGCACTTCTTCGCTCGACGCCTCGACGATCTGAAACGCGACGCCGCCCACATAGGAGTGTTCTCGGACGTTGAACTCGAACGGTCGGGCTACGGTCCACCCTTCGTCGATACGGCGCATCTCTTCGGACGTGAGCCCTTCGGGAGTGGGGAAGCCACCCTCCTTGGCCGAGCCCCAGTCCCGTGCCGCGAGCGACCAGCCAGTGGCCGTGTGCGGCGTGGGCAAGGCACCGCTGAGCGAGCCGGGCAACGTGGGGCCTGCGCTCGCGTCGGGCACGGGCCTGAAGTAGTCGCTGGCGTAGCCCTCGGGCCAGGTCACACGATGGCCCTGTGCCGAACCGGCGGGGGCGCAAGCCCAGCCGAACGTGGCGAGGAGCACGGCTAACCCCTTGTGTGCCAGATGAGCGCGCATGACCTAGGGATCAAGGTAACTTTGGCTGCGCGCGCGCGCTGCCCGCCCGAAGATGAATGACACACTAGGACAATCGCTGACAATCGCGGCAGCTCGTCCGGGCAGTCACAGAACTTCTTGCGCTCGCAGCCGTCCAACCGAAGCAGATGTTTCCAAGTTCGCAGGGGGCCCACCTCGTGAGAGAGTGCCGGCCCATGATGCCCCGGGTTCTTTGGCTGTCCGCTGCTGCTCTGCGCGGTTTCCTTGCGGCCACCTTGGCCTTTTTCATCGCGCTGCCAGCGCCGGCAGCCGAAACGACGTCGGACGAAGTGCCCGCGGAGCTGCGAGAGTGGATCCCCTGGGTGCGAGCCGAGCTCGGAACCAAGCTGTGCACGCACATCGGGGGAGAGCCGCGCTGCGTGTGGCCGGGTGAGCTCGAGCTCGAGCTCGACGCCGCCGGCGGGCAGTTCGAGCAGCGGGTACTGGCCGAGGCGCGGCTCTTGCATCGGCTCCCCGGTCGGCCGGGGGCCTGGCCCGAGGACGTCGAAGTGGACGGCAAGCCCGCCGCGGTGGTCGACGAGCAGGGCGCGCCAGCTGTGGTCCTCGGACCTGGGCGCTCCACCATCCGAGGACGCTTTGTCTGGCATCGGCTGCCGGAGGTGCTCGACGTGGGCCCGCTCACCGGGGTCGTCAGTCTGCGCTTGGCGGGCAAGGAGGTGCCGCTCGTTCGCCGGGAAGCGGGGCAGCTCTGGCTCAAGGGTTTGAGCGAGAGCGCGCTGGAGGGCGGCGCTTCGGATCAGGTCGAGCTGGCAGTTTTTCGCCAAATTCGTGACGGCTTGCCCATGATCGTCGAGACGCGGCTCGTCTTCCGCGTCTCCGGCAGCGCGCGCGAAATCTCGCTGCCGGATCCGAACCTGAAAGACACCGTGGCGCTCGCGGTAGAAGGTGACCTGGCGCTGTCTTTGGAACGCTCGGGCGCGCTGCGGGTGCAGCTCGTGCCGGGTCGACACGAGCTCACACTGCTGGCTCGCCGCAGTCTGGCAGACGGGCCCTTGTCGAGACCTCCGGCGAGCGAGCCGTGGCCGGTCCAAGAAGTGTGGACTTGGCATCCGGACACCGCGCTCCGTGTCGTCGAGCTGACCGGCGCGCCGGGAATCGATCCCTCGCGTACCGATTTGCCGGTCGCCTGGAAAAGCGACGCCGCGTTCTTGGTGGGTGCGGGCGACGGACTCGACCTGAAGACCACGCGACGCGGTCAGGAACAGGTCGCGCCCAATCGCGTCGACCTCGTCCGAGAGTTCTGGCTCGACGAAGCAGCTGCGACGTTTACCGTGCGCGATCAACTGAGCGGTAGCCTAAGCCAAGGGTTTCGGGTCGACCTCCTGTCCGGAGTGCTCGGCCAGGTCCGTTCCTCGGACCAGGAACAAGTCATCACGCTGAGCCCTTCGGGCCGCGGCAGCGGGGTCGAGGTGCGCGACGCGGCCCTGTCCGTCGAGGCAGTGTCTCGCCTGCCGCGGGGGCGTGACCTGGCTGCCGTCGGCTGGTCGGAGGACGCCAACTCGCTGTCTGCCACCTTGCACTTGCCGCCCGGCTGGGACGTCTTGTGGTCGAGCGGAGTGGACCAGATGCCAGGGACTTGGCTGGCGCGCTGGGATCTCTTCGCCGTCTTCTTTCTCGTGCTCCTCAGCGTGGCCATGTGGCGGCTGACTGGACCGCTGGGCGGCGCGGCGGCTTTCGTCGCACTGCTCCTTGCTCACGGCGAAGAAGACGCGCCGACGTATGTGTGGATCGTGCTCGTCATCCTGTCGGTCCTGCATGCGCTCATCACGCACGTGGCGCTACGTCGCGTCGTCCGGATCTCGTTCTTTGCGGTGGGCGTGCTCGTGCTGGCTGAGCTCGTGGCATTTTCGGTGGCGCAGGTGCGCCACGCCATCTACCCGCACTTGGACAGCTCGGCCGAACACACGCTCGCGTCGTCGACCATGTCCTTCTCCAAGGCGGAGGACGCCCCCGCGCCGCCGGCGGCCGAGCCGCTCCGAGAGGACATGATGCAAAAACCGGCGGCGCAGGAGCTCGCCGTGGCGGGCAAGCGGGGAGGCGGGTACGCGCTCGATTCACTCGCGGGCGCGCTCGGTTCGGCTGCCGACAGTTCCTCCGGCAACGTCGCCAGCGCCAAAGACGACAAATGGCTGGCGCGCCAGGTACCGGCGGATGCGGTCGTTCAGACCGGCCCTGGCATCCCGGACGCCGTGGCCCGCTCGTTTTCGCTGGGGTGGTCTGGGCCCGTGGTCAAGGACCATCGGATGCGGCTCGTGCTCTTGCCGCCCTGGGCGATGCGCGTGACCACGGTGCTGCGCCTGCTCGCCCTGGGGCTCCTCGGTCTGGCCTTGTTCCGGAGCCTCGATCGCTCGCGCATTGGACCTCCGGGAGCGGCTGGGTTCCGCCCCACTACGGAAAACCCCCGGAAGAATCGCCGCCGAGCTGCGGAGGCCATGACGCTCGTCCTCTGCATCCTCGGCAGCAGTCGGGTGGCCTTCGCCAGTGAGCCTTCCGACGAGCGCCTTGCCGAGCTCGAGCGGCGACTCCTGCGTCCTCCCGCGTGCGGGGAGAGCTGCGTGTCCGTGCCGCGCCTCACGCTCGGCGGAGATGACGAGACGCTCCGCCTGGAGGTCCTCGTCCACGCTGCGGCCCAGGTTGCCTATCGTCTGCCTGGTCCCGCGGAGGCGCTCGGCCACGTCAGCGTCAGCTTGGACGGTAGGCCGGCTAGTGACCTGCGGCTCGAACCGGACGGCGCGCTCTACCTGCGCCTCGACCCTGGCGTGCACCGGGTGCGGATCGACGCGCGCCTGCCCAGCGATCGGGTGACGCTCGAGGTGGGGACCCCGCCCCAGCGCGTGGCGGTCGAGACGCGCGACTGGTCCGTCAGCGGCGTGGGCGAGGACGGCCGGGTGCAGGGGGGCACGCTCGTCTTCCAGCGCGAAGCGCGGCCCAAGACCGGTGGTCAGGCGCCTGACGCAGCCGGGGACTCGCACGTCAGTGTCGTGCCGTATTTCAGCGTCGTCCGGCGCTTTCAGCTCGGCATCGCCGGTCAGGTGACCACCACCGCGACCCGCCTCAGTGACCCATCCAGTCCCGAGGTGCTGCGGCTTGCGCTCTTGCCCGGTGAGCGAGTCACGACGCCAGGTGTCGAGGTGAGCGGTGGCGTCGCCGTCCTCACGTTTCCTCGTGAGGAAAGGCAGACCACCATCGAGTCCACGCTCACGCTGCCCAAATCCGAGCAGCCGCTTGCGCTCGTCCTGGCGGCTCCGCCTGCTAGCAGCCACAGCGAGGTGTGGAGCTTGCAGTGCGGCGTCGTCTGGCACTGCACGATGGCTGGCCTCGTGCCCACGGCGCGCGTCGAGGATGGTGCCACGCGCTCCACCTTCCACCCCTGGCCGGGGGAGAAGCTCGAGCTCTCCGCCAGCTGGCCCAAACCCAGCCCCGGGCAGTCGCTGACCATCGAAAGTGCGACCCTGCTTCTGACGCCGGGCATCCGTCTGGGCCGGGGGGAGTTGACGCTCGCCCTGCGCACGAGCCAGAGCGCGCTGCACCCGATCGACTTGCCCCCGAGCGCGCGGCTCGAAGAGGTTCTCGTCGATGGCGCGCCGCAAGCGGCGCGGGCCGAAGGACGCCGGGTTCGGGTGGCGCTCGCCCCCGGAGCGCATCAAGTGGTCGTGCGCTATCACGATCCGCGCGGCCTGGGGGCGTTGTTCCAGAGCCCGGCCGTGTCGGTGGGCGCGCCGGGGGTGAACTTCCGTGTTCAGGTGACCGTCCCCGCCGAACGTTGGCTGCTCTTGGCGGGGGGCCCAGCCCAAGGACCCGCCGTGCTCCTCTGGGGCTACCTGGTCCTGATTGGCATCGCCGCGCTCTTGCTGCCGCGGCTGCCCCTGTCCACGCTGCGGGCGCGGGACTGGTTTTTGCTCGGCCTGGGTTTGACGCAAATCCCCGCGTTTGCAGCGGTCTTCGTCGCCGGCTGGTTCTTCGCCATCGCCTCGCGCCCACGCTGGGCGCACGTGCGCGGTGCGAAGAAGGACATTGGGCAGTTCCTGCTCCTGCTCTACACGCTCGGCTTCGTCCTCACGCTCACGGTGGCCGTGTATCAGGGACTCGTGAGCTCGCCCGACATGGAAGTCGAGGGAACGGGCAGCTCGGCGCAGAACCTGAACTGGTACCTCGACCGAAGCGCCGGCTCTCTGCCCCGCGTCTGGATTTACTCCGTCTCCATCTGGGTCTGGCGGGCCGTCATGCTCGCCTGGTCGCTGTGGCTGGCGCGGGCGCTCCTGGGTTGGCTCCGCTTCGCATGGACGACGTTGCTCGAAGGAGGCTTCTGGTCTCCCCCACGGCCGAAACAGGGCACTCTGACTCCGGTCGCTCCCGCACCGGAAGGGGCTGCGTCTGCGGCCCTGGTCCCCGAGGAGCCGGCCGCGGACGAAGTTCCCCGCCCCAGCGTGCCGGAATTGATCGACGATTTGCCACCACGCTCGGGCAGTGGCCCTCCCGGTGCTGCCAGCCAGAGACCGCCGGAACCCGAAGACGAGAAATGATCGCATGATCCTGGTTGTCTTCGCGCATCCCTACCCGGACCAGTCGCGCGCTGGCCAAAGGCTCCTCGGGGCGCTGGATGGTCTCGACGGCGTGGTCCGTCATTCCCTCTACGATCTGTACCCGGGCTTCGATGTCGACGTTCCGCGCGAGCAGGAGCTGCTCGTCGAGGCCTCAGCGCTCGTGCTCCAGCACCCGATCTACTGGTATTCCGTACCCGGTCTGTTGAAGCACTGGATGGACAAGGTCTGGGCCCGCGGCTTCGCGTACGGCGACCGCTTCGCACTCGAAGGCAAGCGGTGCTTGTGGGTCCCAACGGCCGGCGGTGACGAACGGGCCTATGCTCCGGGCGGAGTGCACGCCCGCCCCTTCGCCGATTTCGTTCCGCCCATCGAGCAGGCCGTCCGCTTCTGCCACATGCAGTGGGAGCCGCCGCTCATCGTCCGCGCGGCTCATCGCGTGAGCGAGGCCGAGCTCGACCGCTTGGCCGTCGACTATCGTCAGCGCGTCCGGGAGCTCGGCGCTTGACTCCCGATCCACTGCTATCCTCCGCCCTCGTCTACCTGGCCGCGGCCACCGTGTGCGTCCCCATCGCGCACAAGCTGAAGCTCGGTTCGGTGCTTGGCTATTTGGGCGCCGGGGCAGCGATCGGACCGTACGGCCTGCGTCTGGCCGGCGACGCGGAAGCCACCCTGCACCTGGCCGAGTTCGGCGTGGTGCTCATGCTGTTCGCGATCGGCCTCGAGCTCGATCCCAAGCGCTTGTGGTCCCTCCGGCGGCCAGTGTTCGCTGGTGGGGGCCTCCAGCTGGCCGCGAGCGCATTGCCGATCTTCGGCTTGGCCCTGGCATTCGGCATGCGCTGGCAAGCTGCGCTCGTGGTGGGATTTGCTCTCGCCTTGTCGTCCACCGCCGTCGCCATGCAGACGATGAACGAGAAGGGTCTTGCTGCCGCGCCGGTCGGACGGACTGCGTTCGCAATTCTACTGTTTCAGGACATTGCGGCCATCCCCCTCCTGGCCCTGGTGCCCCTGCTCGCGCACTCGGCCGAGGCCCCGGCCCAGTCCGGTTGGCTGTCTGTCGGCAAGGCCCTCTTGGCGATCCTGCTGGTCGTCGCCATCGGTCGCTATCTGACGCGCCCCATCTTGCGCCGGCTTGCGCGCACTGGCGTGCGCGAGGTGTTCACCGCGTTCGCCCTCCTGCTCGTGTTCGGCATCGCGCTTCTCATGGCCAGTGTCGGCGTCTCCATGGCTCTGGGTGCATTTTTGGCCGGCGTCCTGCTCGCAAGCTCGGAGTACCGCCATGCCCTGGAGTCCGACATCGCACCGTTTCGGGGCCTGCTCATGGGCCTGTTCTTCATCGCCGTGGGCATGAGCATCGACTTCGGCCTGCTCGCCGAGCGCCCTCTCACCGTGCTGGGCATGCTTTTGAGCTACCAGGCGATCAAGGTGCTCGTCCTGCGTTTCCTCGGTCGAACCCTGGGCGTGGCGCGGTCCCAGCGCTGGCTCCTCGGCGCGCTCTTGGCGCAGGGTGGTGAGTTCGCGTTCGTCGTCTTTGGCGTGGCGCGCGGCGCCAAGGTCTTGCCCGGCGAGGGCGAAGCACTGCTCACCTTGACCGTGGCGCTCTCGATGATGCTGACGCCGGCATTGCTCGCTCTCGATGCTCGCCTATTTGGTCGTGCCCGACCCCAACAGCAGCCGCTGGACGAGAACGAGAAGTTCGAGGAGGCGCCCGTCATCATCGCTGGTTTTGGTCGCTTCGGGCAGATCGTGGCGCGCCTGCTCTTGGCCAGCGACATCAAGCCCATCGTGCTCGATTTCGACCCCGAACAGGTCGAGGCGCTCCGTACCTTCGGTTTCGAGGTGCATTTCGGCGATGCCACTCGGCTCGACCTCTTGTACGCAGCTCATGCCGATCATGCGCGGCTGTTGATCGTCGCCATCGACGACGTCGAAGCGAGCCTGCGCCTGGTCGACGCGGTGCAGGAAAACTTCCCACGGCTGTCGATCATCGCGCGGGCGCGCAACGTCGGACACTATGCCTCGTTGAGACAGCGCGGCGTCACGGTCGTCGAGCGTGAGACGTTCGAGGGCGCCGTTTCGCTTGGTCGCGCGGCCCTCGTCGAGCTCGGCATCCGTCCGTTCGAAGCGCACGAGCGTGCGGATATTTTTCGCCGCCACAACGTTCGATCTTTGGAGGAGATCCTCCCACATTGGGAAAGCGAAGAAAAACGGCGCGACATGGCCCGTTCCTCGCGGGCGCAGCTGGAAGAGCAGATGCGGCGTGATTTCGCGAGTCGCAAGGGCGAGACCGACCGGGAAGGCAATAGCTGGGACGATCGGGACGAGTGAGCTATCCTCGCTGCCTACTAGGGGAAACGAGCATGACCAAACTGCCACTAATTTCATTCGCTTTAGTTCTGTCCGTCGGCGCCCTCACCAATTGCGGTGGAGGGAGCAGCAGCGGCGTCAACTCCGGCGTCGACCCAGCGAAGCCCGCGGACGACATCACCGACGACGAGGCCGAGCGGATTTGCGAAGCGATGGCCGACTACGCTGCCTCCCAGCTGAATGAGAAGGAAGTGACATGCAAGAGCGAAGGCTTGACGTACGCCGTGGCCGCCGCGATCGGCGGCCGCAACGAGGCGGACATGCAGGCCGCTTGCCAGGACGCGTACGACGGTTGCATGGAGGATGCACCAGAACCCGACGGAACGGACTGTAGCGATGCGACCGGGGACGCCGCGATGTGCGACGACAGCGTCACCGTCGGTGACGTCGAGACCTGCGCCACGGACAAGGTCGACGCCTACGCGGAGGTCGTCGACCAGATCCCGTCGTGCTCCGAGATCACCATGGACAAGCTCGAGGAGATCGGCGACCAGCTCGGCCAGGGTGGGGCGGGACCGGAACAGCCCGCGTCGTGCGACGACGTGGTCGACGCGTGCCCCGGACTCAGCTTTCTCGGCTAGCCGAGTGCGGTCTCGGTGGTTAGCCGGGTTTGGGCCGCCGCCTCGTTTTCCCCGGGGCGGCGTGTACAATTCGCAGCCCCGTGGACTCCCCTTCCGTCGCGACCGAGCTAGGCGCCGCTGAGCCGCTTCCGCTATCCGCCCTCTTATCGGGGCGGCGGCTGTTGGTCGTCGGCGGCACGGGCTTTTTGGGGAAAGTCTGGTGCTCGCTGCTCCTTTCGCGCTTCCCGGACGTTGGCCACGTGTACCTGGTCGTGCGGCCGAAGGAGGGGCTGGGCGTGCGCGAGCGTTTCGAGCAGGTCGTGCTCAAGAGCCCCGTCTTTCAGCCCCTGCGGGAGGCCCACCCGCACGACTTCGAGCGCTTCATCAGCGAGAAGGTCACGCCCATTTTCGGAGATGTGGCCAAGCCCTTGTGTGGCATCGACGCGCCGCTCAGAGACGAGATGCGCGCTCAGATCGACGCCGTCGTCAACGTGGCTGGCGTGGTCGACTTCGACCCGCCGCTCGACGAGGCGCTCGAGGTCAACGCCTTCGGCTGTCAGAACCTGGTCGCTCTGGCCCGGGACCTCGGCGATTGCCCGGTCCTGCACACCAGCACCTGCTTCACGGCGGGTAGTCGCACTGGGCCCATCGACGAACGTGATCCGCGCGAGGTCCCGTTCCCGCGCATGGGCGAGCTCGATCCGAAGGACTTCAGCCCCGAGCGAGAGATCGCCGAATGTCTCGATCTGATCGAGCAAGCGCGCCATCGCGCCTCGGATGCCTTCCGACAGAGCCATTTTCTCGATCAGGCCAAGACGAACCTACGCGAGCGTAATGAGCCGCTCGGCGGCCCGGTGCTCGACGACGAGCTCGCTCGGGTCAAGCGGCGCTTCGTCGAAGGGCAGCTCGCCGGCTTCGGCATGGAGCGCGCCCAGTATTGGGGGTGGCCCAATACCTATACGTACACCAAGAGCATCGGCGAGCAGATCGTCGCCGGCAGTGGTCTGCCCTTCTGCATCGTGCGCCCCTCGATCGTGGAATCGACCATCGAGTTTCCGTTTCCTGGCTGGAACGAGGGCATCAACACCAGCGCGCCGATCATCTTCTTGATCCGCGAGGGCGGCCTGCAGGTGCCGGGCAGCACGCACAACCTGGACATGATCCCGTGCGACATGGTGTGCGGGGCCATCCTGCTCGCGCTCGGAGAGCTGCTCGATGGCACGGCGCAGCCCGTCTATCAGGCAGCCTCGAGCGACGTGAACCCGTGCAGCATGGCCCGGTTTTTCGAGCTGTCGGGCCTCTACAAGCGCACGTACTACCAGCGCACGGGCAAGGGCGGCATGCTGCTCTCGGCACTGCAGGCCCGCTATGAGAGCGCGCTTTTGACGCGCCAGGAATACGATGCGTTCGGGCCGCACAAGCTGGCGGCCGGCGCGCGAGCGCTGTCGGGCCTAGCCGAAAAGGCCGCAGTGGGCCCACTCAGCCGTCTGTTCGGTAGCGCCAAAAGCGGTCTCGACGCTTTCGGAAAGCAGCAGGAGCGCATCGCCCGCGTGATGGACACCTTCCTGCCCTTCGTCACGGAGTACCACTACGTCTTCAGTGCGGCGGCCGTGCGACGGGCGCAGGCCCGCTTGACCGAGGCGGACCGGAGTCGCATCCCCTGGTACCCCGAAGCGCTCGACTGGCGCGCCTGGTTCCTCGACGTGCACGTGCCGGCCCTGGAGCGCCACGTGTTCCCGGAAATGGAGGCGCGCCTCAAGCGCAAGCCCAAGGCCCCGCGTGCGCACGAAACGCTCACCAGCTTGCTCGACGACATGGCCGTGCGGCACGAGCTCAAGGTGGCCCTGCAGCGCACGGAGCCCGAAGGCCTGAGCCGCCTTTCCTATCGAGACTTGAGGCTTTCGGCCTTGACCTTGGCCGCGCGCCTGCGCGAGCGCGGCATCGCGCGAGGCGATCGGATCCTCTTGTCCGGGAAGAACCATCCGGCCTGGCCCGTCGTGCTCTTCGGTGCCCTGTACGCTGGGGCCACCGTGGTGCCGTTCGACCCAGCGCTCGACGCGGCATCGATCGACAACATCGCCCGCGCTTCCAAAGCGCGCCTTATCATCGCCGACCCGGCCGTCGCGCGGCGCCTGCCGAGCGAGCTCGAGCTCGGAGCCTTGGAGCTCGGCGCCTGCCTCGAGCGCACTCCGATCGAGTTCCGCGCGGAACTTGCAGCACCGGACGATCTCGCGCTGCTCATCTACACGAGCGGCACCACGGGCACGCCCAAGGGCGTGATGCTCAGTCACAAGAACATCACCTCCCTCGTCGCCTCCCTGGCGCCTTTGTTCCCCCTGGACACCGGCGATCGCGTGCTCAGCGTGCTCCCCCTGCATCACACCTTCGAGCTGTCGTGCGGCCTGCTCTTGCCGCTGTCGCGCGGGGCGCGCGTGGTCTACTTGGACGAGGTTTCGGGCGAGCGCTTGGAGCACGGGCTCAAGGCCTCGCGGGCCACCGCGCTGATCGGTGTGCCGGCTCTGTGGGAGGCGCTCGAACGCCGCATCATGACCAGGGTGGCCGAGAAGGGCCCCTTGGCCGAGTGGGCGTTCGACGTCGCGGTCGAGCTCAGCCGCACCATCGGTAAGCAGACGGGCATCGACGTGGGCCGTGCGTTGTTCGGCGCCGTGCATCAGGGCCTCGGTGGGCAGCTGCGCTATCTGGTCAGCGGCGGCGCTGCGCTGGGCAAGGACACGCATGCGCTGTTCCAGGGCTTGGGCTTGCACCTGGCCGAGGGCTACGGCCTCACCGAATCGGCACCGGTTTTGACCGTCGCGCCGGGCGGTCCCAAGGCGCGTGCGGGCAGCGTGGGTGAGCCGGTGATCGGCGTCGAGCTGCGCATCAAGAGCCCCAACGCCGAAGGCGTCGGCGAAGTGCTGGCACGGGGCCCCAACGTCATGATCGGCTATGCGGACGACGCAGGCGCCACCCGCGAGGCGATCGACGAGGACGGATGGCTGCACACGGGCGACCTCGGCAAGCTCGACGGGCGTGGACGGCTCACCCTGGTTGGTCGCGCCAAGGACGTCGTTTTGACCTCGTCCGGCGAAAACGTGTATCCGGAGGACGTCGAAGCCCGCTTGGGGACGATCGCCCAGGTTCGGGAGCTTTGTGTGGTCGGCATTCCCGACGAACGAGGTGGACAGCGGCTGGCCTGTGCCGCCGTCGTGGAACGCCACGCGGAGGGGGCGGACGGACGCGCCGCCGCTCGAAATGCGCTCGATCGGGCGCTCCTGGCGCTGCCGCTGGCGCAGCGGCCCGCGATCGTCGAGCTCTTCGACGAGCCCTTCGAACGCACGAGCACCAAGAAGATCAAAAGGACCTTGGTCGCGGCCGCCATCGTGCGCGCCCAAAAGGCGGAGACGCGGGGCGCCTTAGGACAGAAGGGCGGCGAGACGGCCGGCATCGTGCAAACCGCGGTGGCGAATCTGGCCCGCCGTCGCCCCGCCGACATCACCCCGGCGCTGAGCTTGCGCGGCGACCTCGGCTTCGACTCGCTCATGGCGCTCGAGCTCCTGTCGGCGCTCGAGACCCGCTTGGGGCGCACCCTCGACGCCGAGCTTCTCGCGCGAGCGCAGACGGTGGGGGAGCTCAGCCGGGCCCTCGAGACCCGCGCGGTCCCGTCGGCGTCCCCGCTGTCCTCATCCGCGACGGGCCACATCGAACAGGCGAACGACGCCGACCTTCGGATCCCCGAGCCGCTGCGTGAGGCCGCCATGGCCTGGCTCGGGCGCGGCGCGGAGTCTTTCTACGCGCGACTGATGAAGACGGACGTGCGCGGTCGCGCCTTCATTCCGCACAACCGGCCGACGCTGGTCGTGGCCAATCACACCAGTCACCTCGACATGGGGCTCGTCAAGCACGCGCTTGGCAGTTACGCCGACGGCATGGTGACCTTGGCCGCTCAGGATTACTTCTTCGAAGGGCCAGCGCTCAAGCGCGTGTTCTTCGAGCAGCTGTCGAACCTGGAGCCGATGCCGCGCACCGGAGCCCTGCGCTCGGCCTTGCGCCGTGCTGGGGAAATCCTGAGCGAGGGCAAGACGGTGCTGATCTTCCCCGAGGGCACACGCTCGGCGGACGGGTCCTTGCAGACGTTCAAGCCGGCAGTGGGCCACTTGGCCTTGCATCACCACGTCGACATCCTGCCCGTGTGGCTGGCCGGGTCGTTCGAGGCGCTGCCGCGCGGCGCGCGTGTGCTCAAGAGTCGGCGCCTGTCGGCCCGGATCGGGCCCCCGCTCTCGATCGAGCGCCTGGGACAGCTCACCGCCGGCCTCTCCGGCATGGACGCGGCGCGGGTCGTGTCGCGGATCGCCGAGCGCGCCGTCCAAGCGCTGTCCACCGGCACGCTGCTCGACCTCGAGACGCTCGACATCGCCGAGCTCCGGCGGAGCGAAGCCCCGGACGAACCGGGCTTGGCAGGCGTCTTCGCCGAGCTCGAAGAGCGCTTCGTGTCCGGAGCGGTCCAGGCGCCGGTCAGTTACTACTTCTCCATCGGTGACGAACGTTGGACCGTCCGCGCCACCGGGCAGGACGTCGAGATCTCGCGCGGCAAGACGGTCGACGTGGCCGACTGCGTGCTCAAGACCACGCCCGGAGCCTTCGAGCGCATCGTGCGCGAGGCTTGGATACCGGGTGCCTCCGATTTCGTGTCCGGCCAGATCAAAACCAACAACGTGGCGCACCTGCTCACCCTGCAGAAGCTCTTCCAGCTCAACGTGCCCACGTCGGCGCTGCGTCAGGGCACGGGGAGCGCCGCTGAATGAAGGTTTGGCTCGGCGGGGCCACGGGCTTCCTCGGTCGGCACGTGGCGGCGGCGCTCGCAAACAGGTCCATCGAGTTCATTGCTGTCTCGCGTGGCGGTGGCAGCCTGGAGCGGGAGACGTCCGTGGCATCCGTCGACGTCCTGGACGCCAGAGCGGTGACCGAAACGGCCACTGCTTGCACGCATGCCGTCCTGTGCACCGGTCGCGTGTCGCGTAACCCGGATGATGCGGAGGAGCTCCACCGTTTGCACGTGGAGGGCACCAAAACGGCGCTCGCTGGCTTGCGTGCAGCTGGGGTCAAAAGGGTGGTGGTCGTCAGCACCAGCGGTACCGTCGCCGTCAGTCGCGACAGCGCACGCATCGACGACGAAACGTCGAGCTCGCCCCTCGAGCTCATCGCAGCCTGGCCGTATTACCGCAGCAAATACTACGGCGA
>Ga0164308_10001184_pt1 | contig 13859 bp, 14 predicted proteins | sample Whisoiple_246_MG_FD_109983 | JGI IMG/M metagenome (GOLD analysis project Ga0164308, IMG submission 109983) | Soil microbial communities amended with fresh organic matter from upstate New York, USA - Whitman soil sample_246_MG | ecosystem: Environmental > Terrestrial > Soil > Unclassified >...
CCAACGACGGCGGGCAGAGCGACGATTAGGCCGACGCCGGTCGCGATCAAGGCGTCGGAGATGGCGACGATGACGTTGCCCATGGCCCCTTGGTTGCCACCCGCACCGCTCGCGCCGAGCATGTGGAAGGCCTGAATCACGCCGATCACCGTCCCGAACAAGCCCACGAACGGCGCGTTGTTGCCGAGCGTGCCGAGTGAGGTCAGCCCGCGCTCCAGCTCCCCGCGCTTTTGCACGGTCGAGCTCTCGAGCGCCTCGGAAACCGAATCAGGGCCGCCATCGAGCCAAGCCATGGCGGGCAGCAAGATGGCCGCCTCGATGGAGCGACTCGCTCGAAGCAGAGCCTCGGCCGCGCGACGATCGCCGGCTTTCAAAAGACGCAGCAGCTCTCGGCCCAGCGCCTGGACGTCACCCGAGTGCGAACGAAAATACATCGTACGCTCGCAGATGATGCCAATCGAAAAAATCGACATCGCGAGCAACAGGTAGAGCACCCACGAGGCGCCCATCAGAGCAAATTTTTGTAGTGCGCTTTCGATCATGAAAATACTCCGTTTGCTTCAAAGCGAAAATTGCGTGACGTAGAGACCGGGCCCGCTGCCGTTATCTGCGTCGATGTCGAGCAGCACCCCTGCTTCGTGCTGAGTGACTTGGCCATCGACGAACAGGTCGAATACGAAATTGGTCGCGGGGCGACCGCAGGAATTGAAAAGGTGCGCGATCACCGTGTAGGTGCCGGCCTCGGGGGGCTCCGTGGCGTCAGTCGCCCAGACTATGTTTTCGTTGCGGCGACCATCCAAGACGCAATTGGCGATCGAATCGCGATCCAGCGTTCCGGCGCCGGGCGCCGGCAGCATGGTGTCTTCATCGATGGCGGTCGTGCTGAGGTGCTTCGGGTCGAGCTCTTTGCCGCTGGGGCTGATCAAGTGCAGATCGACGTCCGCGTCGTTTCCCCAAGAAAGTGAGGCCACGACGTGGCCTTGGGGCAAGAACGAGGTCGAAGTCACCTCCAGCAAACTCTGCGGACCGAACTGGCCGTCGCGGTTGGCCGCGGCGAACACCAAGTTGTGAGTTCCCGGCGGCAAGTCGTGCGCGAAGTTGCAGAGCACCTTCCAGGTGAGTTCGCCCTCGGTCTCTTGATCGGGTGAACCGACCGGCGCGACCCAATAGCCCGAACCGAGGCCCTGCAGCGCCACGGCGATCGACAGCGCGCCCTCCGCGGCATTGCCACCAAAACTCTTGGCCACGGTGCCTGCGGAGAAGACCTTGCTGCGATAGCCCGAAGTCGAAGTAACTAGAGGACCGCCTTGGTCGGAAGGGTAGCTTCCGTCGAAGAATTGCCCATTGCTCACGGTCAGCGGTTCACTCGCACCCGAGTGGGCCTCTACGGAGTCACCGCAGCCGACCACCGTGCACGAAAGCAGCGCCGCGGCGATCACCGACAACGGGGTTCTCATAGCTCCCCCTGAAGACGGAGGGTCCACGTATTGTTCTTCTTGTCCGTCGGAACGCCCGCGGCGTCGCGGGCGAGCGCGTCATGAACGAAGTCGTATTGGAACAGCAGCCGGGCGCGGTGCGGCACTCGAAAGCCCACGACTGGCGAGATGGTGCGCACGGTCTGACTCGTCGGCACCAACTTGCCCGCTTGCGCGTCCAAAAAGTCCGAGTTCGGATTGTAGCTGTCGAACCGCAGGCCCGCGATTGGACCTTGACGGAACTCCTGCACAACCGCGACGTAGTAGCCCACCTCGCGTTGATCGACGCCAGTCGTCACCGGGTCGGCGATGAACACGTTGCGGTCCATGTTCGAACCCGCGCTCAGTTCGCCCGCGATCAGCGTCTTGCCCAGCTTCGTATCCAGTTCGAAGGCGAGATCGGCGCCGACCAGCCAACGAGCGAAGTTTTTGGCTGCCACGGCTGATGCGCCCGGTACACCCTGAAACTCACCCAGCGAAAATTGCCCGTTTTCATCGATGTCGCGCCAGACGATGGTGTTCTTTGTCGAGTCGCTGCCCGAGCGAAAACCTTGCCCGTTGAGCACCGAGACGCCGCCGCTGAAGCGAAGAGTCGGCTTGATGCCGACGGCAACGCCCACGCGACCGAGCACGTCCTTGTGCGAGTTCGGGTCTTGCAAGATGAAACCGGTGCGATCACCCAAAGGCTGGCCGTTCACCACCGCAACCGAGTAGCGGAACCAGTCAACCTCTCCGGCGGCACGCAAGCCCAGATCTGGCTCCGCCGGGAAGAAGGCACGCGAAGCATACGAGCGTTCCATGAACACTCGCTCACGCGGAGACTCCAGCACCTCGCGACCGAACGGATTGTCGAACAAGCCGAGCGTCGCAGAGACCATCGGCGTGTGATCCGGATTGCGATAGGCGAGCGTGGCTTCGGCGTGCTGAATGCCGATTGCCGGCCCGCGCACGGTATTGGCGTCGAGCTCGATCATCACTCCGCCGTATGTCCAGAGGCGATCGAGCCGAATGCGCGCGCGGCGCACGAGAAAGCGATTTTGATTGAGCGGAGTGCCGCCCGGCAACAGTTGATCCTCCGAATCCTGATGAGATTCGTATTGAGCTTGCACGTAACCCCGGACTTGCAGAGACTCGTCGAGAGCTGCGATCGCGTGAGGAGGGGGCTCAATTGGAGCGGCTTTGGGCGGAGGCGGTGCGGTTGCTTGCGCGAGCGCCTTCAGCTGGGCCTCCAACTCCTGAATGCGAGCATCCTGCTCGTCGATGTCCGCGCGTTGCAGGGCGACTTGCTTTTCGAGCTCTGCAGTCGCCGGCGGAGGTGGCGCGGCGGGCGCCTCTTCGACCGGCGCCGGCGCAACCGTCTCCTGGCCGGGCGCAGGCGCTGGCATCGGCGCGGTCTGCGCAAATGCGGAATGAGTCGACCAGACCGCCGTCGCGGCCATGGCAATCGCCGAAAGATGCCTATTCACGTGAGCTCCGAGTACCAGTTGCACAAGAAAGAGCCGGAGCACTGCGCACCGCGAGCGCTCCGGCGTTGATTTCGACTCGAGGACTAGCAGGGGCGAATCACGGCAAGGGCGGCAGGTCGCCGCCATTGTCAGTGATGGCGCTGAGCGTACTGTTGTCGAAAGACAGATCACAATTGGCGGTTGGGCCTCCGCCACCTTCTCCGCCCATGCTCATTTCGCCGGCCACACCGGCGGTCCCAGTGGGCTCTTCACCGGCAGCGCCGCCGTCACTCGGTGCTCTGCCGGCGGTACCGGCGGTGTTCTTCGTTCCCGCGCTGCCCGCGTGAGCGGAGCCACTGGAACCACCCGATGCTGGAGTATTTTGTTCGTCGCTGCTGCAGCCTTGAAGAGCCGCACCGCTGAACACCACCGCACCAACCAACGCCACCGCGAGAGAATTCTTCTTGAACAGGGACATCACTTCACCTCGCAGTAGCCGCGGTTACATTTGGGAGCAGAAGAGGGGCAGACATCGCCCGCGGTCGCCTCGGTGCATTGGACACAGGAGGAGCTGGCCCCTCCCGTCTTGGACTCGAAGTAGCAGTCACACGCGCCGACCGGGCTAAACGCCTTTGGCTTGCCCAGCTCCGAGGTGCGTTCGACGTTCATCGCGCATTGCGGCACGGTGTTGTTGTCGATCTCTGCTTGTACCGGGTCGACGCCTTCTACCGTGGTGTTTCCGAGCAGAATATCGAGCAGCTGCTTGGCCTTGGGGTTCGTCGGCACCTTGGAAGCGTCGACCTTGGCCAACATGTGAACGGGACCCCAGACTTGGTACAGCCCGTTGCGCACGTTGAACTTGTCGAGGCTGGAAAACGAGGAGTCCGGATACAGCGCACAGGTCTCGCCATAAGACTGGAAGGCAAGGCGCTTGATCGTCGCGCGGTTGGCCGGGATGTCCGCTTCAGTTGAAGCGAGAATGCCAATCGTCTTGTCTGGGTTAGTGGCGTTGGCAATCGCAGTCACGACCGCGCCGCTGCCTCCCTTGTCGACACCCTTCCACTTGTTCGTGGGAACGTTGATGGCGGCAGCGAGCATGGTTTCGGTGCCGGACTGGAAGTTGCGGATCGCATACAGATCCGGCGTGTCCCAGTCGGTCTTACCTGCCGCTCCGAGGCCGAAAGTAAGATAAGCCGCTTCGGCGCTGATGGTGGTTTGCGTAGCCGCCTTCGGCACCACGAAGTTCATCGACTGCACTGGACCTGCAAAATCGCCGATGCCGGCGAGCAGCGCGCTGGTGATGTCGGGACAGCTCATCGGGAACACGTCGGACATGCCGAGGTCGATGATTTGGCCAGCCGCAGGCAAAGTACAATCAGCCAGGGTGTTGTTCGAGAGAGCGTATTTCGCGCCGGCGGTGACCTTGAGTCCTGTGACGATCGTGTTAACGCCGTCACATGAGCCAGCCGATACGTATACGATCGTGGAAGGCGTCGCTGCAGTTGCCAGCTTCGAGCCGATCGTGGTCAGCAGCGGGCGAATCGCGCTGGAGCCAGACACGTAAATCGGGTCCGGAAGGCTGTCACAGGTCGGAACCGTTTGGGCCGAAGCCTGTGGTTCATGGATCAGGCCGAACGCGGCCAACGCGGCGCATGAAACCACTGTTAGCCTAAGTAGTTCTCGCATTTTTTTACTCCGTCGCCGTTCGTGGGGTTTGGATGACGACGGGGCGGAAAGTAGTGATCGTTCGTGGCGATCGCGTGAATGGGCGGTAACGATTTCCGCCACGCTACTCGTGCTCGGCTATGCGACATTGGCAATGAAGGCTTGCTGAGCCGCGTCGTCCGCGTCCCCTTTGGCCACTCCCGGGCGACGCAGCAAGCGCCAGAGGAAGCTCATCTGTTCCCGCACGAGCCGCACTTCGTTGGCTGCGCCCGCTTCCGCAACGTGCTCGGCGGCGACTTTCAGGGCGGGCACCCCCCGATATCTCCGACAAGCCTAGAATGCGTCCGTGCGCTTCGGCGGTTTCGGCGCTGGTGCGCCGCTCGCCTTCGGCTGAGCATCGGTATCGGACGCTCGGCTCGCTGAAGTCAGTGCGGGTGGCGCCGTCGAGGCGACCGTTGCTCGGTCATGCGATGGAGAGCGCAACGATCAGCGCCAGGCTGGACACCAGCTCGTCGCAACTCTGAGCCGTGACCAGGCGCTGAGTGCTTTGCCCGTCCGGATCTGCGAGTCGAAGTCGCCCGCTAAACTCACTTGCTTGCGAAGCGCCGATCGTGACCTCGAACAGGCGCGCGGGTTCGCTCGGCGAGGCGAATCGGCGTCGTGGGTGCGCTCGCGAATGCGTGCGACGAAATCTGGCCGTCCGGGCATTCGTCGACCGCCTGATAGGCGACACGGAGCGGCTGTTCGTCAGCTACGGCTCGGCTCGTGAGGAGGTCGATGCACAACGAGAGCAGCGCCACTCCAGAGACCCACGCCACTGAACACTCGAAGACGTTCACCCGACCTACTCGGCTCCGGCAAGCGCTCAGCAGCGCGCTCGCTATTTTGGCACGAGTGGTCCGATTTGTACCGTTGCTGCTAAGGCGCCTGGAGCGCGCCGCGCGTGCTGCTAACAATTGGCACGCCGGAGCCGTACGCCGTGTACTCGGCCTGAAACTGTGGGGCAGCTACTTGCACCACGAAACGGCCGCCGATTGCCAGCATGAGATCGAACCAAGCTCGATCCGTACGCTGCACGTCACGCACGCCCTGCACCGGGCTGCCCCCCGAGCGCGGCGTGAGCAGGACCTGCCGAGCGTCACTCGAGAACTTCACGTCCCACGCCGGCGCCACCTTCGGCTCGTAGTCGGCCTCGGCCAGCTCATTGCTTGCCGGGTTCGTCTTGGCTCCTTGCCACTCGCGATCAGGCCAATAAACCAACTCTGCACCGGCCAAACAGTCTAGCCTTTGGCAGTCAGCCCAAAGCTGTCCGCCTACACCAGCAGCCTCGCCAGTAGCTCCTGCGTTGACCGTGCCGGCCTCCCCGAGCCCGCCCGCGCTTGCGCCGCCCATGGCAGTGTCTGCACCAATACCCGCGCCGCTGGTAGGCGATGCGCCCGCCGAAGTGCCGCCAACGCCGGGCGGCGTGCCACTCGAGGCTCCCGCGCCGCCGCCAACCTTGCCGGCGGCACCCGCAACATTGCGCGAGCCATTCGCGTCGTACGCCGCGGAGCCGCCACACGCTGCCATGACGAAGCCCAGCACCGAAAGCAGTCGAAGCCACCTCACGCGCCAGAGCTTAGCGCAACGAATCAGGCGCTGCGAGTCTTCGATGGGAGCATGGCTGGGCTTGGTTTTTTCAGGCACGTTCGCACGAGACCGCGAACACGCGGCACGAAAGCAAACAACCCCGGGCGCCGCAGCGAGCTATGAGCCGCGCTTCGAACACCGCGCCCGCTTACCCAAGCCCCGCAACCGGACCAAGTCTTAGCGCGTGGCAGCACGCGAGCCGCGCGCGACAGCGGTCGACACGAGTGCTGGGACGCTGCAAGGGACGCATAACGATGTCCACCCAGAGACGGCAAGAACGGCAAAACGGAGACGGATCCCGACATTGCCAGCTGCCGTGAGTGCCCGACGCGGACTAGTGCAAAGTTCGATTGGCGACAGCCGGGTCTCCCTCACCCGCTGCTCGGTGGCAGCCGTGGGCCGGCGCATGCGGTTGACAGCGCCGCAGCCTTCGCCGACTGTCGGGCCGACATCGGGTGCAAGGGCCCCGAGCCGGAGGATTTCAGGCGATGCGTTGTTGGTTTGCGGTCTCATTCTTGGCGCTGTCACTGGTCGCCTGCGGGCACAACGAAAACGAGTGGCAGGCGCAGCTCGCCAAGTACCAACAGCTTTCGCAGCAAAGCGATAAAGAAAGGGCGGCTCACGACGCCGACAAACAAGCGCTGGAGGAGGAGAGGCAGCTGGTGCTGCAGCTCAAAGAGCAACTCCAGAAGATGGGTGTCGACCTTTCGTCGCTCAGCCAGCAACTCGAGCAAACGGGCTCGCAAAACAAGACGCTCGCCAAGAACCTCGAGGAGGTCAATCGCGCGCTCAAGGAGTATCAAGAGCGCGCGGCGCAGCTCGAACGCATCAAGCAACGCTTCGAAGTGCTGCGCGACAAGCTGAAGAAGCTCACCGAGCTCGGCTTGAAGGTCGAGATCCGGCGCAACCGGATGGTCATTCGCCTGCCTGGCGACGTACTGTTCAGCTCGGGCGACGATAAGCTACGCGAGAACGGCATCAAGGTGCTCGACGCCGTGGCCGACGTGATTCGCAACGACAAGCAACTCGCAGGTCGTTACTTTCAAATCGCTGGCCACACCGACAACAAGCCGCTCAAAGGCGGGCGCTTCGGGGACAACTGGGGCTTGTCTGCGATGCGCGCCCGCCAGGTACTGCTGTATCTGATCGCGCCGTTGCCTGCGAAGGATGCCAAGCCCCCGAGGCCCGGCATGCCGGTGGAAGGCGGCGGCGGCCTCGATCCGCTTCGGCTCCATGCGGCGGGCTACGGTGATACCGATCCCGTGGGCAGCAACGCAAGCGACGCCGACCGCCAACAGAACCGACGAGTCGAACTCGTCCTGCTTCCGGACGTCGAAGAAATGTTGGATTTGAAGTCGCTCATCTGACCTGCCGTCTGTCGCACGCCGGCTTCGCAGGCCCAGATTTTTTGATGGGCATGCATCTCGTCGCATCTCGGCGCAGCCTTCGGCGTCGAGCTGCGGGAACTCAGATCGAGAACGACGTGCAATGCACGGTTCGCTGCGCTCTGCAGCACCGCATCCTCCGATCGGCAGGAAAAGGAAACCTCCAGGCCGGGGGGCTCGCGGGCGCTAGACCTGACCGCGCGCGCTCACTTGACGCTCCGCGCAACCGACAACCGTGCGGCCGGGCGCCCCTCTGCGCAAGCCCAAACTCCGCAGGAATGCGATTTTGACGGTCAAGAAACCTTGGGCCGGTGGCAGCCGTAAAGCCGATCAGTGGATCGCCGTGACCAGCTATAGCGTCAGCATCTGGCCCGCGTTACAAGCAGCGGGCTTGACGTCGGAGCGCCGCCCCAGCCTCGCCGAGAGTACCTCGGAGCAGCTCATGGAGCGCTATGTGGACGGCGAGGCGGAAGCGTTCGAGTACCTCTATCGACGCGTGTCCCCGAATTTGATGGGCTATCTGCTGCGTCTCACGCGCAACCGTGAGCGCGCGGAAGATTTGTTGCAGATTACATTTTCCAAAATCCACCGCGCGCGCGGCAGCTTCTTGAAAGGCGCGCCTGTCCTACCTTGGATCCTTGCCATCGCTCGCCGTTCATTTTTGGACGAGCGGCGTTCCGCACAGGTCAGGACTGAAGACTTGTCACCCGACGGTTCGCTGCCTGAACCGCAAAACGACGAGCGCCCGCTGCCTGTAGAACTCTCCGACGCCCTGGATGTGGCTTTGGGTCGGCTTCCCGAAAATTACCGCGAAGCCATCGTACTGACCAAAATCACCGGATTGAGCGTGGCCGAAGCCGCATCCGTTTTGGGTGCGACCGAAACTGCCGTAAAACTCCGAGTTCACCGCGGTTACACCCAACTGCGCAAAGAACTCGAGCAGTACTCGCGTACATCATCATGAGCATGCCCAAGCCCGACCCGCTCGCAGACTTGCCCTGGCCAAAGCCAGAAGCACCGGGCGAGGCCGTGTCGGCCAAGATCTGCGGTGCCTGCACCAAGAATCTTTGCGCCAAACGCGGGCTGTCCGCGCTGAGTCGGCTCTCGCTGTGCCTGGCCGTGTCGGGTCTCGTAGCAAGCTTCGGTTATTGGTTCGGCGTACGCCACCAACGCTCCGAGCTCGGCTTGCGCATGGGTCTGTACGGCGCGGTGGCTTGGGGATTGGTGCAGGCGGCGGTGCTGTACGTGGGCATCGCGCCGCGTCGCGGCCTGCTTGGCTCGCGCAGCGTGCGCGTAGCGATCGCAATCGCGCTCCCGGTCTTGTTCATTGCCTATCTGTCGTATGCCGCGTGGAGCTACGTGCCGTTCGAGCAGTTTTCGCACGGTGCGCGCGCATCGCATGCGTTTAGTTGCGGTTTGATCGCGCTCGGTTTCGGCGCGGTGGTGGGCGGCAGCGTGTTGCTCGCGTGGCGCGGCACCAACCCGATCACGCCGCGGCTATCGGGCGCATTGGCGGGTTTGGTCGGTGGGGTCGGGGGTGCACTGGCGGTCGGCATCGGTTGTCCCAGCCACGAGGCGTGGCATTTGTGGACCGCGCACGGGCTGATCGTGCTGGCTCTGGGTTTGATGGGTTTTGGGGTGGGTAGGCGGCTATTGTCGCCGTGAACTGGCCGAGCGCGCGGGTCATCCGCGACAAAGTCCTCGAGCTCGCGCGCTATGCTGCCATCGGTACCGGCGTGTATTTTCTGGCCACGCATTTCGTGCGCCACTCTTCGGGACCCAAAGAAGGCAGCGCCGCGGCGGCCTTCGACTTGCCGTTGGTCGGCGAAGAAGGGCGCGTAAGTCTGGCTGCACAGCACGGCAAGCCGGTACTGATGGAGGTCTTTGCCAGCTGGTGCGGCGCCTGCAAGCGTAGCTCTCCGCGGCTGAGCGAGGCGTTTCGCGCACATCAGGGCAAAGACGTGACCTTCCTCGCCGTGAGCGTCGATGACGATCCCAGCGCAGCGGCACGCGCGAAACGCGAGTGGCAGCTACCCTTCGCTGTCGCCGTGGACGACGGCAGCGTGTCGCGTGGCTACGGCATCAGCATGCTGCCGACGCTGATTTACATCGACGCTCAGGGCACCGTCCGCCACGCCGCAGCGGGCGTGGTCTCTCGCTCCGACATCGATAGCTGGCTCGCCGAACGCTAGGGCTTGTTCGGGCGGCGGGCTGCGCCGCACACGTCTGCGCACACCGGTCCGGGTGAGGGCTCATCCCCCCCCCGACACAGCTCGTGCTTCAGAACCGGAAGCTTTCCGCTAATCAGAAGAAGCGCGCTCGACGAGCCCAGCGCTAAACGCGAACCGCTATTTCGACGACGCTGGGGGCGGCACGGGCGCGCGGACGGGTAGCTTGATCATGTGCGGGAGTGCGCCCGGAGCTGCGGAAGCGGATGCCGCTGGGGCACTGGCCGCCGCGCTCGCGGCAGGGCTGAACTGGATCGCGGGCGCGTCGTGCGGCGAGGCTGCCAGCGGCGGAAGCGGCGTGCCGTCGTCCGCCTTGCGCAGGGTGGCCTTCCAGATCGAATCGGCGCGCTCCATCCGCATCAAGTAAACCTTCGGACCGCCGGGCAGACCAATGCTGGTGACGCGCGCGGTCGCGCCGGTCATGTTCGCGTCGAGAATCACGGCCGAGGTCAGCACTTTGTCGGACAACGACTTCTTCTCGGCCAAGCACGCTGCGTTGCAGGCGGCCTTCTCCTGCTCGAGCTGCTTTGCCACGTCGCCCGTGGCGAGTTCTGCGGCACCCGTGAAATCGCGAGTCAGCCAGCGCTGTTGCAACTCGATGGCGGCATTCTTGGGATCGTGCGCCAACTCTTCGGTCGTGACCACGCGTGGCACACGCGTTTCCTTTGGCGGGTGATAGTTGCAGGCGCCGCGCGCGAAGGCCCACATGATGACGGTCATCACCCCGAGGACGCCGAGCATGCCCACCGTCATCTTGGTCGGAGAGTCGATTTCCTCTTCGGTCTTCGGGATGGGGGGCTTCGGGCGCTTGAGCTTCTTCTTCTTCGGGCGATCGCTCGCGCTCGCGACCGGCGGCTTCTTCACAGAGGCCTGTTGCTCGTCCACACCGCCGCTTTCGGGCTCGGAATCCGTTGCCATGGGCGCATTCGGGTAACCCGAATGTCGTTCGTACGCAACCGCCCCGGCGCCTGACCGACCGGACGGGATGAAACGAATCGCGGCGATCGCCCTGACGCTGCCCTTTTTCGGTCTGGCGTGCGCTGGTACGGCACCTTTACCGCCCAAGGCGCTCGCCCTCAACGAGGCCGGGGTGGCCGCGCTCGCGTCCGGGGACCTGGAAACGGCCGACGCGCGCTTCAGCCTCGCCCTCGAATACAACCCCAAGTTCGTGGACGCGCTGACCAACCAGGGGCTGGTCGAGCTCCAGCGGGGTAATTTCGAACGCGCCCGACAACTGCTGACCCGCGCCCGCCGGTTGAACCCCGATGTCGCCCAGCCGCACCACGCGCTCGGCGTACTGGCCGAACGCGAACGCCGGCCAGACCTCGCCTCGCCCAACTACTATGAAGCGTTGCGCGTCGATCCCGGGTTCGCACCCGCGCGCGCCAACCTGGCCCACCTGCTGTACAACGGTGGCCTCTACGAGGAAGCCTTGGTGCAGTTCAGGCGCTTGGTCGAAGTTGCACCGGATGTCATCGCGTCGCACGCCGGCTTGGCCGCAACTCTCTTGCACTTGGAACGCGTGGCAGAAGCGAGCGAAGTGATCGAACGCGCGTTGGCTGCTGCACCGGACGATCCAGAGCTGTCGATCTTGGCCGCGCGTCTCCAGATTCGCGTCGGCAAATACGACGACGCCATCGCGCGCTTGTCACCGCTCACCAAGGCGCGTTCGGATCTCGCGGTCCATGCATTGGCCTGGTTGGCCGCCGCAGAAGTTGCCCGCGGCCGCCCACGTGAAGCCGTGGCTGCGGCCGAACGCGCCATCGCGCTCGCCCCGGACGATGCGCTGGCCAGCTTCGCCCTCGGCGTGAGCCTGAAAAAGCTGGGCGATCCCGGCGCGCAGCGCTGGCTCGACCGCGCTTCGGCGCTATCGCCGGGCGTGCGAGTGGCTCTAGACTCGGTTCGGTGACCGCCCCTCTCCCCGCTCGACGTTCCCCCTGGTCGGGCCTTTGGCTCCGCGTGCACCGCGAACGCGCGCTGATTGCATTGTTCGATCTCGGCCGCCAAAAAAGCATCGGGCTTCGTCTGGCCAAGCTGTACGGCTTTGGAATCTTTGCAGGCTACGCGCTTTCGATCTGGCTTTCGCGGGGCAACGGCCGCACCCCGATCATTCATGGTTTCATCCAGGCAGCGCTCGTGTCGTTGTCTTGGGTGGTGGGTGCTCTCGCCGCGCTCGGTTCGGCCCGGGCTTTGGCGCAACAGCCAGAGCTCGACGCGCTCAGCGCGCTGGCTTTGCAACGCGGCTTCTCGCACTCCGCGTTGCGACGTGCCCGCACTTGGGCGGCGACCGTGCGTGTCACGCGCTTAGTGGGCATCCCGGCGCTGCTCCTGGTCGTGGTCGGCGTCGCGCGCGGCGCCACGCTGCGCTGGGCGCTGTGGGTGGCGCCCGCAATCATCGTCTACGCCAGCGTGCTCGGCTTGGTACTGGCTTTGCTGGCACATTTTTCGGCCGAGCTCTCGCCACGCCACCCGCGCGCCATCTTGTCCATCTTGGTGCTCGGCCCACTGTTGCTTTCACTCGCCTATCCAACCGTACCGAGCGTCTCTCGGCTATTTTCCGGGCTGCTTGCACGGCTGCTGGCTCCGGGGGCGGCGCACTCGTGAACGAGCTGCGTTTCGTCGCGCTGCGGCACGCGGAGCTAGCCAATATCGATGCCGAGTTCGCCTCGGGCACACATATCGTCGTCGGCGGCGAACGCGACGGTACAGGCACACTGATTGAACTCTCCGCTGGACTCGTCGAGCCCGCCAGCGGCCAGGTGTTGCTCAACGGCGTCAGCGCTTGGTCGAATGCTCGAACCCGTCGCTCGGTTGCCAGCTTGTGCGCAGAAGAAACACTGCCGCCCTCGCGTGACGTCGCTGGCGCAGTCACCTTGGCACTGCGCGCACGCGGCGATACTCGCTCCGGCCAGCACGTTCTCGACAGCGCGGGAATTTCGCGTTTCGCCGCACAGCGTGCGTCGGAGTTGACGGCGCGTGAGACCCGCGCGGTCGCGCTGAGCATCGCCCTCAGTCATCCAGGGCCGGCCTTGCTCGCTCTCCACGAGCCGCTGAGTGTCTCCGGCATCGTTTCCGAAGAGTTCATCCTTCATACCCTCGACCAACGACGAGCATCCGGGACAATCGTGTTTTGTAGCGCTAGCCGCTTGGAAGACGCGGCACGCCTCGGTGGAAACCAAAGCGCTCTGGAGCGCGGCGTGTGGCTCGGATCTGCGCATGCCCGGACACCACTCGGCACCCTCACCCTGCGCGTGCGCACACCCGAACCGCGGCGCCTAGCCGCGCGACTGAGTGAAGCACCGGATATCACCGGCGTGGAGTGGCCTGGCGGTCAAGAGCTGCTCGTCCATGGCAGCGAGCTCGAACCCTTGGCCCGAAGCGTGGTCGCCAACGCGCGTGCCGAAGCCATCCGCATCACCGAGCTCAGCCCAGACGCGCCGCCGCTCGAAGCAGTAGCAGCCGCCCGCGCGGGCCTTGCCCAGGCCCAGTACGAGCGCGCGCGCAGCGCCGAAAATCGCGTGGCGAGGCAATCATGAGCGGCGTGCGCATTGGGCTCGCGCTCGCCCGCGAGCGAATGCGGGGCCCCAGCGCGCCCTTGGTTCTGTTGCTGAGCTGCCTCGCGTTGTTCTCAATCGGCGCCTTGGAGCGCCAAAGCGACGCGGCCAGCGCCGCGGACGATGCGCTGGGAGGCGCCGTGTTCGGCATCGCGCTGCCGCTGCTCGCGTACTTCGTGAGTGAGCGCACCTGTGACGGAAAGCGGCTGGCGCACAGCGTCGAAGTCGTTGCGCGCCATGGCACCGATCGCCGCGCTGCGTTGCTCGGCCTACAGCTGGCATCCGCGGCATTCACTGCCTTGGCGGGTGCGCTGCTCACGATTTTCGCATTGCTCGGTGCACACGCTCCGCGCTCGCAAGCGCTGCTCGGCGATCTGCGCGCGAGCGTCGGCATCGCGCTCGTCGCCGGCGTAGTCTACGCGCTCTATTTCGGTGCCGCGTCGCTGCTCGGCAGACGTGGGGGCGGACGAAAATGGGC
>Ga0164308_10001185_pt1 | contig 13855 bp, 15 predicted proteins | sample Whisoiple_246_MG_FD_109983 | JGI IMG/M metagenome (GOLD analysis project Ga0164308, IMG submission 109983) | Soil microbial communities amended with fresh organic matter from upstate New York, USA - Whitman soil sample_246_MG | ecosystem: Environmental > Terrestrial > Soil > Unclassified >...
AAGCGGAGCGAACGAATAAATGCGTATCGGGGTGCCGAAAGAGATCAAGGTCCATGAATATCGCGTCGGATTGACGCCAGCTTCGGTCGCCGAGCTGGTCGCCAACGGGCACGAGGTCGTGGTTGAGACCAACGCCGGCAATGGCATCGATTGCCCGGACAAGGCCTTCGAGAAGGCCGGCGCGACGATCCTCCCGGACGCTGCGGCCGTCTTTAAGGCGGCCGACATGATCGTGAAGGTCAAGGAGCCCCAGCCGCAGGAAATCGCGATGCTGGAGCCTCGCCATATCCTCTTCACCTACCTCCACCTGGCAGCCGACAAGGCGCAGGCCGAGGGGCTGATGAAGTCAGGTGCGACCTGCATCGCCTACGAGACGGTGACGGGCCGCAACGGTTCACTTCCGCTTCTTAAACCGATGAGCGAAGTCGCGGGACGCATGTCCGTGCAGGTCGGCGCACATTATCTCGAAAAGGAACAGGGCGGCCGCGGCGTGCTGCTCGGCGGCGTTCCGGGGGTCAGCCCAGCGAAGGTCGCCATTCTTGGCGGCGGCGTATCCGGCGTGAACGCGGCGCAGATGGCGACCGGTATGCGTGCCGACGTCACCATTTATGACATCAACAACGACCGCCTGGCCGAGCTCGACATGTTTTTCTCGAGCCAGATCAAGACGGCCTACGCCTCGCGCTCGGCAATCGCGAACGCGGTCAAGGAAGCGGAGCTTGTCATCGGTGCGGTGCTCGTACCGGGCGCGGCCGCGCCAAAGCTGGTCACGCGCGACATGTTGAAGACGATGAAGCGCGGCTCGGTGCTCGTCGACATTGCGATCGACCAGGGAGGTTGCTTCGAAACTTCGCATGCAACAACTCACGCCGATCCGGTCTACGAAGTCGACGGTATCATCCATTATTGCGTTGCGAACATGCCGGGCGCGGTGGCTCGGACCAGCGCCTTCGCGCTCAACAATGCGACGCTGCCTTTCGCGATCAAGATCGCGAATCTCGGCGCCGAAAAAGCGATGCGCCAGGATCCCAATCTTGCCGAAGGGCTGAACGTGTCCGGCGGCAAGATCCGGCACAAGGCAGTCGCTGAAGCTTTAGACCTGCCTTACGAGCCGGTCGCGGCCTGAGGCGAGGCGGCGCTCGGTTTACTGAGCGCCGCAACACCCTGCTCGACCAGCGGACGCCAACTTGCGTCTTTCGGCGCCATCGCCAGCACCTGTTTCCACATCGCGACGGCGGCCTGCGGGTCGCCCGAACGTGCTAAAGCCAGTCCGTAGAAAAACGCTGGAGCGGGAGTGCCCGGCGCCACCTCTGCCGCACGGCGGTATGCCAGCTCCGCAGGCGGCGTCAGGCCGTGCGCATGATCGACGAGCGCATTGCCTAGCCCGATCCACAATTGTGGATCGCCGGGGTACTTGCCGACGGCATTCTGCAAAATGCCGACCGAGTCCGCAGCATTGCCTCTACGAGCCAGTGCTTCCGACATGGTGAGCCAAGTCTCGGCCGCCGTGAAACGGCCGAAGAAAGCGTGACGCGCTTCGGTCAGCGGCAAGACCTCCCGCTGATCGGAGGATTCGGCATCGGCGCCCGGCAAGTCCGGATTGCCCTGAAGCGCATAACCGGCTGCACCGAGGAAAAGCGCAGCGGCGGCCGCCTTCGCAAGCCCACCCCGGACCCCGAGCAACCAAAGCGCCGCGAGACTGACCGCGAGCAGCAGGATCAGAACGGCCCACCCCATTAGCGGCGCGCCTTCAGCTTGATGCGGCGTTGAACCAAGAAAGCGCCGACCAACAACAGCGCAAGCGGCGCAAGCCACAGGGGCCATGAGGCAGGCTCGGTCGTGGGTCGATAGCTGACCCAGCTTCCGTAGCGTTCAATAAGCCAGGATCGGACTTGGTCCGGGCTTTCGCCGGCTGCGATCCTCCGCCGGACGAGATCCCGCATGTCGCCCGCCAGTTCGGCATCGGAATCGGCCATCGACTGCTCCTGGCAAACGAGGCAGCGCACTTCCTCCATCAGAGATTGGGCCCTCGCCTCCTGGCGCGCGTCTGGAAGCTGACGATTAGCCCAATAGGCAGGAGGCAGATTGCTGTCCGCGGGCAGCGGTTGGGCCAACATCAGTGCGAGGAGCAACGCGATAAGCCTCACCGCGCCTCCTCCAGCTTTTTCAGAATCTTCGGGACGTCGGACGCTTCGATGGGGCCGATGTGCTGATAGCGGATGATGCCCTCCCCATCGACGATGAAGCTCTCGGGCACACCCGATGAGCCGAGCGCGATTTGCAACGCGCTCTGGGGGTCCGCACCGATTCGTTCGTAGGGATCGCCATTGCGGTCCAGAAACGCCGCGACGTCCTGCGGGCGATCGCGAATGGCAATGCCGTCGATGTGAACGCCTCGTCTTTTCAGCCCCTGAAGTACCTTCACTTCGCTGATGCAGGGCACGCACCAGCTGGCGAAGATGTTCAGGATGCGTGGCTGGCCGGTCGCGAAGTCCGCCGTCTCGAGCGCCGCCTTGGGCGGCACGGCGGCAGCCAGCTGGAAGACAGGCAGCGGTTGGCCTTCCAGCTTGGATGAAACGGTCGTGTCTGCCGGCGTTGCAAGCCGCCAGACGAGCGCAAGGATGACGATCAGCAAAAGCGCGAGCGGCGCGAAGCGGATCGCGCGGCTCATGCGTAGCGCTCCTTGCGCCATTCGGGCTTACGCCGGCGCTGCCGCCGAACGCGGCCGGTCATCGCGATCGCTCCTCCAAGCGCGATCAGCACGCCGCCTGCCCAGATGAGGGTCACGAAGGGCTTCCACCACAACCTCAGCTGCCATCCGCCCGATGGGTCCGGCTTGCCGATGACGGTGTAAAGCTGGCCGTTCCAGAACGTGTCGATCGCCGCCTCATTCGTCTCCATCGGCGGATCGGTGAAATAGCGCGTTTGCGGCTTCAACACCTTGATGCCATCGCCCCGCGTTGCGCGAAGCTCCGCTTCGATCGCGGTGAAATTCTGCCCTGCGGTGGGAGTGACTTCCTTAAGCAGGACGGTCCAGGGCCCCACGGTGAGCGTCTCATTGGGCCTGACGACGGCGAGGCGCTCGCTGGTGAAGGCGGCGTTCATGGCCATTCCGACGAGCGATACTGCAATCCCCAGATGCGCGACGACCATGCCCCAGGTGGCGATTGGCGCCCGAAGGGGGTTGCGGCCGACGAGCGGCAAGATGCTCGCGCCCGCCAGGAACATGGCCACCGGCAAACCGACGCGCGGAAGGACGCCCATGGCCGGAGCAACAATGAAGCTGATCACGAAGACCGTGACCCCAAGCAGCGCGGGCACCGTAAGTTGCTTGAAGACGGGTCGCCGTTCGCGACGCCAGCTCAGTAGCGGCCCGATGCCGACTAGGATCGCGAGCACCAGCGCCAGCGGCCCCGCAACCGCGTTGAAATAGGGAGCGCCGACGGACAGCTTCTCACCGCTGACCGCTTCGACGAAGAGCGGATAGAGCGTTCCGAGGAACACGATGCCCAGGATGACGCTGAGCAGCAGGTTGTTGACGACTAGGCCCGTTTCGCGGCTGACCAGCTCGAACGGCGCACCTTCCTTGAGCGTGGCGCCGCGCACCGCGAACAAGATGAAGGCGGCGCCCACATAAATGGCGAGCAGCGCGAGCAGGAAGGTGCCTCGCTGGGGATCGATCGCAAAAGCGTGGACCGAGGTCAGGATACCCGACCGGACCAGGAACGTGCCGACCATTGACATCGAAAATGCGACGACCGCGAGCATCATCGTCCACGCCTTGAGCGCTCCGCGCGCGGCGAGAACATTGATCGAGTGGAGCAGTGCAGTGGCCGCGAGCCACGGCATCAGCGAAGCATTCTCGACGGGATCCCAGAACCAGTAGCCGCCCCAGCCCAGCTCATAATAGGCCCAGTAGCTCCCGGCCGTGATGCCGAGCGTCAGCAGCGTCCACGCTCCGAGCACCCAGGGCCGCATGGCCCGCGCGAGCTTGGCATCCACTTCGCCAGTGAGCAGCGCACCGACGGCAAGGCTGAATGCCACCGACAGACCGACATAGCCGAAGTAGAGGGTCGGCGGATGGAAGGCGAGGCCAGGATCCTGCAACAGCGGGTTGAGCCCCTTGCCGTTTGGCGGCGCTGGAAGGAGCCGCGCGAAGGGATTCGAAGCGATCAGCAAGAATGCATAGAACCCCAGCGCGAGCGCTGCCTGCGCTCCAAGTGCGGCGACCAACGTCCGCTCATGCGTTTGACGCGAGAGCAGCCCGAGGCACGCCCCCGCGCCGGAGAGCACGGTGACCCACAAGAGCATCGAACCTTCGTGATTCCCCCACGCGCCGGCGATCTTGTAGATGAAGGGCTTGGCCGTGTGGCTGTTTTCGAAGACCAGGGCGACGGACATGTCGCTTCGAGCGAACACGAGAAGCAGCATCACGAATGCGGTTAGCGCGAGAGCGCCCTGGACCGCCGCGACCGCGCGGATCGTTCGGCCGACGTCGAGGGTCGTCCGAAGCGCGATTACCATCAGCAGGAACTGCAGCGCCGCGAGACCGGCGGCGAGCCACAGCGCGGCAAGGCCGGTCTCCGCGATCACCGCTCGAGGGTCTTCCCCGCCTTGTGCTCCGCTACAAGGTTGCCAAGCTCCGGCGGCACGTAGCGCTCGTCATGCTTCGCGAGGATGGTGTCCGCGATGAACGTGCCGTTCTTCAGCTGTCCTTCGGCGACGGCGCCGCTGCCTTCCCGGAAGAGGTCGGGCACGATCCCGCGATACATGACTGGCGTGCGGCCTTCGCCGTCGGTCAGGACAAAGCGGATCGTGACGCCGTCACCCTGCGGCTGGATCGATCCCTGCTCGACCATTCCGCCGAGGCGAATGGTCTGTCCCTGGGCAGCCTTGCCCGCCGAAATTTCCGCCGGGGTGTAGAAGTAGGATGCGCGGTCCCTGAGCCCCCACATCGCGAGCAACACGGCGACGAGCACCGCCACCATTGCCGCCGCGACCAGGATTAGCCGCTGGTTCTTTGGTTTCATGGTCGCTTGAGAGCGTCGGCAGCCGCTTCTGCATGCCGCATCGAAGCGAACGCCCACAGCAACAGCGCAGCGGTCATCGCAATCGCGAAACCGTAAGCGGCGATGACGAACGGCCACGGATTCATTCGGCACTCATGCGACGCATGCGCGCCTCGACTTTCGCTTCAGCGAGCTCCGCGCGAATACGCATCAAGGCCGCTGCACCGAAAATGCAGGTGAAACCGATCATCGTCAGCGGCAGCGGCCAGAGAAGGCTGTTGTCGATGCTTGAGCCGGTAACGCCAATGCTCGATCCCTGATGGAGCGTCCGCCACCACAGGACGGAATAGTGAATGATCGGCAGGTTCACGGCGCCGACAATGCCGAAGATGGCGGCGATCCTGCCGTCGCCTCCGCGTTCGCGCTCCGCCGAGGCGAGCGCAATGTAGCCGAGATAGAGGAAGAACAGGATGAGCATCGACGTCAGCCGCCCGTCCCATTCCCACCATGTGCCCCAGGTCGGTCGGCCCCAGATAGAACCAGTGATCAGGCAAATCGCGGCGAAGGTCGCGCCCGCCGGCGCGACTCCGCGGCCAGCAACCGCCGCAAGCGGATGCCGCCATACTAGCTGGCTAACGGATGCTGCGGCAATGCCGAGCCATCCAGCCATCCCGAGCCATGCGGACGGCACGTGGATGTAGAGGATCCGGACCGTCTCGCCCTGCAGGTAATCCGGCGGAGTCAGCCTCAGCCCGGCGAACATTCCGATCGCCGCCAGCGCCAATCCGATCAGCAGCAGCCAGGTCGTCGCGGGCCTCGCGAACCGAAGGAAACGTGCGGGATTGGCGAGCGCGTGCATTGCGCCTGTCGCTTATCTGCCGATGAGGCGCTGCGCCATGGAGTCGGCCACTGCGGCAGGATCGCGGCCACTGCTCGCGCTCTCGGCCCAGATCTGCTCCAAGCGCACAGGAATGCCCTCGATCCGGCTACGGACCAGGCTCAGGTCGCCATCGCCGAGATATTCGGTGCAAACGTTGATGATGCCGCCCGCGTTGATCACATAATCCGGCGCGTAAAGGATGCCGCGCTGATGCAGGCGCTGACCATCCTCGCGCGTCGCCAGCTGGTTGTTAGCACCACCCGCAACGACCGGCGCCTTCAATGCGGCGATCGACTGCTCGGTAAGAATAGCCCCCAGCGCATTCGGGCTGACGACATCGGCTTCGAGGCTCAGGATCTCGTCCGTGGACACAACCGTACCGCTTGTCGCGGTGGCGAGCTTCTGCGCCTTGGCCTGGTCGACGTCGGCAATGCTCAGCCTCGCGCCTTCCGCGCAAGCGTGCAGCGCGACGCCGGTGGCTACGCTGCCCGCGCCCTGCATCGCAATGTGAAGTCCTTCGAGGCTGTCCTTGCCGAGCGCCTGCTTCACCGCCGCCTTGATGCCCAGGAACACGCCGAGAGAAGTATGCGGACCCGGATCGCCGCCGACGTCGCCGGAAGAATTGGGAAGGCCGGCAACGAACTTGGTTGAGCGCGCCACCTCGATCATGTCGGCGACGTTGATGCCGACGTCTTCCGCAGTGACGTAGCGCCCGCCGAGATGATCGACGGCTTTTCCGAATGCGTGCAGCATTTCGGGAGTCTTCGTGCGATCCGCGTTGGCGAGAATGACCGACTTACCGCCGCCGAGCGGAAGCCCCGCCATCGCATTCTTGTAGCTCATTCCGCGCGACAGGCGGAGCGCGTCGACCACCGCATGTGCGTCATCCGCATAGTGCCAAAAACGGGCGCCGCCGGCCGCGGGGCCAAGGTGGGTCGAGTGAACGGCGACGATCGCCTTCAGGCCGCACTTCTCATCGTCAATGAAATGGATCTCTTCGTGTGCGTCGAAATCGGGCAGGCCCCAAGGCGTTGTCATCGTTCTCGAATTTCCGGTCCAAGAGAGGAAGAATGGGGCGACCGAGGGGACTTGAACCCCCGACCCCTGGTACCACAAACCAGTGCTCTAACCAGCTGAGCTACGATCGCCATGCATGCGTCTTGGGAGCGGTTCCCTTGGCCGCGCGGGCCACTTAAGGGGCACGGCAGTGGAACGCAAGGACGGGGCACGAGCGATGAACCCGACGATCGAGAAATTCGGCTATCCGGCCACGCTGCTGCGGGAGTTCGATCATTGGCTCGTGCTGCTTCGGCCGGCCCAGGTGACGCTCGGTTCTCTTGTGTTGGCGGCGAAAAGCGATGTGACAGCCTACCACCAGCTTCCCAGACCAGCTTTCGCGGAGCAGGCGGACGTCATTGCAGCGATCGAGCGTGTCCTCTCCGACTTCTGTAATTACGAGCGCATCAACTACCTGATGTTGATGATGGTCGACCCGAACGTCCATTTCCACGTCATCCCGCGCTATGGCCATGCACGGCAGTGGGGCGGAATGGATTTTCCGGACGCGGGGTGGCCTGGTCCGCCGCATTTGGGCACTGCAGTCGCGCTTGGGCCAGTTCAAATGCCTGAGTTGGTGGGGGAATTGGCTCTGAAATTTATCTAACGGCGTATGCTATAAGATATGTTATAAGATGCTTCGCCTGCTCGGGGCGGCGGGGACTACGTCCCGTGGGCGGGGAGACATGCGATGGCCAACCGCCGCTCTCGAATGCTCGCACCGGGTGTGTCGCTCCGCGATACTCTTGTTTCCGCGGGGCTTGCCGCCGAGCTAGCCGATCTCCTGGCAAACATGCCCCACAAGTCGTTCCAGGTCGATCCTCGCAGGCCCTTTCGTGAGCCTGGAGTCCCGCGGAACGAGGTCATGTTCGTTCGATCCGGGATTCTCTCCAAGTTCAAGACGGACAATTCAGGGCGGCGTCAGATCGTAGCGCTTCGATTTCCGGGCGAAGGGATCATGCCTAATGAAGGCATCGCGGAATATGGGCTTCAGGCCGTCGTGCGAAGCGAGGTGCTGATCGGCAAGGCGGAGGATTTCGACCCCATCGTCGATGCGCATCCGGAGATGCAGAAGTTCTTCCGCCGTCTGATCCAGCGCAACGAAACTATCGGATACGAATGGCTCGTCAATTGCGGGCGCAGGGACTCCACGGCTCGTGTCGCTCACCTGCTCTGCGAAACCGCCGTCCGCATGAACGCAGGCGAAGGAACGATGGTGAACCCTTTCACGCAGCAGCAGATCGCGGAGATCACGGGCCAGACTTCGGTCAACGTGAATCGCGTGCTCGCAGACATGGAACGGCAAGACCTCATTCGCCGCAAGGGCCGCGAGATCCGGTTCGTCGACTGGGAAGAAATGCGCCGCGTCGCGAGCTTTCAGCCGAGCTATCTCGAGATCTGATCGCGTCCAAAGCGTGGTGGGCGCGACAGGGATTGAACCTGTGACCCCACCCGTGTGAAGGGTGTGCTCTACCGCTGAGCTACGCGCCCACGCTCCTGCGAGGACGAGGCAGATAGGGAGGCTCTCCGCGAGTGTCCAGCGGCGCGTTGTAGCCCGCGAGGGCCGGCCCCCATCACGGCGACGGAGCGCTGAGCGGCCACCTATACATTCTTGCCCTGATTACTGAACGGCGTCCTTGAGGACTTTGCCAGGACGGAATTTCGGCTGCGAACTTGCCTTGATCTGCATCGGCTCGCCGGTGCGCGGATTGCGGCCTGTCGACGCCTTGCGGCGAGTGACGGAGAAATTCCCGAAGCCCACGAGCCTAACCTCGTCGCCCCGTTTCAGCGTCGAGGTGATGACTTCGAGCATCGTTTCCACTGCCCGCATCGCGTCGTTGCGGCTGAGCCCCGCGCGATCGGCGACATGGCCAATCAGTTCCTGCTTGTTCATGGGCCCGGCTCTCCCCTCACCCGCCGCAAGAATCGAGCGCGCGGGGTCGCAATCTTAAGGCAAGAGATCGGTCCTGAGTCAAAGGCTAGTGACGAACAGCGACGCCCGTATCTGACCCAGGCGAGGACACTCGCGGTTCTGCCGCATGCTCGTCGTCGTCAGTCCACTCGATCGGCTGAAGCGCCTCGACCAGTGCACGCGTGAGCACTTCGTCGACATGCGTCACCGGAATGATCTCCAGGGCCTCCTTCACGGAAGTCGGAATCTCCACGAGATCCTTCTCGTTCTCCCCGGGAATCAGCACCGTGCGAATTCCACCGCGCAGGGCTGCGAGCAGTTTCTCCTTGAGGCCGCCGATCGGCAGAACGCGACCGCGAAGCGTGACCTCGCCGGTCATCGCAATATCGCGACGAACGGCGACGCCGCTCAGCGTCGAGATCATCGCCGTGACCATGCCGATGCCTGCCGACGGTCCGTCCTTCGGCACCGCGCCTTCAGGCAAGTGCACGTGGATGTCCTTGCGCGCAAAGATGGACGGCTTCACGCCATAGGCCGGGGCCCTGGCCTTCACGAAGCTCATCGCCGCCTGGATCGACTCCTGCATGACTTCGCCAAGCTTGCCGGTCGTCTTGATCTGACCCTTGCCCGGAACGGTGACCGCTTCGATAGTCAGCAGCTCACCGCCGACTTCGGTCCAGGCGAGACCGGTGACGGCGCCGACCTGATCTTCCTCCTCGCCGACACCATAGCGATATCGCCGAACACCGAGGAAAGTGTTGAGATTGTCCTCCCGGACGACAACGCTTTCGTACTTTCCTTCGAGGATCTGGCGAAGCGCTTTGCGGGCGACCTTGGCCAACTCGCGCTCCAGCGTCCGGACGCCGGCTTCACGTGTGTAGAAACGCAGGATTCCCCGCAACGCCTCGTCGCTGAACTCGAGCTCGCTGTCCTTCAGGCCGTGCGCTTCCATCTGCTTTGGAATGAGATGTCGCCGCGCGATCTCGACCTTTTCGTCCTCGGTGTAGCCCTCGAGCCGGATGATCTCCATCCGGTCGAGCAGCGGTTGCGGCATGTCGAGCGAGTTCGCAGTCGTCACGAACATCACGTCTGACAAGTCGTAGTCGAGCTCGAGATAATGGTCCTGGAACTTGTTGTTCTGCTCCGGATCGAGAACCTCGAGCAAAGCCGAGGATGGGTCACCCCGGAAATCCTGTCCAAGCTTGTCGATCTCGTCGCGCAGGAACAGCGGGTTCGACGTTCCGGCCTTCTTGATGTTCGAGATGATCTTGCCCGGTAGCGAGCCGATGTAGGTGCGGCGGTGACCGCGGATCTCAGCCTCGTCGCGCACGCCGCCAAGCGACTGGCGCACGAACTCCCGGCCCGTGGCGCGCGCGATGGAGCGTCCAAGAGACGTCTTGCCGACACCGGGCGGTCCAACGAGGCAAAGGATCGGGCCCTTGAGCTTGTTCGTCCGAGCCTGGACCGCGAGATACTCGACAATCCGGTCCTTCACCTTCTCCAGGCCGTAGTGATCCTCGTCGAGGATGTTCTGCGCCTCGGCAATGTCCTTCTTGAGCTTCGATTTCTTGCCCCAAGGCAAGCCGAGCAAGACGTCGAGATAGTTGCGAGCAACCGTCGCTTCGGCCGACATTGGCGCCATCGCGCGCAGCTTCTTGAGCTCAGCGTTAGCGCGGCCTCGAGCCTCCTTGCTGAGACGCGTCTTGCGAATCTTCTCGGCGAGCTCCTGCAGCTCATCGCCGCCTTCCTCGCTCTCATTGCCGAGCTCGCGCTGGATCGCCTTCAGCTGCTCGTTCAAATAATACTCGCGCTGCGTCTTCTCCATCTGGCGCTTCACGCGACTGCGAATCTTTTTCTCGACCTGCAGGACGCCGAGCTCGCCTTCCATGAACGCGAACACCATCTCGAGCCGCCGCGATGGATTGAGCTCACCGAGGAGCGCCTGCTTGTCGGCGACCTTGATCGAAAGACTAGAGGCGACGGCGTCAGCCAGTGCCGAAGGGTCTTCAATTTCGCCGAGCTGAATGCCCGTTTCCGCAGGAAGCCGCTTGTTGAGCTTGGCGTAATTCTCGAACTGATCGATCACCGAACGCATCAGGGCCTGGGCTTCTGACCCCGCGGCGGCGTCTTCTTCGACCTCTTCGACCTCCGCTGCCACGAAGCCGTCGCGCGGCACGAGATTGACGAGACGGGCACGCTTCACACCCTCTACCAGGACGCGGACAGTACCGTCCGGGAGCTTCAAAAGCTGCATCGCAGTGGCAATGACGCCGAGATCATAGACCGCGTCGCGATCAGGATCGTCCTCGCCCGGATCGAGCTGCGCGACGAGGAACAACTCCTTGTCCGCGGCCATGGCCGTTTCAAGTGCCGCCACCGACTTCTCGCGCCCCACGAACAAGGGAACGATGCGGTGAGGGAAAACGACGATGTCGCGAAGCGGAAGGATCGGCAAGAAGCGAGTCATGATGGAGTATATGGGCGGGGCCTACTCGTGGCGCAACAAAGGCTCGGAACAATCCACACGAATCGCACGATTGATCTTGAAGGAAGGAGGCATGCGATGGCGGACAACAGGGAAAAGATCAGCACCGGCCCAAACGATCGAGCGCAAGACGAGACAATCGCCGGCACCGGACCCGGAATTCCAGATGAAGCGCTGGCTCCAGGTGAAGAACTTCCCGAGCCTCCGAGCGATGAGGAAGTCGAGCGGATCGCCAAGAAACTGGATTCGCCCACGGCAGAACGAGATACACTTCCGTTGGAAGGTGAATGAATCGCGACAGAACTTAACGCAAGATTCTGTAACCGTTCAGTTTTCATGACTATCTAAGAGGCGTGACCATTCGACACGCCCTAATTGCGCTCATCGCCCTGACCCTGCCGGCCACGGCTCTGGCCCAATGGAACGGCAACTGGCCCGTCCCCGAGCCTGTCCCGCCGCCTGCACCGCCGCGCGCGCCCGTCGCCGAACCGTGGATGGCGCGGCCGATGCCGGCTCCGACCACCCAGGGCTGGCGCGCACCTTCTGCCCAGCCGAACCGTTCGCCGGCGCTCGAGCCGATCGATCTGCCGCCGGCCATCGAGCAGGGGGTGGACATGATCTACATCGACCAGGAGCTGGTCCCGAACGCCGTTCAGGACCGTACCCAGATGCACGACATCTCGCTCGATGCATGGAGCGGCGCACCGGTCGATCTCTTCGTGTCGGTCAACCCGATCTACACCGACCTGCGCCGCGGACTGGTCAAATACCGGCAGCGCTGGGGCAGTTTGCCCGAAGTTGCGATCCCGGCCGGCGCCGCACTCAAGACGGGTTCGACGGGGGAACGCGTGGCGTTGCTTCGCGAACGTCTCGGGCTCGCCGCCGGCGACAAATATGACGCCGCGCTGGCTATCAAGGTGAAGGAGTTCCAGTCCGTCCATGGAATCAAGGCGGACGGGATTGCCGGGGCAGGCACGATTGACGCTCTCAATCGCGGTCCGACCTATTTCGAGCAATTGATCATGATCAACATGGAGCGCGCCAAGCGCCTCCCGGCGCCGCAGGAACAGGCCAAATACGCTGTTGTCGATGCCGGTGGCGCCCGACTTTCCCTGTGGGAGAACGGCCGCAAGGTCGACGAGATGAAGGTCGTGGTCGGAAAAGCCGAGACCGCAACGCCGATGATGGCCGCGTACATCAAATTTGCGAGCGTGAATCCCTATTGGAACGTGCCGCCGGAACTCGTGAAGAGCCTGATCGCACCGCGCGTTGCTGCCCAGGGAGTCAGCTACCTGACCGATCGCGAGTATCAGGTCCTGACCGACTACGGTGATAATGCCCAGACCATCGATCCGCATACCGTGGACTGGCAGGGCGTGGTCGACGGGCGGGTTGAGGTTCGCCTCCGCCGCCTCCCCAGCCCCGCCAATTCGATGGGAATGATGAAGTTCATGCTGCCGAACTACTTCGGCATCTATTTGCATGACTCCCCCGAGAAGGCCCACTTCACCAAGAACGAGTTGTGGATCAGCAACGGCTGCGTCCGTGTCGAGGACTACAAGCGTTTCGCGCGCTGGCTCTTCAATGGCCGCGTGCCGAGCGGCGGCGACCCCAAGGTCGAGGAAGAGGTGAACCTGCCTCAGCCGGTTCCCGTCTATATGACCTACCTGACGGCTGCCGCCACAGCCGACGGCGTCGTGTTCCTTGCCGACCACTACGGCCGCGACGCGCATCTGATGGAACGCTACGGATCGCAGCTCATGGCTGCCGTCCGCGGGAACTAAGCTCTATACTGTAAGGCCGAAGGCTGGCCGACGCTTAAGCGGCGTCGTCGGCCTTGTCCTTGGCCGCGTAGACGCGGACAGGCTCCTTGCGGCCCTCCACGACATCCTTGTCGATGTGAACCTCGTCGACGCCATCCATCGACGGAAGGTCGAACATCGTGTCGAGCAGAATGCCCTCGAGGATAGACCTCAGCCCCCGCGCGCCAGTTTTGCGCTCGATCGCCTTTTTCGCCACGGAGTGGAGAGCGTCATCCGTGAATTCGAGTTCGACGTCTTCCATGTCGAATAGCTTCGCGTACTGCTTTACCAGCGCGTTCTTCGGCGCGACCAGGATTTCGACCAGAGCCACCTCGTCGAGATCCTCGAGCGTCGCGATCACCGGCAGTCGGCCGATGAATTCGGGAATCAAACCGAACTTCAGCAGATCCTCGGGCTCGACTTCGCGCAGCACTTCGCCCATGCGGCGCTCGTCGGGTCCCGTCACCTTGGCCGCGAAGCCGATCGACGTACCCTTGCCACGACGCGAAATGATCTTCTCGAGGCCGGCGAAGGCGCCGCCGCAGATGAACGGGATGTTCGTCGTGTCAACCTGCAGGAACTCCTGCTGCGGATGCTTGCGGCCGCCCTGCGGCGGCACGTTCGCGACCGTGCCTTCCAGAATCTTGAGCAGTGCCTGCTGGACGCCCTCGCCCGACACGTCGCGGGTGATGGAGGGGTTCTCGTCCTTGC
>Ga0164308_10001186_pt1 | contig 13852 bp, 13 predicted proteins | sample Whisoiple_246_MG_FD_109983 | JGI IMG/M metagenome (GOLD analysis project Ga0164308, IMG submission 109983) | Soil microbial communities amended with fresh organic matter from upstate New York, USA - Whitman soil sample_246_MG | ecosystem: Environmental > Terrestrial > Soil > Unclassified >...
GCATCGTCAGCCGCCTTCTTCGCCGCCGCGTCGTCAGCCGCCTTCTTCGCCGCCGCGTCGTCAGCCGCCTTCTTCGCCGCCGCGTCCTCGGCCGCCTTCTTCGCCGCCGCGTCGTCGCCAGCCTTCTTCGCGCCGTCGGTCGTGCCGGTCGTTCCGGTGCTCGCCGGGGCGGGTGCCGGAGAAGGGGCGGAAGCGGGCGCCGGAGCCTGACCCTGAACCGGGGCGGGGGCCGGGCTGCTGGTGTTGGACCGCGGGGCGGACGGGGTGACGATGCGCACCGGGGCGGGGTTGTTAACGATCACCGGAGGGGTCGCTGGGTCGTTGTCGTCATCACTCGTCAGCGACGGGATATTGATCTCCGAGGGGATGTTGAACACCGTCGAGGGCTGCGAGGCCGCGGTCTGCGCGGGCTGGCTGCTGGAGTTCATCAGATACACCCCGCCGAAGGCCGCCGCACCGACCACTGCCAGCCCCGCGATCATCAGCAGACCCTTGCTCGCGGTGGCCGACTGCGCCACCGGCGCCATCTGCTGCACGGGCATCTGCTGCATCGGCATCGGCTGCTGCATCGGGGCATAGCCATAGCCGTGGTGCTGGGGGCCGTAGTTCTGGTGCTGGGGGTAGGTGGTGTACATGATCTCTCCTGTGGTCTGAAGTGGCCCTTGCGGCCGCTTTCACAGGTAGGAGCGATCAGCCCCAGCCGGTCGCACACTTTTCCCCAAATTCTTTTGAAAAATTTCTCGCCAGCTCATCGGCGCAGGTCAAACCCTGCAAGCCGATCGGCGAGATCGTCCTTCCCAGGGCCATCGAGATCCTTCAGCGCGTCCCTGCGGCCTGCCATCGCCATCAGCAAGGCCTCGCCGGGACCCCGCACCTCGGCTCCGTCGCCGTGAGACCAGTCGAGGTTGTTCGCGACGAGGTGCAGTCGCTTCGTGCGGCGGGCGCCCCTGATGGTCGGCGAGTTCAGGGCGAAGTCCAGCGCGACGCGGAGCCGCCGATCATCGATCGTCCGTGGCAGGCCAAGCGGCCTGCGGATGTCCTGCTGATGGATCATGTTGTCCGTGAGCGCGACCCGACCGCCGAACCCAGCCGTCATCCCATCCGGCTCGGCGTGCGTCCTTATCAGCGCGATCAACTCCGCCGGAGTGTGGCCGGCGTAATCGTCGACGCCCACTTGGTTGATGCGGTCGACCCGCAGCCAACCTTTGAGGAAACGGCGAACCAACGCGCCACCGCGCAGTTCGTCGAAGCTGATCGCATGCGCGGCGACCTGGCGGACGTTCCACCGCTCACACAGTGTCGGCGCCTCCCACTGCTGCGGCGACAGCGTCTCGAGAAACGCGGCGAAGTCTTCGCGCTCGCTGCGGGCTAGATCCAGCCAGGGCACTAGGCGTCGATTCCGACGCAGACGCCGATCGCACCGGCGCCCACGTGCACGGCGAGTACCGGACCCATGTCGGTGACGGTCGGCGGGGCGATCTGCGGGAGCCGCACGGTCAGAGTCTTGGCGATGTCGTCGGCGGTGTCACGGTTGTCGACGTGGTGGACGGCGATCTGTGCGCTGCGGTCGCCGACCACCTCGGTGATTTGATCGACCATCGCCGCGTGTGCCTTGGTCGCGGTGCGGATCCGTTGACCGAGCACCAGCCTGCCGTCGACGTCGAGGCACAACAACGGCTTCAGCGACAAGGCGGAACCCAACAACGACGCGCCCCGGCGGATTCTGCCGCTGCGCCGAAGGTTGTCGAGTCGGTGCACGACGATGAACGCGTGGCCGCGGGGAACTGCCGAACGAGCGGCGGCCTCTACCGCATTCAGGTCCGCTCCGGCGGACGCCTGCCGTGCCGCGGCCATCGCGACGAACCCGACGCCCATCGCGGCCGACCTGGAGTTGACGATGCGCACCGCGGGACCGAACTCGCGTGCCACAGACACCGCGGAACTGTAGGTGCTCGACAGGGCGGCCGAAATATGCACGGCCACTACCCCGTCCCCGCCGCTCTGTTTCAGCGCTTCGCGGTAGGCGTCGGTGAGTTCGGCAGGCGTAGCGCCGGCGGTCGTGGCGTGTCTCAGGTGGACATCGGCAGGCACATCGTCAACGCTGTCGCGGAAGTTCTTGCCGTCCAGCAGGATGTGCAGCGGTACCTGGCGGATGCCACACCGCTCGAGATCCTCGGGTGCAAGGCGCGAGGACGAGTCGGTTACCACGACGACGGCCATCGTTAAGGACTGTCCTCGTCAGAAATGCCGGCTTCCTGCAGGCCTTTGAGCATCAACTCGGCAACCGCTTGATGCGCTTCGAAGTTCCAGTGAATGCCGTCGGGGTTACCTCGGCCGCTCAGAATATGCTCGGCGACAGCGGCTTTCAGGTCGACCAACGGTACATCGTGTTGGTCTGCCCATTCGGTGATGGCCTTCACCGTGCCCGGTCTGCCATGGTGCGCCTTGCCGTACGTGTCGGCGATGTGCACCGAGGGCAGCGATGCGACGATCGGAATACCGGGTCGGTTGAAATCGATTGCCCCGCGGGTCATCTCGAGGTACTCCACGGAGACGTGCGGAGGCAGCGCCGCGCGTGCGATCGGAGACAACCGGGGCTGCGCCCAGCCGTAGCCGTCACGCACCCATCGGCGAAGCCACGACGGACGCACATAGCGGATCAGCTCACGCAATGCCGTCGGCAGCGGCGAGGGCAGCGAGTCCATTCCGCTGGTCGCGAAGATGACGGCGCCGGCACGGGGCAAAGCCGCCCACGCGCGCGGGTCCTGCGTCGCCGCCCACCACACGTCTCGGCAGGTCCAGCCGATTCGGCCGATCAGCTCGACGTCCCAGCCGAGTTGCGCGGCAACGATATTGGGCCAGATACGCGGGTCATCGGCAGGCACACCGCCGGTGGGCCCGTAGTACGAAAGCGAGTCACAGAAGACGAGGAGCGTGCGCCGGCGGGATGGGGCAAAACGATCCGGGGATTGGTGGGCGTCAGAGGACATCGCCCGCGACCTGTGCCGAGGCGTTCCACACGTCGAGGCGCCACCGGATATCGTCGAACTCCGCGTCGTCCTCGGAGTGTCCCGACAGCTGCACCCAGCTGGCGTTACCCATGCCGCCAAGCGCAGGCCAGTTGTCCACCGGTAGTTTCAGCAGGGCCGCCGTCAACGCGGCGATCAGCCCGCCGTGCGCGACCAGCACCACTGGGCGTTCGGGTTCCTCTGTGCCCCAATCGGTCTGGCCGGAGACCAGCTCCCTGATCAACGGCATGCCGCGCTCGGCCACGTCGACCCGGCTCTCCCCGCCGTGCGGGGCCCACCTCGCATCGTTGCGCCACGCGACGCGCGCTCCTGGCGCCGCCGCATCGACCTCGATATGAGTCAAACCCTGCCAGTCGCCGAGGTGCGTCTCGCGAAGGCGGGCGTCGACCTCCACGGGCTGACCGGACCGCTCGCCGAGGGACTCCGCGGTATCGAGCGCGCGACGCAGGTCCGACGAGACGATCAGCAGCGGCTGTCGTTTGGCGAGCGCCTCCGCGACGGCGCCGGCCTGATCGCGGCCGAGGTCGCTGAGGTCGGTGTCGAGTTGGCCCTGCATCCGGTTACCCGCATTGAACTCGGTCTGCCCGTGCCGCAGCATCACCAGGCGGCGGATCGTCACTGCGCCGGCCCGTCGAGGTCGACGGGGACAACCGGGCAGTCGCGCCACAGCCGGTCCAGAGCATAGAAGTTGCGCTCGTCCTGGTGCTGGATGTGCACGACGATGTCGACGAAGTCCAGCAGGGTCCAACGACCTTCGCGGGCACCCTCCCTGCGTGCCGGTTTGTACCCGGCCAGCCGCATCTTCTCCTCCACCTCGTCGACGATCGCGTTGACCTGACGCTCGTTGGAAGCCGACGCGATCACGAAGCAGTCGGTGATCACCAGCTGTCCGGACACGTCGATGACGACGACATCCTCGGCGAGTTTCGACGACGCCGCCTGCGCGGCAACCGTCGCCATCGTGACGGCTTCGTCGGAGGCGGTCACTGTGAATGCTCCTGTGCGGCGAGTGCAGGTGAAAGGTAGAGACCCCGCTTGGACACATACTGCACAACACCGTCAGGGACCAGATACCAGATCGGCCTGCCCTCCTCGGCACGCTTGCGGCAGTCCGTGGACGAGATCGCCAGCGCGGGCACCTCGACCAGGGTCAGCGCCTCGTCGGCCTCGTCCTTCAGTGCGGCGACGATGTGCTCGCCGTCGAGCTCATATCCAGGCCTGCTCACCCCGACGAATCTGGCAAGGGCGAACATCTCCTTCCAGTCCTGCCAGGACAGGATGGATGCCAGCGCGTCCGCGCCGGTGATGAAGTAGAGGTCCGCGTCCGGGTTGAGTGTCCGGAGCTCGCGCAGGGTGTCTCGGGTGTAGGTCGGGCCGCCGCGATCGATGTCGACGCGGCTCACGGAGAACCGCGGATTGGATGCGGTGGCGATGACGGTCATCAGGTAGCGGTCCTCGGCGGGCGTCACGTAGCGGTCCTTCTGCCACGGCTGACCCGTCGGCACGAACACCACCTGATCCAGATCGAACAAGTCGGCAACCTCGCTGGCCGCAACCAGGTGCCCGTTGTGCACGGGATCGAACGTCCCGCCCATCACGCCCATCCTGCGTCGAGATGCCACGTTTAGGCAGCTTACGGCAGTCGTCCCGACCGCTAGACGGCCGAGAGTCGATGCTCGCCGAGCAGTTCGGACACCTCGAACGAGGCGCGGTCGGCGCGGTAGACATCGCGGGCGTATTCGACACACCGGCCGGTGCTGTCCTCGGTGCGACGGGTGAGCAGGGTGCCCGCCGACCCTGCGCGCACACCGAGCTGCGCGCTGGACGCATCGTCGAGAACGATCGACTCCAGCACCGCGGTCGAGCGAGCCAGGTCGACGCCGTACCGGCTGCGCAGGATCGCCCATAGCGAGCCGTCGTCGGGTTCGTCGAGGATTCCGGGGGTGAGATCGGCAGGCAGGAACGTCGTTTCCAACGCGAACGGGACGTCATCGACGGTTCGCAGGCGATGAAAGACGTTGACCATCGCGTCGTCGTCGAGGCCGAGCGCCCGCCGCACCGCGGGCGTCGGGTGTTGGTGTTCGGCCCACATCAGGCGGGCAGCCGGCCGGCGCCCGAGTCGGGACACCTCCTCGGAAAAGCTGCCGATATGGAAGCGCACCCGCGGTTCGGCGACGAATGTGCCGCGGGGCGGTCTGCGGTAGACCACACCTTCACTTTCCAGCAGAGACAGCGCCTGGCGGGCGGTCATCCGGCTGACCCCGTGTTGGTCTGCAAGCTCCCGCTCAGAGGGCAACAACGTGTGCGGTCCAAGCTGTTCAGTGGCGATGCGATCGCGAACCAGCGCAGCGATCGCGATGTACCTCGGGGTGGCGGGCGCCTGGTTTCTGGCGGCGGAGGGCATCTCTGCAGAGTAACCGCGTGAGTCAACCATCTGGTATAGGCCACCGTTCAGGTAAACACTTCATAATCGGCTGTCATGGGGCTTGACCGTGGCCTGGGTCACACCCATACTACGGTTGGACCACATGGTATATACCACGGGAGGAAACGATGACGAATCCGGAACCCCCAGCCGCCAGCGACGCCGCTGACCTGGCAAAGTTCGGCTACGAACAGTCCCTGGAACGGCGCACCGGACGATTCGCGTCGTTCGCCGTGGCGTTTGCCTTCGTTTCCATCGCCACCGGCATCTTCACCACCTATGGCGCGGTGCTGAACTCGTCGGGGCCGATGGGCATCTGGACGTGGCCCATCGCCACAGTCGGGCAGTTGGCGGTGGCATTCGTCCTCGGCGCGCTTGCCTCGCGCATCCCGGTGACCGGTTACCACTACCAGTGGATGTCGCGGCTCGCCAACCCGGTGCTGGGCTGGATCCTCGGCTGGATCTCGTTCACGTTCCTGGCCATCGTCGTGGTCGCGGTCGACTACACGATCGCGTCGACGATCTTCCCTGTGCTGCTGAACTACGAAGGCACCGCGACGATCGCGTGGCTGGTGACCGCCATCGTGCTCCTGATCCAGGCGGCCCTTGTGGCCTTCTCGACACGGTGGGCCGAACGGGTGAACAACACCTTCGTCTCGCTCGAACTCGTCGGCATGGTGACGCTGACGGTGCTACTGCTCATCGTGGCCGCCGTCCGCGGGGACATGGATTTCTCGAATCTCGTCAGCACGGGCGCGATACCCGCGGAGGGTTACTGGAGCTTCGGCGAGCTGACGACGGCAGGGCCGTGGATGCTCGGTTTTCTTCTGGGCGCCTTCACCATCGTCGGCTTCGAGTCCGCGGCCAACCTGGCCGAGGAGACCAACGACCCCGAACGCGTTGTGCCACGGGCGATGTGGCAGGCGGTTCTCGCCTCCGGTGTGCTCGGCTTCATCTTCATCGTCGCCGTCACGCTCGCCGCAGGCGATCCCGTCGCGCTGGCCGAGTCCGGTACGCCGATCGCCGATGTCATCCACAACACCCTCGGGTCAGCGGTCGCGACCCTGCTGCTGCTGATGGTGGTGCTGGCGATCTTCGCTTGTGGCCTGGTGATCATGATCACCGGTGTGCGGCTGACCTGGGCCATGTCCCGTGACGAACGCTTCCCCGGCTGGCAGCAGTGGAAGCAGGTCTCGCCGACGTTCCACACACCTCTGAAGGCCACCGTGCTGTATGTCGTTCTCGCCGAATTGATCCTGGCGATCTTTTCGCATTCGGAGACCGCGCTGTTCACGCTCTTCGGCGCGGCCACCCTGCTGCCCGCGGTCATGTACGCATCCACGGTGGTGCTCTACCTGATCAAGCGCAAGTCCCTGCCGGTGAGCGACAAGTTCAACCTCGGCGCCTGGGAGGTTCCGGTTCTGGTTGTCGCCGTCGTGTGGCTGGTGTTCGAGCTCGCGCTGTTCCGGGACTCGAGTTTCAAGCAGGCCTGGGCATACGTCATCGTGATGGTGGTCATCGGCGCGTGCTACCTCGGCTACCTGCTGGCGACCCGCGGCAAGAGCGGACTGACCATGCCGGGTATGCAGTCCATCGATGCCGAGCTGGAGGCACAGGCGACCAAGGACTAAGAAGGACGGCGGAGACTGCTCATGCACCACTTCCTGGCGATCGACCAGGGGACTTCGGGCACAAAGGCCATCGTGGTCGACGAGGCCGGGCAGGTCCTGTCGATCGCTGAGGTCTCAGTGCGGCCGGAGTATCTGGCAGGCGGTGGCGTCGAGCAGGACCCGGAGGCGCTGTTCGACTCCGTGGTCAGCGCCGGCCAGAAAGCCTTGGCGCAGGCGGACGTTGCGGTGGCCGCGGTGGCGCTGGCCAACCAGGGCGAAACCGTCCTGGCCTGGGACCGCGACAGCGGGCGTCCGTTGACACCCGCCGTGGTGTGGCAGGACCGCAGGGCCGAGTCGATCTGTGCGCCGCTGCAGGCGTCCGCGGACACCGTCGCACAGCGCACCGGTCTGGTTCTCGACCCCTACTTCTCGGCACCGAAGATGGCGTGGATCCGGGCGAACATGACGACGGCAGGGGTGGTCACAACGACGGACACCTGGCTTGTGCACCGGTTGTGCGGTGCCTTCGTCACCGACGCCTCGACGGCCAGCCGGTCTCTGCTGACCTCGCTGGACTCAACCGAATGGGACGACGAGTTGATCGGCCTGTTCGGCCTGACCGGCGAGGCGCTGCCTGAGATCGTCGACTGCGACCAGATCATCGGCAGCACAGACGTTTTCGGGCCGACGATGCCCGTGGCCGGACTGATCGTCGACCAGCAGGCCGCGCTATTGGCCGAAAGCTGCCTGACGCCCGGCGATGCCAAAACCACATTCGGCACCGGGGCGTTTCTGCTGGCGCAGCTGGGCGCCAACGCCGCCCGGTCCACGTCGGGCCTGACCACCTCGGTGGCGTGGCGGTTGCGCGGGCACACGTCGTACTGCGTCGACGGCCAGGTATACACGGCGGCCTCCGCGGTGCGTTGGGCGGTCGACCTTGGCCTTGTGCCTTCGGCAAATGAGATCGACACTGTCGCAGCCGTTTCCAGTGATGGCGTGCTATGTGTCCCTGCTCTCGCCGGACTGGCGGCACCGTGGTGGGACTCGGCGGCGGCCGCGTCGTTCAGCGGAATGACGCTGTCCAGCGGCCGCGGCCAGTTGGTGCGTGCGCTTTTGGAGGGCATCGCGGCCCAGGTTGCGGCGTTGGCGGGGCTCGTCGCCTCCGATCTCGGGCAGCCGTTGACCCGGCTGAGGGTGGACGGCGGGCTCACCCAGTCCGCGGTTCTCATGCAGGCACAGGCCGACCTGGCGCGTATCCCCGTCGACGTCTACCCCTCGTTGCACGCAACCGCACTCGGCGCCGCAGCATGTGCTCGGCTGGCGCTCGACACCAGTCTCGATGTGACGGACGCCGTCGGCACATGGACCCCCGACCACACCTACCAACCGGAGTGGTCGGCAGAGCGAGCCGAAGAGTTCATGTCGCGGTGGATGCGTGCCGCGGAATCGGTTGTCGCGCAGGCGGGGACAACCGCGCGATGAATGGCAGCCTGGAGATCAGTGACATCATCGTGGTCGGCGCTGGGATCGTCGGCTCGGCCATTGCGCGCGCACTCGCGGGCACGAAACTCTCGGTGACGTTGCTCGAAGCACGTGACGACGTGGGTGACGGCACCAGTAAGGCCAATACCGCGCTGCTGCACACCGGATACGACGCGACTCCCGACACCCTCGAGTCGCGACTGGTGGCGCGCGGGTACGAGTTGCTCGGCGCCTACGCCGAACGGACGGGTATTCCTGTCGAGCACACCGGCGCACTGCTCGTCGCGTGGACCGACGAAGAGCTCGAGGCGCTTCCCGGCCTGAAGGACAAGGCCGAACGAAACTTCTACCACCGCTGCGAGATCGTCGGCCCCGAGGAGGTCTATCGGCGGGTTCCCGATCTGGGTCAAGGCGTGTTGGGTGGGCTGACTGTGCCCGGCGAGTCCATCATCTGCACCTGGACGACCAACCTCGCCCTTGCGACCGATGCCGTGGCGCGCGGCGCGCGACTGATGTGCGGCGCACGGGTGACGGGGGCGATGGCCGGGGACGGCCATACCACGCTGCAGACCACTCGCGGTGACGTGCGCGGGCGTTGGGTCATCAACGCGGCGGGTCTTGGAGCCGATTATCTGGACGCCAAGTTCGGCCATCACCGTTTCACCGTTACGCCGCGCCGCGGCGAACTGCTGGTGTTCGACAAGCTGACCCGGCCGATGGTGCCGTGCATCGTGCTGGCCGTGCCGTCGTCACGCGGCAAGGGGGTGTTGGTGAGCCCAACCATCTACGGCAATGTGATGGTGGGTCCAACGTCGGAGAACCTCGAAGACCGCAGCGCCACGGGAACTTCGGAAGAAGGTTTGGAATTTCTGGTGTCCAAGGGGCGCGCGCTGATGCCGTCGCTGTTCGACGAGGAGATCACCGCCACCTACGCCGGGCTGCGCGCCGCGATCGATCAGAACGACTATCTCATCGACCTCGACGCGCACGCGCGGTATCTGCTGGTCGGCGGAATCCGGTCGACAGGGCTGACTTCCGGGATGGCGATCGCCGAATACGTGACGGGTCTGCTCGACAGTGCAGGCGTGGACGTGACGGAACGGCCGGACCTCCCGCCCGCGCCTAAGATGCCGAACCTCGGGGACGCCTACCTGCGTCCGTATCAGGATGCCGAGCGGATAGCCGCCGACTCCGAATACGGCCGCATCGTCTGCTTCTGCGAGCGGGTCACCGCGGGCGAGCTTCGCGATGCGTTCCAATCTCCTATTCCGCCGTCCGATCTCGACGGTTTGCGCCGCCGCACCCGTGTGATGAACGGCCGCTGCCAGGGCTTCTACTGCGGTGCCCGCACCAAGGCGCTGTTGGATGTGCACGGTGAAGTTCGATGACCGAGCAGCATGTCGCGGTGGCGATCGTCGGCGGAGGGCCGTCGGGGCTGACCGCCGCAGCAGAACTGGCCGGTCGGGTCGACGGCGAGGTCCTGGTGATCGAACGCGAAACTGAGACCGGCGGAATACCGCGTCACAGCGACCATCTGGGCTACGGCATGCGCGACCTCAAGCGGTTCATCTCCGGCCCCGCCTACGCCAGGCGGCTGACCGCGATGGCGCAGGATGGCGGCGCCACGCTCGATACCGAAGCCATGGTGACCAACTGGGTCGGCGAGCGTCGGTTGCAGGTCACCTCACCGCGCGGGATCCGCACAGTGACGGCCGACGCGGTGGTGCTGGCCACCGGCGCGCGCGAACGACCCCGGCCCGCGCGCCTGGTGCCCGGCGACCGACCCGACGGCGTGTACACCACCGGGCAACTGCAGAACCTCGTGCTGCACCATGCATACGTCGGTAGCCGCGCGTTGATCGTCGGCGCCGAACTGGTGAGCTGGTCGGCGGTGTTGACCTTGCGCGAAGCCGGTTGTGCCACAGCCGGAATGGTCAGCGGCTATCCGCGGTCGGAGGCCTATGCGGTGTTTCGTCTGCCGGGCCGGTTCCTGATGGACGGGCCGGTGTTCACCCGCAGCCGGGTCGTCGGGATCAGCGGCAAGGACCGGGTGCGCGCCGCGGTGGTGGAGAACACCGAAACCGGTGCGCGCACCACGGTCGAGTGCGACACGGTCGTCTTCACCGGAGACTGGATCCCCGACCACGAACTGGCCCGCACCGGCGGCCTGGCGATGGACCCCGCGACGCGAGGTCCGGTGGTCGACGCGGGCCTTCGCACCAGTTGCCCCGGGGTGTTTGCGGTAGGCAACCTGCTGCACCCGGTCGACACCGCTGACGGCGCCGCGTTGGACGGACGCCATGTCGCCGCCGCCGTCAACGGTTGGCTGAAGAATCGGGATGAGGCGCCGAAAGCCGTCCGCATCCGCACCGACGGCCCGCTGCGATGGGTGGCCCCGCAGCTGGTCTCAGCCGAAGGCGGCGCCGCGGCCAGAGGCGATCTGCTGTTCTGGGTCGACGAGTACCGTCGGCTGCCGAGGCTGCAGGCGGTGCAGGACGGTCGGACGCTCGCGACCAAGCGCACACCGTGGCCCGCCGCGCCGGGGCGGGTGTACCGGGCGCCGTGGTCGCTGGTGGCAGACGCCGACCCGGGCGGCGGCGACATCACCGTCTCCTTCGCCTGACTTTTTCCCGCGAGCTGGGCCCACACCGCAGGTAGGGGAACGCAAAAGTACCCATTTTCGGCTAATTCAGGGTCTTTTCCGTCTGCTCGCGGGAGAAACTAGACCGGCAGGAGTGCGTCGATGACGCTTGCCAGCTGTTTGGCCGACCGGCATTCGTGCATCGTGATGACTTCCTCGTAGCGAGGCACCGCCGAGTCGCCGCTGCCCCACAGGTGCCGTGGCTCGGGGTTGAGCCAGTGCGCATGTCTGCTCGACTCGACCATGTGCGTCAGCAGGTCGGTCTCGGGGTTGCGGTAGTTGTTGCGACCATCGCCGAGCACCAACAGAGAACTGCGCGGCGACAGCACATTGGGGTAGTTGTCCAAGAACGAGACGAACGCGTGCCCGTAGTCGGAGTGGCCGTCGCGGGTGTATACGCCCGCTTCCCTGGTGATCCGCTGCACCGCGACGGCGAGGTCCGCGTCCGGCCCGAACAGCTCGGTGACCTCGTCGGTGGTGTCGATGAACGCGAAGACGCGGACACGCGAGAACTGTTGGCGCAACGCGTGAACCAGCAGAAGGGTGAAGTGGCTGAAACCCGCCACCGAACCCGACACGTCGCACAACACGACAAGCTCCGGACGGGCCGGATGCGGCTTCTTCAACACCACATCGATCGGCACCCCGCCGGTGGACATGGACTTGCGCAGCGTCTTGCGCAGATCAATTTCGCCCGCCCGTGACCGCCGTCGCCGGGCCGCGAGTCGCGTCGCCAGTGTCCGAGCCAGCGGTTGCACCACTCGGCGCATCTGACGCAGCTGTTCGCCCGACGCGCGAAGGAACTCGACATTCTCGGCCAACTGCGGAACGCCGTACATCTGCACATGGTCGCGGCCCAGCTGTTCGGCCGTGCGCCGCTTCGTCTCGCCTTCGACCATCTTACGCAGCTGTGCGATGCGTTGAGCGGCAAGGGCCTTCGCGATCTGCTCCTGCGTGGGCGTCGGTTCGTCGCCGTAGGGCGCGAGCAGGCCGGCCAGCAGCCGCCCCTCCAAGTCGTCGAGGTTCATCGCCTTCAGCGCCTGATACGACGAGTACGACGGACCACGGCTGGAGTTGTAGCGGCCGTAGGCCTCGACGATCTGCGCGATCATCGCCGCCAGCCGCTCGTCCATGTTGGCCAGCTCGTCGTTGTCAGCCAGCATGTCGAGGAGCATCTGCCGCATCGCATCGACGTCTTCAGGCGGCAGGCCGTCGGTGTCCGACTCGTCGTCGTCCAGCACGGTCCTGGCGCCCAGCGCGGCGGGAAAGTACAGATCGAACATCGCGTCGTAAGTGTCGCGGTGATCCGGCCTGCGAAGGACTGCACATGCAAGACCCTCGCGAAGGGTTTCGCGGTCGCCGAGCCCGAGCACGCTCATCACCCGGCCTGCGTCGACCGTCTCCGACGGGCCCACCGAGATACCTTGTCCGCGAAGGGCTTCCACGAACTCGACCAAGTGGCCAGGAATACCGTGCGGGGCCAGCGGTTGCGGGGGGCGGGTGCGACGGACGGCCATTAGTTGAGCCTCAGCTCGCCGGCGGCTTTCGTCTGGTCGGACTGGTGTTTGAGCACCACGCCCAGCGTGGCGGCGATCAACTCGTCGTCGATGGTGTCCATGCCCAGCGCCAAAACCGTGCGCCCCCAGTCGATCGTCTCGGCCACCGACGGCACCTTCTTGAGCTGCATGCCGCGCAGCACGCCGATGATGCGGACCAGCTCTTCGGCCAGATGACCCGGCAGTTCCGGTACCCGCGACAGCAGGATCCGACGTTCGAGGTCGGGATCGGGGAAGTCGATATGCAGGAACAAACACCGGCGCTTGAGCGCCTCGGACAGTTCGCGGGTGGCGTTACTGGTCAGCAGTACGAACGGTGTGCGCTCGGCGGTAATGGTGCCCAGTTCCGGCACGGTGACCGCGAAGTCGGACAGCACCTCGAGCAGCAGGCCCTCGATCTCGATATCGGCCTTGTCGGTCTCGTCGATCAGCAGCACCGTCGGCTCGGTGCGCCGGATCGCCGTCAACAGCGGCCTCGTCAGCAGGAATTCCTCGGAGAACACGTCGGTCTTCGTCTGATCCCAGTCGCCGTGGCCTGCCTGGATCCGCAGGATCTGCTTGGCGTGGTTCCACTCATAGAGTGCGCGGGCCTCGTCGACACCCTCGTAGCACTGAAGCCGCACCAGGCCCGACCCGGTCGCCTGGGCAACCGCCCGGGCCAGTTCGGTCTTGCCGACGCCTGCCGGCCCCTCGACCAACAGCGGCTTGCCCAACCGGTCGGCGAGAAAAACCGCGGTGGCCGTTGCGGTGTCGGGCAGGTAGCCGGTCTCGGTCAGTCGCCGCGCGACATCATCGATGTCGGCGAACATTGGCGCCGGGCGTGCGGGGACACTCACTCATTCACTCCTTCAGGCAGGGCGGGTGTGGCCGTTGCCCCACACGATCCATTTGGTCGAGGTCAATTCGGGCAGGCCCATCGGTCCGCGGGCGTGGAGTTTCTGGGTGGAGATGCCGATCTCGGCACCGAAGCCGAACTGTTCGCCGTCGGTGAATGCCGTCGACGCGTTCACCATGACGGCGGCGGCATCGACGCGCTCGGTGAACCGTTGCGCGACAGCCAGATCCGTGGCAACGATGGCCTCGGTGTGGCCGCTGCCGTACTCGTTCAC
>Ga0164308_10001187_pt1 | contig 13851 bp, 21 predicted proteins | sample Whisoiple_246_MG_FD_109983 | JGI IMG/M metagenome (GOLD analysis project Ga0164308, IMG submission 109983) | Soil microbial communities amended with fresh organic matter from upstate New York, USA - Whitman soil sample_246_MG | ecosystem: Environmental > Terrestrial > Soil > Unclassified >...
AGCCGGGCCAGCGCGGCCGCGTCCGCGAACCAGGCGCTCGACCAGGCCCGCGCGATGGCCGCCCAAGCCGCCCGCGAGCACGGCGCGAACGTCGACCTCGCCCAGCAGGCCGCCGACACCGTGCAGAGCCACGCCGACACGCTCAAGGCCCGGCACGAGACCGTGAAACTCGTCTCCAAGCTCGGTTCCAAGGCCGCGGCGTCACCGTTCGCGCCGGTCGAGTACGGGCTCCCGATCATCGGGAAGGTCGCGCACGCCCTCGTCGGCACCGAACTCGGCGACCGGTACTTGCAGCCGATCATCGACCGGGCCAACGCGTACGGCGAGAAGGTCCAGGCCCAGCGCGAGGTCGAGGCGCAGCGCTCGACGGCACAGAACCAGGCGATGGACTTCCGGGCCGAGGCGGAGCGCGGCATGAAGGCCACCGCGGAGCCGCTGCCGAAGGTCGAGGGCACCGTCAAGCGCGGCCCGTTCGGCCTGTTCGGCACCCGCACCGTGGCCCTGCACGACCCCGACGCGTTCGCGATGCTGACGATGGCGCAGACCGGCGAAGGCCAACTGCTCCACGGCCTCCTCGGCGAACACCTCGGCGCCGAAGGCATGGCAACGATCCCGCGGGAGGAGGCGCTCGCCCACTTCCGCGACGCCCTCGCCAGGTCCAAGGCCGGGGAGCAATACACGCCCGAGCAACTCGACCTCGCCGCCGAGGTATTCGGCCCGGGTGAGGCGACCGGGAAGGCGCAAGCGATCCGGGAGGCGCTCGGCCCAGCGATGGCCGCCTACGCCCGCCCGGGCGGCGCGCTCGACGTGCAAAACCGCGAGTACGGCCAGCTGGCAGGCGAGGCCGGAGTGCCGAACGTGCGGCCGGAGCCCGGCGCCGGCGCGATGGCGCAGGTGCAGCACAACCTCGAAGGCGAAGGCCCCCGCATCGAGGGGCTGCAGCAGTGGCACGACGCCGTCGCACGCTACGACCGGGCCAAGGCCCAAGGTGGCCGGCGGCTCGAGCGGGCGGGGAAGGCCGTCACCCGTGCGGTCGGGGCGCTCGACAAGACCGGTCTGTCGGCTGACGAGCTCGCGAACCCGCGGGCGCTGTTCGACCGCCTGTACGCCGCGCCGACTGCGACGGCCCGGGACGTGGCCGGACGTGCGAACGGCTGGCAGACGCTCGCTCAGATGCCGGAAAAGGGGGTCGCGGCGGTCGCGCAGCGGGTCCTTGACGGGAAACTGGCGTCGGATCTCGCGATTCAGCCGCTCGCCGATCAGATCCTCCGTCTCGCCCGCCAGAATCCGGGCCGCCTGTCGGACGCCGCGCTCGCCCTCGTGGCCGACGCACGGGCGCGCGGGATGGGCGACCTACGGGCCGCGCCGGGCAACGTGACGACGGGAGTTTCGCCCGCGGTGACGCTCGGCAAAGGCATCGAACGCGGATCCAAAGCCGTCGTCGGCCGGTCCCCTGAACTGGCGCAGGATGCGGCGGCGCGCGTCGCGGGCCCGGTAGGTGCCATGTACCGGGAGGCAGGCCAGCGCGAGGGAGCCGTCACCGCCGCCCTGTCCCGCTACCGGATGGAGCAACGCGCACTCGACCGCCTCGACGAGAAACTCGCCGCGAAGCAGGCCGAGCTCGAGCAGTCCGTCATCGCCGCCCCGCGCGCCATGCGCCCCGTCCTGCAGCTGGGCCAGAACCTCCGCGACGTCCTCACGCCGATCGCCGACGCTGCCGACCAGGCCTACGGGGCGGGCGCCGGTGACGTGTACCGCAACGCCGCGGCGGAGGCGACGATCCTGTCCGCCGAGAACATGCGCCGCTACGGCGTCGACCCGCAGTTCATCATCGGCCAGCGCGAAGCCGCCGGCGGCGGGGTCCTGAACCGGGAACGGTCCGGCGGCCCCGTGGTCGGCGCGACCGGCCTACGCAAGCCCGGTATCGGGCTGCGTCACGCGACCGATCTGCGCACGATCACCCGCCAGATGGTCGGCCGCGCGGAGCAGGCCATCGCGAACGCGACCGCCGATCACATCATCGAAGGGCGCGGCGGCACCCTCGGCTCGATGCTCGAGGAGCGCGGCGTGCAGGCCGTCGACGAGATGACGCCCGCCCAGCTGAACGCGGCGATGAAGGATGCCGGGCTGACCGCGTGGCGGTTCACCGACCCCTACGGCGGTCTCGAACCGGTCCGCAACCTTGACCTCGAGACCAAAGTGGTGCCGACCGTCGTGTGGAAGGCGTGGCAGCGGTACGCCGAAGCACCCTCCGGCGCGATCGACAGCTTCTTGAAGCGCACCTACGACCCGCTCACCTACGCCATGAAGCGCATTATCCGCATCACCCCGAAATGGCAGGCCGCGATCGCCGCGGGCCACTCCGTCATGGCAATGGTCGGCGCCGGCGCGGACCCGGCGACCTACTTCGGTCACGACGTTCCCATCGCGTTGCGGCTCGGCAAGATCGCCCATGCCGGAGAGATCACCGCCGAGGACGCCGCCTGGATCAAGACGCTCCCGCCGCAGGTGCAAGACGCGCTCGCGCAGCGCGGCGGGTTTCTGCCCGGGTCGCTCACGAACCGCGGATTCATCCACGAGGAGTTCCTGCCGACCGAGGGGAAGCGCAACCTCGTCGGTGGCCGCAACCTCAAGCTCGCCACGAGCCTCGACAACATGCACCGGACCGCGGTGTGGATTCACCAACTCGAAAAGGGCCTCGACGCCCGCGGCCTGTCCGACTTCCGGGCCGCGTTCCCCGACCTCGCGCACCTCACCGATTCGGAAATTCAGAACGAGGCCGCGATCCGCCTGAGTATCCGCACGATGGGCGACTACCTCAACAAGACGCCCGCGGAGCGCAAGGTGTGGGGCCGGATCGTCTACTTCTACCCGTGGCTCCGCCACGTCACGAAACTCGCCCTGAACACCGCCGTTCACGAGCCGCTCCGGGTGGCGTGGCTGTTGCACGTCGGCGCCATGATGGACGGCTCCGGCGGCCAGGCCCCCCTCGACTTCCTCTCCTCCAGCTTCGATATCGGCGGCCACCGGTGGCTCACCCCGACCGCATGGAACCCGTTTGACGCGGTCGTCCCCGCCACCGATAACCCGCTCGGGTCGTTCAATCCGATCATCAACACCGCCGTCGCCGGGCTCACCGGCCATAACCTCCGCACCGGGAAGCCGGTCACGCGCCCGTCGTTCGAGTCCGGGCCGCTGTCGCTCGGCGAGACCCTCAACTTCGGGGCCAATCAGGTCCCGCTCGTGAACCCGCTCCGCGAGGCCGTCCCGGCTGCGCTCGGTCAGGGCCAGCCGATCGTGCGCTATCAGACCGGCCAGCCAATCATCGTTGGCGGGCGGGCGTTGCCGTCGAACGAGAATCAGATTCCGGGCACGAACACGATGATGCCGTCGTTCTTGTCGCCGCTCATCCCGTACACGGGGCTGCCGCAGCAGCGGCTCATCAACACCGACGAGATTGTCGCCCGCCAGACCGCGGCGGCCGCGAAGGACGAGCGGGCACGCCGGTCGTACCAAAGACGCCGGGCGCTCCTCACGGGGCCGTAGCCTCGTCGCATGACTCAGCACGACCTCGGCGATGGTGTCATCCTCCACTCGCGCGACGAATGGGCCATTGGCGGCCGCCAGGTCCACGGCGACCCGGGCTCCCGGGCCGTGTCGTCGATCGACGAGTTCATCGTCCACCACTCCGGCGGTGTGATGCTCGGCGATCCCGACCCCTTCCAGTGGGCCCGGAACATCTACGACTACCACGTCAACGTCCGCGGGTACGCCGCCGAGGCTTACGAGGCGTTCGTCGCCGAACACGAGGGCCGTGCTGTGATCCTCGAAGGCCGCCCGATCGGGCTCGTCTCCGCCGCGACCTACGGGCACAACGTCCACGGCTACGCCGCTGTCTACATGCGGGCCAACAACGATCCCGACCGCGATTTCGTCGTCCCGGAGCTCGTGAAGGTCGCGTTTCGCAAACTCGCGCAGGTGATCGCGTTCACGGTCGGGCACGCGCTCAAGGGCACCGACCATCACGACTGCTCGGGCAATGCGACGGAGTGCGCGGGCCAGGACCTCAACTCGTGGGTGCAGTCCGGCGGGCTGTGGGTTCCATTCGGCGGCCAGAAGCCGGTACCGGCGCCGCCGTCACCCCGCCCCCGACCGGTGCCGGTACCGGCGCCTCCCGCGCCGCACCTGCCTGCGTGGCCGGCGTGGCCGGGCGTCGTGCTCAAGCAGGGCTCGCGCGGCAACGTCGTCGCCCTGTGGCAGTCCCGCCTCCACGCGCTCGGCGCTCGCCAAGTCGTTGCCGACGGCGTTTTCGGGCCCGTCACCGACGCCACGACCCGGTTCTTCCAAGGCTCGAAGGGCCTCCTCGCGGACGGAGCAGTGGGTCCGCTCACCTGGCGCGCCGCCGGGTAGACGCGTGAAGTTCACGCGCAAGGACTACGCGCGGATCATCCGCGTCGAGGAAGGGCTGCGCTGGCACGTCCTCCTCGTCCAGTCGAACCGGGTCTCCGACCGCGAAGCCTTGCAAATCGCCGCGCTCGCGGCCGATAAGGCGCTCGTGCTGTCGGAACGCGTGAACGAGAAGGCGGGCGAGAAGGCCAACGAGCTCCGCGAAGTCGTCACGCAGGTACTCGGCACTCTCGCCTCGAAGGAGTACGTCGACCAGCGCATCGACGCCGTGCAGCAAGGCGACCTCACCGGCGTCGACCGGACCCGCCTGCTCCGCTCGCAGATCGCCACCGTTGTCGTCGCGGTCGCGGCCATCCTCATCGCCCGGTGGCCGTTCTGACCCTCGTAGGCTGACACCGAAAGGGGGTCCACCATGCTCGGACTACTTGCTGACGGCATCTCGCAGAACACGCTGGAGGTCATCGCTCTCGTCGTGTTCATTCTCGCCGTCTTGTTCTGGCTCATCCGCCGATAGAGCGGTGTCGGCCGTCGCAGTGTGCGACGATGTCGGCCGTCAGCCCGGAACGAACCTGTAACGCCGCTCCCCGGACCCCGGAGTTGACGTGCACCCGTTGGCCTCACTCGCACCGAACACCGGAACGAGCTGGTTGGACGTGCTTATCGCCATCATCGTCGGTCTGTGCTCGCTGGCCGTTGCCACCGTCCCCACGATCCTGATTGTCCGCCGCTCCCGCGTCATCGAAGGCCACGCCCGCGCCGCCGAAGACCACGCCGAGACCGTCACCAAGACCCTCGGCGAGAAGAACGGCCACGGCTCGGTCATGGACATCCTCAACGAGCAAAGCCGCTGGAATCAGCATCACGACACCCGCGACGACCAACGATTCGAGCGGATCGAACGATGGGAACGTGCCGCGTCGATGGCTGGCGTAGCGTTAGTTGCCGTCCTGCTCGCGAGGAGACCACGATGACCGACCCGATGATCCCGCCCGCCGTGCCCGGCGTCGACGTCGCCACCCTCGCCCACGCCGCACTCCCCGACGGCATCAGCCCGTTCGTCGTGTCACAAATCCGCACCGCCGTCCCGCTCGCCGCAGGCGCGGCGCTGACCTGGGCAGAGCACGAACTCGCCCGCCGGTACGGGTGGGCGCCGACCGTCGACTCGTCGACCGTCACCGCCGCCGCAACGTTCGCCGTGTCCTACGGCTACTACTTCGTGGTGCGCTCGCTGGAGAAGTGGAAGCCGGCGCTCGGCTGGGCGCTCGGTTACCCAAGTCAGCCGACGTACTGAGGTACGGTCGCGAGGTTTACGCTTCGCCGCGCCCGAGGAGGCCGCCCCAATGTCGTTCAGCATCTCGATCTCAGGTCACGTCACCAACCCGGATACCGCCGAGGCCGAGGAGCAGAAGCTCGTCGACGACCTCAAGGCGCTCATCGCGACCCACGGCGACAAGGTCAGCTACGCGTCCGGGTCCTTCCAGTACCAGGGCAGCGTCGACCTCATGCCGGTCGTTGCCGTGGTCACGCCCGACCCCGCACCGAACGCCGACGGGTCGCCCGGAGAACCCGGCACGCCGCCCGCGCCGCCCGAACCCGACACGCCGCCCGAAGGGTTCTTCGTCAAGATCGCCGGTGAGACCTACGCCGACTACGCGGCCCGCGCCGCCGCGGTGGGCATCACCACGATCCTCGACGAGGCCGCGTGGAACGCGCTTGCGCCCGACGGCACGCCCGGCACCGGTGACGTCACCCCGCCCGACGGCACGCCCCCGGCCGACAACGTGACCCCGCCGTTCGTGCAGAAGATGTCGGCCACCGAGACCTACGCCGAGGCGCAGCGGCGGCTGTTCATCTTCAACGAGGCGCAGCCGACCGTCGACACGCAGGCGCCGGCGCCGTCCGAGACGGAGTGGGACGCCCTACCCGTCGGCTGAGGCTTCATACGGGAATTCGGCCCGTACGAGCGAACCGCCCCCGTCTGACCCTGCCTTTGCGGGGCCCGACGGGGGCGGTTCCGCGCTCAAGCGCGAGTCGACTGCCACCGTCGCGATCAGGCCCGGGCACGTCCCGACGTCGCACGTCCGGCAGTCGAACCCGGCAGCGAGCGTCAAATCGTGCAGGCGCTCGTCGACCTCGATGCGGGCGGCGAGGAAGCTGGGGCCGTCGGACTCCTCGCACTCGCGGTACGCGGAGATGTACGAGCGGGCGGCATCTTCGAGCGGGCTGGTCATCGTTTGCTCCTCACGCGCGGCGGCCGCCAGGTCGATCGCCCCTGACGGCCGCCTATCTGGTGTGTGTTGTTCTTCGGGGTTACGGCTTGCCTTCGAGCACCGGGAACGGTGCCACCGCCGGTGTCACCCGGTCGACGACCGTGCCCCACGCAAGTTCGAGAACGTCGTCGAGGCGGTCGAGCTTCACGACGATCACCAGCTTGCCATCGTCGGTGATGCGCCACCGCAGCCGCGCCTTCACCCGCACCGGATCGTCACCCTTGATCGGGTCGAGCGCGAGCTCGATGCGCTCCGGCACCTGCATGTCGCCAGCAGCGCCGCCACCGTCGATCTTCTCGTCGTACATCAGCTGCACCGCACCGTTCGACAACGCCTGCGCCGACCGGAACGTGAGCGTCTTGTTCGCCGAGAAGTTCGACATGATCTCGAGCAACGTCGTCGACGGCGGATCGAGAACGTCGTCGATCCGATCTTCGAGCAGGTCGATGAACGCGGCCTGAGTGAGCGACTTCTCGTTGATCGCCGTCCACGCGTCCCACGCCCGACCGTGCTCAAGCTGCAACGAGGCCTGCCAGTCCCGCCAGCCGGCTTCGCGCCCGTCGTCGCCCGCCTGGTGCTCGTTGAGGACCGCCGTGAGCCGCAACTCGTCCTGATCGGCGTACACAGCCGTCATGTGCTCGATGCCGTGCAGCTCGAGGTACGCGGCGAACGCGATCTCGGTCGCGAGCTCCTGGGTGCCTTTCGCCCGGCGCGGGTGCTCGAGGTACGGCTCGGTGTCGTGGGCGGTGACGGTCCCGTAGGAGTCCTGGGTGCCGATGACGCCCGGCCCCAACTCCACCGTCGCGATGTCGGCCCGCCGCGCGATCTCGGCGACGGCTTCGGCTTCGGTCTTGTCGCTCACAGTTCACGCACCTTGTCACCCTCGCCCGCCGCGATCTCGCGCAGCCGCGCGTTCAGATCCGGCCGGTCCGGGTTCTCCTGACGCAGATTGCCGACCCGGTCGACGTACCGGATCGTCTGCGGCAGCGAGGCCTTCGGCGGCGTCGAGATGATCTCGTCGGAGACGACGACCATGCGGTTCGGCAGCGGCGCGAACCGCAGCTTGATCGTCAACTCGCCCTTCTTGTTGTGCAGCAGCACGAGCTGGCTCATCTCCCGCATCGCTTCGCCGATCTCCTCGAGCACCTGCCCGTCGCGGAGTCCTTCGAGGACGGTCGCGGCGGGGAGAATGTCGGGGACGATCTCGGGGGTTACGGCTTCTGCCGTCATGGGCTGGTCCTTTCGGGGACGTTGTTTGGTCGGTTGAGAGTACGCCCGTCAGCCGCTCGGAGGGCGGAACGCGTTGACGTTCGACGCGGGACGCGCCGCGGGGTTGACTTGCGGGTCGCCGGCGTCGGGTGCGGGCGGGATGGGTCCGGCGTCGGGTGCGGTGCCCCACGGGTTTGCTTCGATGCGCGCCTGGATCGGGTCACGGACGGTCGTGTCGACGTAGTCGTCGCAGCCGGCCCCCTCGAGCATCGAGCACGCTGGGCATGGGCCGCCGGGGTGGACGTGGAGCTCGGGCTGGTAGCGCGGGTCGTTCGGGTAGGGCTGGTAGCGGGTGTAGCAGGCGCACGGGCCGGGCGGCAGCGCGGCGAGACGGGCGCGCTCGGCCTCGTTCGGATCGTCGTTGCCGAGGCCGTACATGCGAGCGTCGGGGCGTGGCGTGACGAATGGATCCGCCTTGGGCAGGGTCTCGTTGGGACCCCACGCCATCGCTCGCGAGCCGTGCCATCCGACGGCGAGTTTCATCATCGCGTCGCCGAACGCCTGCGCGTCGACCCATTTGCCGCCGTCCACGTTGACGATCTCGAGCCCTTCGAGCGCGTCGATGACTTCGGAGAGGGCGACGAGGACCTTCGGCATCAGACGTCGTCACCCGGCTTGATCGGCGGCGCACCCGACGGCACGAGCGGCACCGCGGGGTGCTCTGCCAGGCCGTCGGCCGCGGTCTCGTCGTTCCACAGGTCATCGGCCCAACGCAGCGCACAGACCTTCGCGTGAAAGGCGCCGGTGTGCTCGTGGCCGCCGATCCGCAACGTGACGCGCGGCCACGTCGCGAGCGGCGGGTACTGATTGCCCTTCGGCTTCTCGGTCAGCACCGTGCACTCGGGCCCGTCGCATTGGTACGAGGTGATGGCTCCCATTGTCAGTTTCTCCCTGGGGGTGCGAGGTGCGGCACGGGTCGCACCGGGGGCGGCCAGCGGCCGATACCTGATTCGTCGAGCATGAGCCCGACGAGGTTGTAGAGCGTCTCCACGTCGGGGCCGCGGCCGAATAGATCGACCTGGCGCGCGTCAACGAGTTCGGCAACGCAGGTATGCCCGCTCGCGTTGTCGACAAACCAAAGCCGCGTGACGAGCGAGAGGTTGACGGAGTCGCCGGTGGTGACCCAGGCGCCTTCTTGGCAGGGCCCCTCGTGGCAGAACCCACAGGGCTGCTCGGCGAGCGCCGTGCCCTGATTGCTGCACTTGCTCGGCTTCCACGTCATGCACGCGACGAACATCAGGCGTCGACCTCGTACACGGTGATGGTCTGCTTAACGCCCTTGACCGGGAAGGTTTCGACCGGGTCCGTCTCGTAACGGTCCTGATCTTCTTGGAGCTCCGTGGCCGGGTCGAGGTAGTAGAACCCGCGCAGTTCCTCGCCGTCTCGGTAGACGATCAGCTGCTTGGTGTACCAGCGGTGCCTGGACACGTCTTGTCGGGCGATGCAGGTGTCGAGAATCTCGTCGGCTTCATCGGTCGTGAGGCTCATGTCAACCTTCTCGGTCGGGTTGGTGTGTTGACTTCGAGGCGCGCAGTTGTCGGTTAGCCACCCTCATGCACTCCCGACAATGGCGCTTGCCGGTCCTCGGGTTGACGTACAGATTCCGCCCCCGGTACGGGTGGCCGCGCGGGCATCGGCTCTTGAGCTTGACGTGGCCGATCTTGCGCCGCCGGTTCTCCGCGATCGGGACCGCTTCGAGGTGCAGAGGGTTCACGCAGTTGCGCGTCCGGCAGACGTGATCGACCTCGTAGCCCTTGCGAATCTTGCCCCACACGAGCCGATACACGATGCGGTGCGTGTAGACCTCGCCGGTGCCGAACGCGTTGCCCGCGCCGAACTTCGCGTAGCCGTCGGCCCGGTGCGTGCGGATCGGCCAACACTCGAAGATCGTCCGCCGTCCGATGAGCCGGGCACAGAACGCCGCTCGCGCTTTTGCCTCGTTGTGCGCGTTGGCGTAGGGGCTGGCCGGACGCCGGGTGATCGTCTTGCGTTCGGTCATTCACCGATAATACCCGGTTCATCTACCGTACCTGAAATAAGAGGTGTTATCGGCGCTTCGCACCCGCGGACCCACCGCTCGCCGTCACGATGCCAGTGGCATTGTCCGGCCGCGGCCGCGTCGGCGGCGTTCCATACGGTCCCGTCCATCAAGGTCGCGTGGAAGTACGCGAACGCGGCGTCGACTTCGAGCGCGACGAGCTTCTGGCAGTGGGCGCACTTCGCTCCGGTCAGCAGCCGGAGAGCGAGCGCCTCGGCGGCCGCGATCGGGCTGGGCGCGTGCTCGACCTGAATCTTGGTGCCCTTGTAGTTGGCCGACGCCCACCAGTCGGCTTTCTCGACGGGGACGTTGTCGTGCAGGTAGCCGAGTTCGATGCTCCGCGCCCCGGACCGGCCGACGAGGTCGACGGCCGCGATGATCTCCGGCATGTCGAGGAGGTCCGTCACAGGATCACCCGGTAGCGGTGATGGCCCGACCCGTCACAATGGCGTTCCATCGCTGCCATGCTCGACGTCGGCGGGAAGTCGCACCCGTCGGTGCAGCACGCGAGCACGAGGCCCTTCGTGCGACGTGGGAGCGCCTGCTGGCCGCGCACGGCCGGTGCGGGGAGCTTCATCTCGCGCTCGATCTGCGCGCGGGCGCGGGGCCCGAGGAGCGCAATGTCGCCCCGGTTCATCGCGCGAGCCGTTCCGGGTGCGGATTCAAGATGCGCACCGGCTCCCCGAACGCGTTGCGCACGACGTTCCAACACTGTCGGCCCGGCTCCGCGCCGCACCGCGGGCAGTTGTGAAAGAGCGGCCTCATGCGTCGACCAGCCCGTGCCGCATCCTCCGACGTTCCCGCTCCGACGTCGCACCCCACACGCCCGCCAGGCCCAACGTGAGCGCCTCCTCAAGGCAGCGGGCCCGTACCGGGCAGCCGAGGCACACCTCGACGGCGTGCGCTTGACGTTGGCTCTCACCGGGTCCGGCGAACCAGGCGTCGGGGTCGCCGTCGTTGCGGCACGCTGCGTCATCCTGCCAATCGTGCTCGCCCATCAGATCACCTCTGACTGCTGCACTGGCGGGGCGAACGCGGCGAGGACGGGGCCGAGGAAATCCCGACCGCGTTGCGTTATCGTCGCGATCACGCGGCCGCCACTCGCATCGTCCGGGTCGTCGGACATCTCCAGATCGCCCGCCTCCAAGAACGCGAGGAGCGAAATCATCCGATTCGCCTCGTCGGACGTCATCTCCGTCGTCGACGTCGCCCGCTCACCGGTGAGAATCGCGACGATCTCGGGCTTGTCGCCCTGCTTGAGGAGACTCAGCTTCGCGAGTTCGGCGACGCGCATCCCGATCCGTTGACGTTGTGCCGCGGTGGACGGTTTCTCGGGCGTGGGGGCCGCCGCCGTCCCCGGGGCGGGAACGACGGGAACGGCAGGCGGCCCTGTGTCCGCCGCTTCGTCACCCGGGACCTGACTACCGGGCACGTCGGCTGCGGACGATTCGGGAGGGGCGGCCGGAGTCTCCCGTGTACCGACACGCTCGCCCGTCGCCGCCACCTCCCCCGACCCATTGGACCCACCATCGGATGGGGCGTCGGTCGGGCTCGCACCCGCCGCCGCTGCAGGGCCGGAACCTTCGGGGACGTTGGCGACCTTGCCGCCTGCCGCGGTCACGAGACGGATCGCCGCCTCGACGTCACCTTGCTTGAGCTCGTGCGGCTGACCGAACCGCGAGACGTAGGACAGCTTCACCCCGCGCCGCTGGCCTTTGTCCTCGATCGAGTTCATGGCCGCGGTGATCGCCGCGACGTGTTCGCCGCTCGCGGGCTCGTTGTCTTGGCTCGTGTCGCGGCCGCCAGTCGCGTCCGGCGCGCCGGACACCTCCTCGGCCGAGACCTCGCCGAATCCGAATAGGTCCGAGAGCGCCCGGTTCTTCGCCCGGGTGTGCGCGGTTGAGGGAATGTCGTGCTGCGGCTTCGAGAAGTGCGAGAACCCGGTACAGGTCTCGTCACAGTGACGGTGGTTGCCGCCTTTCCGACACGGTTCGGCGAACGCCCGGGGGCAGCAGCGTTCGCGGTAGTCACAGATGCCGATGCCCTCGGCGTAGCGGCCGTTCGGCGCGAACGCGCGCACCGTTATCTTTGAGCGGCGCACCCGGCCGTAGGGGTCCTCGACGTCCTCCCAGTTGATGAGCGCGTCGGACGTCGACATCGCGACGCCCAGCTTGCGCCACCCGGATTTGGTGACGAACTGCTTGCCTTTCTCGGCTTCTTGGAAGTCGGACCGGTCGAGGAGCTCGGCCCGGAGTTCTTGGTAGGCGTGGAACGCTTCGATGGTGTCCTCGAGGGACGCGACGGGGCGCATGAGCGCGCTGTCGCTGACGCTGACGGGCACGAGCGCCGCGGTGGTCGCGGTGTGCTCGGGCGCGTCAGGGTTCATCTCCTCGCCGACGACGTCGATCACCTGAGCATCTTCGGCGGCCGCTTCTGGCGTCGGCTGCGTCGGCGTAGTCATGTCCGCTGCTCCGCGTCGACGATGACCAGTGGCGTGGTCCGGCCGTCGACGTTCTCCCACGACCATTTGCCGTCGACCATGATCTCGATTCCCGTATCGGTCACGCGCCGCACCCGGTAGCACCCGGCGCCCAGCACGACGTACTGGCCGATGGCGATGGCGCCCGCGGCGACGATCTCGGGCCGGGCGTCGTCCTCGTACTCGGCGATCGCGCGCTCGCACAGGTCCGCCGCCCGCTTGTAGTCGCGCTGCATCCGCAGAAGCGCCATGCGGGCCGCCCGGCAGGTGAGCGGAATCTCGTCACGCGCCTTCTCGAGCGCGGCTGACGTGTCACGACATTCTTGGATGGTCAGTCCCACGGGGACCTCCTCGGGCTGGTCGATCGTGTCGGTACTGCCAGAATGACACGACCACATCAGTATGGCAAGGCAGGGAGACAATGAGCGCCCCCATCGAATCGACCGAGCTTTTCGCCCAGCTGCTCGCCACCCTCGAAGCGCACGGCGCGGCGACGGTCGAGGGTTTCCAGATCAAGCAGGAGGCGCTCGCCGACCTCGCCGGGTTCACCTCGAAGCGCCACCTTTACCCGTACTTGAAGAAGGCGAAGGCGCACGGGCTCATCACGGTCACACCGCAGGCGCGCGGCACGGCGGGGAACATGGTCGAGCGTCTCCCGGACCGCTATCACCTCAAGGTCACGGCGGCGGAGTGGGCGGAGCGGCGCGAGGAGGTCGTCGCCGGGGTGCTCGCCGTGTCGAAGGCCCGGCGGGGTGCGGCGTCGCGGGTGGTGCAGATGGAACGGTCGCGGCTTGTGAAGGCTGCCCGCCGGCGGGAGGGTCCGGTGCCGACGCCTGCGCCGGTTGAGGTGGATCCGGCGGCGATTGCGGTGAGGGTCGCTCAGATGGGCCCGGACGAGGATCTCACGGGCTGGTGAGCTTCACGCGCCAGACGATCGCGGTCGATCCCGAGGGGGTGCGTCGCCGCTGGCCGGAGTCCTCGACGACGCCGCGCGTTACGAGTTCCCCGCGCCGCTTGCCCGCGCTGGTCTGCTGGCGGCCGACCCGGTCGGCGAGCTCGAAGTCGGTCAGTCCGGCGGGCCCGGCGACCATGAGCGCCCGGTAGCACTCCTCGCGGAACGCGTGCGCGGTGCGGTGCGCGCCTTCGGCTGCGAGGTGCGACGTTTCGGGGTCGCTGTTGCGGGCCGAGGTGAGCAGGTCGAGCTGGTCGAGACCCATCGGGCCTCTAGTTTCGCCTGGTCGGCCGCTACTTGCGGCGATGCTGCCTAACGGCGCCCGCGTGCAATTCGTCGCTCCTACCGCGACGCGCGCCCATTGGGCGCTGGCGATCCGCCGCCATTGCCTGCTCGACCTGCCGCTTGAGGCCTATGCCCACGGGCCGCTGAAGCC
>Ga0164308_10001188_pt1 | contig 13834 bp, 12 predicted proteins | sample Whisoiple_246_MG_FD_109983 | JGI IMG/M metagenome (GOLD analysis project Ga0164308, IMG submission 109983) | Soil microbial communities amended with fresh organic matter from upstate New York, USA - Whitman soil sample_246_MG | ecosystem: Environmental > Terrestrial > Soil > Unclassified >...
CGTTGGTGATCGTCATCGGGATCCTCTACCCCTTCGTCGTCGGCGCCTACTACGCGTTCCTGAACTACGCAGCGGTCAACCCGGATCCGCATTTCATCTGGTTCGCGAACTTCAAATCGGTTCTCGGCGACCAGGTGTTCTGGCAGAGCGTCAAGGTCACCGCGATCTTCGCGGTGGTGGCGACGACCGTGGAAACGGTGCTTGGGGTCGGACTGGCGCTACTGCTGACCAGGTCGTCGATCATCGGCAAAATCTTCGAGAAGGTGCTGATCCTGCCGCTGATGATCGCGCCTGTGATCGCGGGCGTGATCTGGAAGCTGATGTTCAATCCGCAGTTCGGAATCCTCAACCACGTTCTGGGACTGGGCAACACGTTTGACTGGCTGTCGGGCAGCCACGCGTTGTGGTCGGTGATTCTCGTCGATCTCTGGATCTTTACCCCGTTCGTGGCGATTCTGGTCCTCGCCGGGATGCGGTCGCTGCCCAAGGAGCCCTTTGAGGCGTCCGAGGTCGACGGCGCGAGCTGGTTCTATATGTTCCGCAAATTGATGCTTCCCATGCTGTGGCCTTACATCCTGGTGGCGGTGATCTTCCGGTTCATGGACAACCTCAAGGTGTTCGACCACATCTATGTGCTGACCGCAGGCGGCCCCGGGGTGGCCACCCGGACATTGCAGATCGGCGCCTTCGAGGACTCGATCATCAACCTGGACTACTCCCGCGGCAGTACATACATGTTGCTGCTCTGGATCATCGTGTTCATCACCGCGCGCTACCTGGTGAGCGTGCTCGGCAAGGCGCAGCGTCGAGCTGCCGGAGCGGAGTCATAGATCATGGCATTCACACTGCGCAGAAACGAACTGCTCCCGGGACAGAAGCGGATGGGCATCGGGCCCGTCGTCGCCGATATCGGGCTGATCGGCTGGTTCATCTTCTCGTTGTTCCCGATCGTGTGGATGGTGATCCTGGCGCTCAAGAACGCCGAGGAGCAGACCACCACGTACTTCCAGTTCAGTCCGACCTGGTCGAACTTCGCGACGGTGGTGTCCGACAAGGGCACTCAGATGACCAGCGTCGACTTCAAGACCTCCTTGCTGACGAGCCTGATCAACTGCGGCGGAGCGGTGATCGTCTCACTGTTGATCGGCATCCCTGCCGCGTACGCCGCGGGTCGGTGGAAGTACAAGGGCAGCAACGATCTGATGTTCCAGATGCTGTCCTTCCGGTTCGCCCCGGAGCTGATGGTGATCGTGCCGCTGTTCGTGATCTACAACCAGATCGGGCTGTTCGACACGAAGGTCGGAATGATCTGGGTGTTGCAGCTGGTCACCATGCCGCTGGTGGTCTGGATCCTGCGCTCGTACTTCGAGGACCTGCCCGAGGATCTCGAGCAGGCCGCGCTACTCGACGGCTACACCCGCAGAAAGGCTTTCGTCATGGTCGCGCTGCCCATCGTCCGTCCCGGTATCGCCGCCGCGGCACTGCTCGCGTTCATCTTCGCCTGGAACAACTATGTATTCCCGCTGATTCTGGCCGACAGCAACGCGGGCACGGTCACCGTCGCGATCACGAAGTTCCTCGGCGGTGGCGGCCAGGCGTACTACAACCTGACCGCCGCGGCGGCGATCATCGCGGCCCTGCCGCCGCTAATACTCGCGCTGACCATTCAGCGGTATCTGGTTCGGGGCCTTTCCTTCGGGGCGGTGAAAGCCTGATGGCGACGGTATCCCTTGCCAACCTGCGCAAGACATTCGGCAAAGTCACGGCGGTCGACGATCTGTCCGTCGACATCGCCGACGGCGAGTTCTTCGTCATCCTTGGCCACCGCGGCGCGGGTAAGACCACCACGCTGAAGTCGGGGGCCGGTCTGGAGGACGTCGTTGACGGATCGGTGCACATTGGCGGCGTCGACATGACACTCGTCGAGCCTTACCACCGCAACGTCGCGATGGCGTTCGAGAGTTACGCGCTCTATCCGCAGAAGACGGTCAGCGAGAACCTGGCGTCGCCGCTGAAGTCCGGAAGAACCGGCAAGTACACGGAGGCGCAACGCACCGAACGCATCAACCAGGTGACCACCACGCTGGGAATCAACCACCTGCTCAAGCGCTTTCCGCGTGAGCTGTCCAACGGGCAGAGGCAGCGGGTTGCGCTGGGCAGGGTGCTGGTCCGGCCTGCCGACATCTACCTGCTCGACGAACCGCTGAGCCACCTGGACGCCAAGCTCCGTGCCGCGATGCGCGCCGAACTCAAACAGCTCAGCGCGATGTCGAAGACCACGACCATCTATGTCACGCACGACTACCAGGAGGCCCTGGCGCTCGGTGACCGCATCGCGGTGCTCCGCGAAGGACGGCTGGTCCAGATCGGCACTCCGGAGGAGATCTGGCGTCGGCCCGCCGACACATTCGTGGCCCGCTCGCTCGGCCAGCCTGAGATCAACATCCTCGACGGTGTGGTCGACGACGGCCGTATCCGCCTCGGGGACGGATCGCTCGACGTACCGATTCCCGCGGGAGCGCCGTGCGATCGCGGCGACAGGGTGCGGGTCGGATTGCGGCCCTGCGACATTCATGTGGGGTCCGGAGCGGGCTCGGCGAACTTGGCGGGAACCGTGATGCTCGCAGAGCGTCTCGGCCGCAACGTCGAGCTGACCGTGAAGGCCGGCGACGAGCAGGTGATCGTGCTGGCATCCGGTCGCGAAGGCGTCGAAGAAGGCAGTGACATCACCATGACCATCGCCGATTCCGATGTACACGTCTTCACCGCGGGCGACGGCGACACTGCCAGGCTCGGCGCGACCGACAAGACCATGGAGGCGGCACAGTGAGTGTGACGACAGATGCTCTGCGCAAACCCGCGTCGGCCGATGGGACGGCGCAGAGCCTGACCCTTGCCGACCTGGTGAAAACCTATGCGTCGAGCGGCCGTGAGCGGGTGACGGCGGTCAAGGGCATCGACCTTGAGATCGAGCCAGGGGAGCTGGTCGCGCTGCTCGGGCCGTCCGGCTGCGGCAAGACCACGACACTGCGGATGATCGCCGGACTGGAAACGGTGACAAGCGGCTCGATCAAGGTCGGTGACCGCGAGATCTCGCAGCTGCCCGCGTCCAAGCGCGGTATCGGGGTCGGCTTCGAGAGCTACGCGCTGTACCCGCCGATGTCGGTCCGCGACAACCTGCTGTACGGCCTCAAGGCCCGCAAAGTGAAGGGCGCCGAGCAGATGGTCGCCTCGATCTGCGACCGACTCGAGATGAACGATCTGCTCGAGCTGCGGCCGGCCGGGCTGTCCAGCGGACAGAAGCAACGCGTCGCGCTGGCCCGCGCGTTGGTCCGCAACCCGCCGGTACTGCTGCTCGACGAACCGCTGAGCCACCTCGACGCCTCCGCGCGCCAACGGGTGCGCCGCGAACTGAAGGTGCTGCAACGTGAATTCGGCTACACCACGATCGTCGTCACCCACGACCAGGTCGAAGCGCTGTCACTGGCCGACCGACTCGCGGTGATGGATGCCGGTGTGGTGCAGCAGTTCGGCACGCCCGACGAGGTGTTCGACGATCCGGCCAACCTCTTCGTCGCCGAGTTCGTCGGCGAGCCACAGATCAACGTGCTCCGCGGCGTCGCGAGGGTCTCCGACGGCCGGACCCGCATCGAGATCGGGTCCAACGCAGGCCATCTGGACAGCACCGTGACGTCGCTGGCGGACGGCACCCGGGTCACCGTGGGGATCCGACCCCAGGACTGCGGCTTGAGTACCGCCGCCGGTGACGGTATCTCGACCACCGTGGCGTACTTCGAGCATCTGCTCGAGTTCGGGCTCGCGACAACTACAGTCGCAGGGGTGGAGGAGGGCATCGTCGTCCAGACTCCGGCCCAGGAGAGCTATGAGCCCGAACAGAAGGTCGTGGTGACGGCCCCAGCCGAACGCGTCTACCTGTTCGACGCCGAAACGGGGGAGCGGTTGCGGTGACGAAACTCTTCAACGACCCGGCCCGGTTCACCGAGGACATGCTGGCCGGCTTCCTCGATGCCAACTCTCGCTACGTCGCCGGCGTTCCCGGTGGTGTGGTGCGCGCGCATCAGACGGCGCCAGGCAAGGTCGCCGTCGTCATCGGTGGTGGCTCTGGGCACTACCCGGCATTCTGCGGAACGGTCGGCCAAGGGTTCGCGGATGGAGCCGTCGTCGGAAACATCTTCACCTCGCCGTCTGCCGAGGAGGCGGCGTCGGTTGCTCGCGCCGCGCACGGTGACGCCGGCGTCCTGCTGACGACTGGCAACTACGCAGGCGACGTGATGAACTTCGGTCTGGCCGTCACCCAGCTGCGCAGCGAGGGCATCGACGCGCAGTACTTCGCCGTGACCGACGACATCGCCAGCGCCCCCAAGGGCGAAGAGATGAAACGCCGTGGCATCGCAGGCGATTTCACCGTCTTCAAGTGTGCCAGCGCCGCGGCTGAGGACGGCCTCGACCTGGCCGGCGTGGTCCGGGTCGCCGAAGCCGCCAACGCCGCCACCCGAACGCTGGGCGTCGCATTCGACGGGTGCACGCTGCCCGGCGCGGACGAGCCGCTTTTCACGGTGCCCGAGGGGAAAATGGGTGTCGGCCTCGGCATCCACGGGGAGCCCGGTGTATCCGACGAGACGATGCCGACGGCGGCGAGTCTGGCGGAGACACTCGTGGACGGGGTCATAGGCGACAAGCCGCATACCGAGAGCACGCGGATCGCGGTGATACTCAACGGACTCGGGCGCACCAAGTACGAAGAGCTCTTCGTGGTCTGGGGTGCCGCGGCACGGCTGCTCCGTGACCGCGGATACGAGATCATCGAGCCCGAAGTGGGCGAGCTTGTGACAAGCCTTGATATGGCGGGCTGCTCGTTGACCGTGATGTGGCTCGATGACGAACTCGAAAAGTACTGGCGGGCACCGGCGGACACGCCGGCATACCGCAAGGGCGCGACGGCCGCGGCATCCGAAGGGGCCCGTCGCACCGATGCCGCTGCGGAGGCCGCCGCGCCACGAGTCGACGTCGCCGAACTGGCCGACGATGACGGCCGTCGGGGCGGCGCGCTGGTCGCACGCGCGCTCGAGGCGATGGCCGGGATGCTGGCGAATGTCGAGGACGAGCTGGGCCGGATCGACGCCGTTGCGGGCGACGGCGACCACGGACGCGGCATGGTCAAGGGGTCCGCGGCCGCCCGCGACGCCGCCTCCGATGCGGTCAACGAGGGCGCCGGAACGGGATCGGTGCTCGCGGCCGCGGGCAAGGAGTGGGCCGCCAAGGCCGGCGGCACGTCCGGCGTGCTGTGGGGGGCGATGCTCTCGGCGATTGGCGCCAGGCTCGGCGACACCGGAAGACCCGACGCAAACACCGTCGCGGCGGGCATGCGCGATGGCTACGACGCGCTCATCCAGCTCGGCGGTGCGTCACCGGGTGACAAGACGATGCTGGACGCGCTGTTGCCGTTCATCGACGAGCTGCAGAAGCGGGTCGACGAGGGCGAGCAGTGGCAGCAGGCGTGGCGGGCCGCAGCCGACGTCGCCACGGACGCCGCGAAGGCGACCGCCGAGCTGCGACCCAAGGTGGGTCGGGCCCGTCCGCTCGCTGAGCGCAGCGTCGGCACACCGGATGCCGGCGCCACCTCCCTTGCCATGTGCGCACACACGGTTGCCGACTGTTTCACCTTGACGACGAAAGGCGAATGACCGATGGCCTCAGGACTGCGGATTGTCGTCGGCTCCGATGACGCCGGCTACGAATACAAGGAAGCCTTGAAAGGGGACCTTCGCAGCGACTCCCGGGTGGCCGAGGTGACCGATGTCGGCGTCGGAACCGACGAAAACACCGCCTACCCGCATGTGGCGGTCGCGGCGGCGAGGTTGGTCGCCGAGGGCAAGGCCGACCGTGCATTGTTGGTCTGTGGCACCGGACTTGGCGTCGCGATCAGCGCGAACAAAGTGCCCGGCATCCGGGCCGTCACCGCCCACGACAGCTTTTCGGTCGAACGATCGGTGTTGTCGAACGACGCGCAGGTGCTGTGCTTCGGGCAACGAGTCATCGGGCTGGAACTGGCCCGCAGGCTTGCACGGGAATGGTTGAGCTATGAATTCGACCCGGAGAGCAAGTCGGCTGACAAGGTCGAGGCCATCCGCGGTTACGAATCCGCCACCGACCAGCGGCCAATCGTCACCTAACGTCCACGGACACGTCACGCCACGGATGCCGTTTGGCTGAACGGCTCGGCGACGGTGCTGGCTATGAGCACCGCTTCAGTACTCATACCCGCCGAAGAGACCCAACGCGCGTCAACACCGCGCTACACCCTGCTGCTTTCCACCGACCCCGCGCTGATCGACGCCGCTCAGCGCCTTCGCCACGACGTGTTCACCACCGAACCGGGATTCGCGCTCGCAGGCGCGAGCGACGGCAGGGACGCCGACCGGTTCGACGAGTTCTGCGATCACCTATTGGTCCGCGAGGACAACACCGGCGAGCTGGTCGGCTGCTACCGGATGCTTCCGCCGCCGGGAGCGATCGCGGCAGGCGGGCTGTACACCGCAACCGAATTCGACGTCACAGGGCTGGACGCGTTACGGCCGTCGCTGGTCGAGATGGGCCGGGCCGTGGTCCGCGACGACCACCGCAACGGCGGCGTGGTGCTGCTCATGTGGGCGGGCATCCTGGCCTATCTCGACCGGTGCGGCTACGACTACGTCACGGGTTGCGTCTCGGTGCCGGTCGAGGATTCCGACATCCCGGGGCGTCAGATCCGCGGTGTCAGGGATTTCGTGCTGCGCAGACACGCCGCCCCGCAGGAATACACCGTGCATCCTTATCGGCCGGTGACGGTCGACGGCAAGGGTCTGGACGCCATCGAACCGCCCGCCCGGGTGACCGTGCCGCCGCTGATGCGCGGCTATCTGCGCCTCGGCGCCCAGGTGTGTGGTGAACCCGCGCACGACCGTGACTTCGGTGTCGGCGACTTCCCCGCATTGCTCGACAAGCGCCGGGCAGACACCAGATACCTGACGCGGCTGCGGTCGGTCGCCGCGGCGAGCGACATGGCCGACGGGATCGCGTCGTGAGCGCCGACGAGCGGGTCGGCAGCGGAAGGGACGCCAGCCCATGGGTGCCGCGCGCGACGTGCGACGCCAGCTGTGTGGCAGCGGGTGGCGCGCCTGGCGGCAGTCCGGTCGTCGTGGCGGCACGGGTCGCGGTTCGGGCCACTCTCGCGGTCATCCTGCTTACGGCCGTGCCGCTGCTGGCGATTCCAATGCCCGGCCGGTCACACGTCCAGCGCGGCTACTGCCGCATGATGCTGCGCGCGCTCGGCGTGCGAATCACGGTGTCGGGCGGGCCCATTCGCAACCTGCGCGGCGTGCTCGTCGTCAGCGGCCATGTGTCATGGGTCGACATCTTCTCGATCGGCGCCGTGATGCCCGGTTCGTTCGTCGCCAAGGCCGAGATGATCAACTGGCCCGGCCTCGGTATCGCCGCCCGCTTGATGAAGGTCATCCCGATCGAACGGGCCAGCCTGCGGCGGTTACCCGACGTCGTCAAGACGGTGGCGGCCCGCCTGAGCGCAGGCCAGACCGTGGTGGCGTTCCCCGAGGGCACCACCTGGTGCGGTCTGGCCTACGGGTCGTTCCGGCCCGCGATGTTCCAGGCCGCCGTCGACGCGGGCAGGCCGGTTCAGCCACTGCGCCTGGGCTATCACCACCGCGACGGCACGCCGTCCACCGTCGCCGCCTTCGTGGGCGACGACACCCTGATGGCGTCGATCCGGCGCCTGGTCACCGCCCGCCGCACCATCGTGGGCGTGCACGTCGAGTCGCTGCAGCTGCCGGGAACCGACCGGCGTGACCTGGCCGCCCGCTGCGAAGCGGCGGTGCGCGGCGACAAGGGGCGACGGACGAACGGGCACGCGCTGGTTGCCTGACCGGGTATTCAGGGCGGCCGTCGGGCGGCGGTTAGCATGGAACGGTTATGACCATTGAGTCGGTCTACCTGGATCACGCCGCCACCACCCCGATGCATCCCGCTGCCATCGAGGCGATGACGGCCGTGCTGGCGACGGTCGGCAACGCCTCGTCGCTGCACGGCACTGGGCGGGCGGCGCGGCGCCGCATGGAGGAGTCGCGCGAGACATTGGCCAAACTGCTCGGCGCGCGGCCGTCCGAAGTCGTGTTCACCGCGGGCGGCACCGAGAGCGACAACCTGGCGGTCAAGGGCATCTACTGGGCGCGGCGCGACGCTGAACCCCGCCGTCGCCGGATCATCACCACCGCCGTCGAACACCACGCGGTGCTCGACTCGGTCGAATGGCTGGCCGAACACGAGGGCGCCGAGGTGACCTGGCTGCCGACCGCATCCGACGGATCGGTCCCGCCCGGCGCACTGCGGGCCGCCCTGCAGGAGCACGACGATGTGGCCCTGGTGTCGGTGATGTGGGCCAACAACGAGGTAGGCACCATCATGCCGTTGCCGGAACTGGCCTCGGTGGCCGCAGAATTCGATGTTCCGATGCACAGCGACGCGGTGCAGGCGGTGGGCCAGATACCGGTCGACTTCACGGCGAGCGGGCTGTCGGCGATGAGCATCGCGGCACACAAATTCGGTGGCCCGACCGGTGTCGGCGCGCTGCTGCTGCGCCGTGACACGGCATGCGTGCCGCTTCTGCACGGTGGTGGACAGGAACGCGACGTACGTTCGGGCACACCGGATGTCGCGGGCGCGGTGGCGATGGCCAAGGCCGCCGAGGTGGCGATCGACGGTATGGAGTCCACCAGTGCCCGCGTGCAGGCGCTGCGCGACCGCCTGGTCGACGGTGTGCTGTCGAGCATCGACGATGTCGCGCTCAACGGCGCGACGGGCGCTCGACGGCTTCCCGGCAACGCGCACTTCACGTTCCGCGGCTGCGAAGGTGATTCGTTGCTGATGCTGATGGACGCCAAAGGGGTCGAGTGCTCGACAGGTTCGGCGTGCACGGCCGGTGTGGCGCAGCCGTCGCATGTGCTCATCGCGATGGGTGCCGACCCGGCAAGCGCCCGCGGTTCACTGCGGCTTTCGCTGGGCCACACCAGCGTCGAGGCCGACGTCGACGCCGCACTCGATGTGCTGCCAGGGGCGGTGGACCGTGCGCGGCAGGCCGCGCTGGCCAGCTCAGGGGTGGTCGAGTAGTGCGGGTTCTTGTCGCGATGAGCGGGGGCGTGGACTCGTCGGTGGCCGCCGCCCGCATGGTCGACGCGGGCCACGACGTGGTCGGCGTGCACCTGGCGCTGTCGGCGGCACCGGGAACATTGCGCACCGGCTCGCGGGGATGCTGTTCGAAGGAAGACGCAGGCGATGCGCGCCGGGTCGCCGACATCCTTGACATTCCCTTCTATGTATGGGATTTCGCCGACCGATTCAAATCCGACGTCATCGACGACTTCGTGTCGTCCTATGCCCGCGGCGAGACTCCGAACCCGTGCGTGCGGTGCAACGAGCGGATCAAGTTCTCCGCGCTGTCGGCCCGCGCGCTCGCGCTCGGGTTCGACGCCGTCGCGACCGGCCACTACGCGCGGTTGTCGGACGGCCGGCTGCGGCGCGCAGTCGACAGCGACAAGGACCAGTCGTATGTGCTCGGTGTGCTGACCGCGCAGCAGCTGCGCCACGCATTGTTCCCGATCGGTGACACACCCAAGCCGCAGATTCGCGAGGAGGCGGCACGTCGCGGTCTGGCCGTCGCCGAGAAGCCCGACAGCCACGACATCTGCTTCATCCCGTCCGGCGACACCAGGGCGTTTCTCGGAAGCCGAATCGGCGTGCGCCGCGGTGCCGTGGTGGACGCGGGCGGAACGGTGCTCGCCGAACACGACGGCGTGCACGGATTCACCATCGGCCAGCGCAAGGGTCTCGGTATCGCGGGGCCAGGCCCCGACGGTCGCCCCCGTTATGTGACGGCCATCGACGCCGACACCGCGACGGTGCACGTCGGCGCAGCCACCGACCTCGAGGTGTCGTCGCTGACCGGGAAGAATCCCGTGTTCACCTCTGGGGCCGCGCCGCGCGGTCCTGTGGAGTGTTCGGTGCAGGTGCGGGCGCACGGCGGTATCGCCGACGCCGTCGCCGAGGTGCGCGGCGGTGACCTGGTCGTCGATCTGCGGGCGCCGCTCGTCGGTGTAGCCGCAGGCCAGACGATGGTGCTCTACCGCGTCGATGCCGAGGGCGACGAAGTGATCGGCAGTGCCACGATCGCGCGCAGCGCCTAGTTGGGCACCTTGTCCATGATGTTCGTCATGATGATGCCCGGTATCGACTCGGGGAACGAGCAGAAGGAAACCTCCGCCAGCACCACGTTCTTGATTCGGTAGTCGCGACCGCACGTACCCGTGGATCGCATCCGTAACGTGTCGGCGTCGGCTGTCCACTCACCGATGAATGTGGAGCCGAGTTCGGTTGAGCCGCAGTCGTACACACGACCGACCAGATCGGCGAACGCGTGCCGTGCCGTCTCTGGATCGCGGTATGCCGCGGCGCCTTCCGAGATGAGCCCGCCGTCGGGCGGATTCTGGAAGGTCGTCTTGTGAAACTCTTCGACCTCCGGCCCGAACGTCTGCGTCTCGGCGAAGTACCACTGGCACTCCTTGGGCGTGCCGTTCATCAGGTCGCTGACGTCGACCGGAACCTTGCCGTCCATGCTCGGCACGACCGTCAGGCTTTCGCCCGCACCCGTGATCGCCCGCATCTGAGACTGGTCGAGCATCACCGACTCGACGTCCACCGGTGAATGCGATTCGTCGTCGATGCCGGGAGCGGCCCGCGTTGCCGAGCCCTGAACGGTGTGCGCGCAGCCCACGGCCAGCAGCGCGACGGCACTCAATGCCGCCAGTCGGGCTGCCGCAGAGGACATCGAGTCGGCTCCTTCCCGTTTCGCAGACTAACGCGTGTGGCTCCTGTGGCGAATAGTGTTGGTCAAGTGACGAAAGATCGTGATCTCGCCCTCCCCGAATCCCCCTTCGCCGCGGGTACCGGCATCGGATCCTGGCCCGGCACGTCGGCGCGGGAGGCGGCCGAGATTGTGGTCGGTGAGTTGCATCGACTTCCGCACCTGGTGGAGTTGCCTGCCCGCGGTCTCGGCGCCGATCTGATCGGCCGTGCTGGTGCGCTACTCGTCGACATCACCATCGACTCCGTGCCAAGGGGCTACCGCATCGCCGCAGGGCGCAGCGCGGTGTCCCGGCGCGCGGCCAGCCTGCTCGCCGAGGACATCGACGCGCTCGAGGAGGCATGGGAGAAGGCCGGCTTGCGTGGGGCGGGGCGGACCGTCAAGGTGCAGGCTCCGGGCCCGGTCACCCTCGCCGCGCAGCTGGAACTCAGCGGGGGCCACCGGGCGATCACCGATCCTGGAGCCCTTCGCGACCTGGCGCGGTCGCTGGCCGAAGGCGTGGCGGCACACCGCGCGGAGGTCGCCCGCCGACTGGAATGTCCGGTGGTCGTCCAGTTCGACGAGCCGTCGCTGCCCGCTGCGTTGGCGGGCAGGCTCACCGGTGTGTCCGCCCTCTCGCCGGTACATCCCGTCGACGAACCCGTGGCGGCTGCGCTGATCGACGACTGTGCGTCGGTGGTCGGCGGCGCGGTGGCGCTGCACTGCTGTGCCGGCGGGCTGCCCTGGCCGATGCTCCAACGCAGTGGTGTGCGGGCGGTGTCGTTCGACCTGTCGACCCTCACGGCGGGCGATCTCGACGGCGTCGGCGAGTTCGTCGAATCGGGCCGCACGGTTCTGCTCGGCGTGGTGCCCGCAACAGCGCCAGAGAACCGCCCGTCGGCCGGCGAGGTGGCCGGGTCGGTGGTGGACTTCACCGATCGACTCGGCTTCCCCCGTGCGGTGCTGCCGGACCGGCTCGGGATCACGCCGGTGTGCGGTGTGGCGGGCGCTACCCCGCGGTGGGCCCGCACCGCGATCGAACTCGCTCAGAGCGCGGCCGACACCATCGCCGACGACCCCGCTGCGATCTTGAAATAGTGTTTGCCGGGCAACGGTTTATGCAACAATGCAAGCGCGGGACCCTGGGTTCGGCAAACCCAGTTGGTCAGGGAAGGGATCGTGGCGCACTCGACTGTTCGCTTCGCGGCGGGAGCCGGCGTGGTCGCGGCGTCTCTGTTGATTGTCGGTCCGAACCCGGCGCAGGCCATCGCCGACAAGCACGGTCCGGGCTCGCAATTCGATAACGACTCTCGCAAGAACGTCTCGAGCGGCAAGGGCGGCAACGCCCAAGGCGCCGGATCCAATTGGGTCAACGACGTCCTCGGGGGCTTCGGCATCGCCGGTCAGGATCCGCAGCCAGATCTCGATCCACCGCTGATGAATCTCGGCACCGGCGGAGGTGATCTCGAGGATGTTGCGGTAGTGAACAGCTTCGCTCCGCAAGCCCAGACCGCCATGCGGTCGGCGGCCGTGGCCGAGGCGCCCGCAGGCGACAACGTGACGGCGGCCGTGCCGCGGTCCGGCGGCGGCTATTCGGGCGGACCTTTGACGTCGTTCCAGTCGCCGCGGGTCACCTTCGGCAACGGTCGGACACCCGGAACGAACGTCTCGCACCCCGGTCCCGGGCCCGAGGCGACCCCCCTGTACGACACCGTGGTGTCGCCCGCGGCGGTGCCGCCCATGCCCGCGGCGATCGAGATCAACATTGCGCCGCTGCCGCCGCCGCTGCCGCCGGTCGAACGCATCCGGGCCGCCGGACTGGTCCTCGGACAGTTCGGTACGTCGACAACCGATACCGTCACCGACCCGCTGGCCGGGCTCACCGGTTTGATCCTGCTCCCCGCCATCGGAGCCGTGCTCGGCTATCGGCAGGCGAGGGCCGCCCAGTCGCTGCGGGACTCAATCCGTACCTGAGTCCCGGCGCAGATCCTTGCGCAGGATCTTGCCCGCGGTCGACTTCGGTATCGCGTCGATGAACGCCACCTGACGGACCTTCTTGTACGGCGCAACCTCGGCGGCCACGAATTCCATCACCTCGGCCTCGGTCAGCTCGGCTCCGGACTGCTTGACCACGAACGCCTTTGGCACCTCTTCACCCGACTCGGTGTCGCGCACTCCGATGACAGCGGCGTCGGCGATCCCCGGATGGGTCAGCAGCAGTGCCTCCAGTTCGGCGGGCGGCACCTGATAACCCTTGTACTTGATGAGTTCCTTGAGCCGGTCGACGATGTAGACGCAGCCGGAGGAATCGACGCGCGCCATGTCGCCGGTGCGCAGCCAACCGTCGTCGTCGATGGTTTCGGCGGTTGCTTTGTCGTTGCCGAGATAGCCGGCCATCACGTTCGGACCCTTGAACCACAGTTCGCCGGTCTCGCTGAGACCCTTTGCCGGGATGTCGATCTCGGCGCCCGAGTCGGGGTCGACCAGCTTGGAGAACGAGTTCGCCGCGGTCCAGCCCGCAGCACCGATGGGTGCGACGGATCCGACGAGGCGCTTACCGCCATCCAGCGGAGTGCAGTGGCTGACGGGGCTGAGCTCGGTCATGCCGTAGCCCTGCACCACGCGACAACCGATACGGTCGGCGACGGCGTGGCCGAGATCCTCGTCCAGCGGTGCGGCTCCGGACAGCACCGCACGCAGCGACGACACGTCGTAGTTGTTCACCAACGGATGCTTGGCGAGCGCGACCGCAACCGGCGGCGCGATGTAGGCGACCGTCACCTTGTGGTTCGCGATGTTGGCGAGGAACTCTTCGAGGTCGAAGCTCGGCATCATCACCAGGCGCGCCCGCGCGTGCAGAACGGCGTTGAGCAACACCGTCATTCCGTAGATGTGGAAGAACGGCATGATCGCGATCACGACGTC
>Ga0164308_10001190_pt1 | contig 13829 bp, 9 predicted proteins | sample Whisoiple_246_MG_FD_109983 | JGI IMG/M metagenome (GOLD analysis project Ga0164308, IMG submission 109983) | Soil microbial communities amended with fresh organic matter from upstate New York, USA - Whitman soil sample_246_MG | ecosystem: Environmental > Terrestrial > Soil > Unclassified >...
CCGGACGCGCGCATCGTGTACGTCTCGGCCGAGCACTTCACCAACGAGTTCATCGAGGCATTGCAGCACCACAAGATGGACGAGTTCCGCGCGCGCTACCGCACGGATTGCGACCTGCTGTTGGTCGACGACATCCAGTTCTTGGCCGGCCGCGAACAAACCCAGGAAGAGTTCTTCCACACGTTCAACGCTCTGCACGACGCCGATCGTCCGATCATCGTCACGAGTGACAAATATCCCCAGCAGCTGCAGCGCATGCCGGAGCGCTTGGTCTCCCGCTTCACCTCGGGATTGGTCGCGGACATTCAGACACCGCAGCTCGAGACGCGCGTGGCCATCGTGCGCAAGAAGGCAGAGCTCGAGGGTATCGAGCTCTCGGACGAAGTAGCCGTGATGCTCGCCCAAAGCGTGCAAAGCAACGTGCGCGAGCTCGAAGGCGCGCTGATCCGCCTGGCTGCGAAGTCCTCACTCACTGGCCGGCAGATCGACGAAGAGTTCACGCTCGGCGAGCTGGCGATGGTGTCCCCGCGCCGTCCCGAGCTGATGAGCGTGGAAGACATCCAGCGCGCAGTTTGTGGACACTTTCGGCTCTCGAACTCGGACTTGCTCAGCAAGGATCGACACAAGAGCGTCGCGTTTGCACGCCAAGTCGCAATGTACCTGTGCCGTCAGCGGCTCAAGTGCAGCTTCCCCGAACTGGGCCGCGCCTTCGGCAACCGCGATCACACCACGGTGATGAGCGCAGTCCGCCGCGTCGAAGCACTCCGCCAACGCGACCCGCAAGTGAACGCGCATCTCGAAGCCATCGAGCAACGGCTCGCGTCCTCCGAGAGCTGATCGCTCACGCGAGCGATGGTCCCTGGGCGGTCACCTGACCGCAGCCCAGGGACGGGTCGTCGCCGCGCCTACAGTGATTTGGACGGATGGTCGCTGCCGGCGGCGGGTTTGGGCACGGCGCTCGCAAGCGGCGAGCTCGCGACTTCCGGCAAAGGTACGGGCAAGACCACGCGTGACTCGGGCACTCCACCGAGGGTCATGCCGATGCGCACCGCGATTGCGTCGATGACTTCACTTGCGCCCGCGCCCAGCGGCGCGCCATAGGCGAAGTCCGCGCGCGAGCGAGACGCAACTTGCGCGCCCGTCAGCGTCTTTCCGTCGCGTTCTAGGCGCCATTGACCGCGCGCGCCGGCGGACCAGCCGGGGCTCTGAGGATCAGGCGGGAGCGCCTCCAGGTCGAGGTCGATATGCAGCACGTAGTCGCCCGGGCTGACTTTCTGAGCGCCCACTTCGACCCCCGGAAAGCTGGTCCAAAGCGAACGCGTGAGCGCCCCACCGAGGGTGCTGCGCAGTCGCTCGAAGCACAGCAAGCGCGCGTTCTTGGGGGCGACGCAGTCGTTTTCCGGCATGCGCTCGGCGACGTCGATCCACAAGCGGTTGGCGTGCAGGACCGTGGGGGCCAGGGGCGGCAGCTCGGCAGAGCGGAGGGGAGCCCGGTGTTCGAGTGCGCAGCCGCCGCTCGCCACGAACAGGCCCAAGCCCAAACCGAAAAAAGCGCCAGAAAACTTGGAAATCATGGTTTTGGAACGATATCGGAAGGGCATGGTCGACCGGCAAGTTTCGGGTGATTTTTGCCGGCCGGCGCACGGCCGTCCAAGATCGAGCGCGTCGAGTTGAAGAACGTCCTCGGCGCCGCGAGCTGAGCGGCGCCAACTGCCTCGAGTGTCGTTCGCTTAGCCTGCGCTCGGTTCGGCGTCGGAGGTGGCGTACATGGCTTCCGCAATCTCGAACGTCGCGTTTTCGAGACGGGAGTACGCCTCACGAACGGTTTCCAAGTTGGCGCCAGTCTCGAGCATCTTCTTCAAGACCAGCACTTCCTGTCGCACGTCCTCGAGCTTCTCGGGCGCGAGCAAATCCGCGTAGCCCTCCAGGGCTTGCTCGGTGGTGTAGATCAAGGTCTCGGCTTGGTTGCGCATCTCCGCCAAATCACGGCGCAGCTGGTCGGTTTCCTTGAAGCGCTCGCCTTCTTGCACCAGGGCGTCGACCTCGGCCTGATTCAAGCCGCTAGTCGCAGTGACACTGACGGCTTGGCGGCGACCCGTGCCCAAATCGCGCGCTTCGACCGACAAGATACCGTTGGCATCGATGGCGAAGGTCACTTGAATCTTGGGTACGCCGCGGGGCGCAGGGGGGATACCCGTGAGCTCGAAGCGCGCCAAGCTTCGGTTGTCTTGGGCCATCTCACGCTCCCCCTGCAACACGTGGATGGGGACGAACGGCTGATTGTCCACGCTGGTCGTGAAAATCTCGCCCTTTTCCGTGGGTACGGTGGTGTTGCGCGGGATCAGCTTGGTGGCGACTCCGCCGCCCGTCTCGACGCCGATCGACAGCGGGGTCACGTCCAAGAGCAACACTTCGTCGATCGCGCCGGACAGAGCGCCGCCTTGAATGGCTGCGCCGACCGACACCACCTCGTCCGGGTTGACCCCTTTGTGCGGATCCTTGCCGAAGAACTCGCGCACGGCTTTTTGTACGGCCGGCATGCGCGTCATACCGCCCACGAGCACGATTTGCCCGATGCCGGAGGGGGCCACCTTGGCGTCGGCAAGTACGCTCTTGCACGCGGAGATCGTGCGCTCCACCAGGTCGCGCGTGAGAATTTCGAGCTCGCTGCGCTTCATCGTGCGCTCGAGATGCAACGGCCCGGTCGCGCCCGAGGCAATGAATGGAATGTTGACCTCGGTCTCGAGCGACGAGCTCAGCTCGTGCTTGGCTTTCTCTGCCGCTTCACGCAAACGTTGCAGCGCGGTGCGTTCTTTACGCAAGTCGACTTGGTGCTTGGCTTTGAACTCGTCGCTCAGCAGATCGATGATGCGCGCATCGAAGTCTTCGCCACCGAGGTGGGTATCGCCGCCCGTCGCTTTGACGCTGAAAACACCGTTGGAAATCTCCAGCACCGAGATGTCGAAGGTGCCGCCGCCCAAGTCGAAGACGGCGATCACTTCCGCCTTTTGCTTGTCGAGACCGTAGGCGAGCGCGGCGGCCGTGGGTTCGTTCAGGATGCGCTTGACCTCGAGACCGGCGATGCGGCCCGCATCTTTAGTGGCCTGCCGCTCCGCATCGTCGAAGTAAGCGGGGACCGTAATCACGGCTTCGGTCACCGGCTCGCCGAGGTAGGTCTCGGCGACTTCGCGCATGGCGGCCAGCACCATGCTCGAGATCTCCGGCGGCGAGAGCTTCTTGTCTTGGATCAACACCCAAGCGTCGCCGTTGTCGTGCTCCACGATGTGATACGAGACCGAATTTTTCTGACGCTGCACGGCGGGGGCAGAAAACTTCTGACCCATCAGCCGCTTCACGGCGGAAATCGTGTTTTCGGGATTGGTGGTGGCCTGACGCTTGGCGACCTGACCGACCAAGCGTTCCCCTTTGGCAGAGAAGCCCACCACACTCGGCGTGGTCCGCGCGCCCTCGCCATTGGCGATGACTTTGACTTCCGGCTGACCCGCTGCGTTCGTTCCCTCCAGAACGGAGACGCATGAATTCGTGGTGCCGAGATCGATGCCGATGATTTTCCCCATGCCGTAGTCCGCTCAGCATAGCGCGGAGCGCGCGGCTCAGAAAGTGCCGCACGCGCACAATCGTGTAGGTGGAGCGCCCACGTAACCGTGACAAGCGCGCCGCAGCGTTCGAAAAAAGGAGCGCTGTGGGCGCTCGGCTCAGTTCGGTTTGGCTTTGGCCACGACGACGATCGCGGGGCGCACGAGCTTCTCGCCCTGGATGTAGCCCGCTTGGACCTCGTGGATCACGGTGCCCGGCGGATGCTCGTCGGTCTCGAATTGCTGCACGGCTTCGTGGAACGCAGGGTCGAACGGCACGCCCTGGGCTTTGATGCGCTCCACACCGATCTTCGACAAGGTATCGAGGAATTGACGCTTGACCAAGCCGATGCCATCCGAGAGCGCCTTCACGTCCGTGGCGGTCTCTGCGTGCGCGGTGGCTCGCTCGAGATTGTCGAACACCGGCAACAGCTCTTTCAGCAGATCTTCGCGGGCTCGCTTCTCCATGTCAGCGAGCTCGCGCCGGGAGCGCTTGCGGAAATTGTCGAAATCAGCCGCGGTGCGCAGGAGCTGATCGCGCAGCTTGCTGATCTCGGCTTTGGCGGCCTCGAGGGGGTCGACCTCGGCGGCAACCTCTGCAGCGGGGGCTTCTGGGGCGGGCGTTTCAGTGATCGGGTTCTCTTCGGACACGGCGCGCGGAGTATAATCACTCACACGCGCTCCGCTAGACCGAAGCGGGGGTTCCTCGGCTCAATTACTGTGCAGGGCGAACTTCTTGCGGCGCTTCTGCGCAAGGCGCCTGTCTGAGCGCGGTCAAGAGCCCACCGGAGCTGTGCACATTGGCGGCCGAGGCGGGCGGGTTTCCGGCAAACCACGTGTCGATTCCACTCGGCAATACCCAAAAGTGCTCGGCCGCGGGCAGTGCTTGGTAGCTCGGTGTGGCGCGTTGCTCACGCCCATAGCCGGTCGTCTCCAGCCAAAAACAGGTGTCGTCCGCGGCGATCGCGAACAGATGGACTGCGCCGCTCTGAAACGCCACCGCGGTCGAGCCCAGCGCCGCGCCGTCGATCGATGAAAATACGGACAGCGTGTGGGCACCGGCGGGGACACGCACCAGCTCACCCCCCGCCGGACTCTCGTTGCTCGTGGGGTCGACCACCGTCAGTCGCTTGCCGTCGAGCGCAACTTCCACCGGCACCGGACCGAGATTGAGCACACGGAGCAGCGGATGATAGACGAAGAACGAGAGCAAGGCGGCACCCAGCCCGAGCACCGGCCCCGTGCTCAGCCATGCCGAGCCCCGACGCTCGGGCAATGTGGCTCGGCTGAGCTCTCCGCCATTGAGCGCGACGATGCGCTCTGCGTAGGCAGGCGCCGCACACAACAAGCGTGGCCCGACTCCCCAAGCCACCGCCGGGCCCCGCGCGGAATGCGGCGGGCGCACGGGGCGCGCGGGCAGCAACGCGAGCAAGAGCGGCAAGGCCGACAATGCGCACACCCAAAGCAGCAACGCGACCAGCCCGAGCCGCGGCGCAAGCAGCGGCAAGCCCGCGGCCGTCGAGAGCGCCAGCAACACCGAGGCCAGCGTCAGGGACAGCACCCGAGAGGCGCTGCTCGCCTGGTGCTCAGCGCATTCATCGCAGTAGCCCACCAGTAGCGAGGCCCCATCCGCCCGCGTCAGCGCCTGGCGATGAGTCGCCGCTTCGGCACAGCAGGCGCATTCTTCAGGCAACAGCGTGGCTGAAAGCGCAACGGGCAGGGTGACGCTGAGGCCGTCGAGGCGCGAGGATCCGGTGGTCAGGCGCGGCACGCGCATCGGCCGAGCGTAGAGCAATTCGCTCTCAATCGCTCTTGTCTTGTGTGGGCGAGGCGGCAAGGTTAGCTCACGCCCTGGTAATTGATGGCCGTAATGACAGAGCTCAACGAACCTCAGATGCAAGCGGTAACCCACGGCGAGGGCCCGCTGCTCGTGTTTGCTGGAGCCGGCAGCGGCAAGACCCGCACGATCATTTATCGCATCGCCAATTTGCTCGCGTCCGGCGTGCCTCCCTATCGGATCCTGGCGGTCACCTTCACCAACAAGGCCGCCGGCGAAATGAAGTCGCGCCTGTCGGAGCTGGCGGGCGCAGAAGTGACGCGAGATTTGTGGGTGGGAACCTTCCATTCCGTCTGCGCCAAATTACTTCGGCGCTACGCGGAGGAAGTCGGCCTCAAACGCAACTTCGTGATCTACGACGACTCCGACCAAAAGGCGGTGCTCACGCGCGTAGTGCGTGAGCTGAACCTGTCCGATCAGGAATACCCGCCCAAAGTGATGGCGTCGCTGATCAGCAAGGAAAAGCGCGAAGGGCGTGGGCCGAGCGAGGTCAAAGGCGACGCGGGCTTCAATGATGCGTTGCCGGATATTTACGTGCGCTATCAAATCGCGCTGCGCTTGGCCAACGCGGTCGACTTCGACGACCTCTTGTACCTGATGGCGCTGATCGCCGAAAACCCCAACAGTCCGGGCGGCCAAGAGCTGCGTAGCCGCTTCATCCACGTGCTGGTGGACGAGTTCCAAGACACGAACCTGATTCAGTATCGTTTGATCCGCGCGCTCAGCGCCCAGCGTCGCAACTTGTGCGTGGTCGGTGACGACGATCAGTCCATCTATCGCTGGCGCGGCGCCGACGTACGCCTCATCCGCAGCTTCCGCCGTGACTTTTCGGACGCAGTGGTGATCAAGCTCGAGCAAAATTATCGCTCCACGGGCAACATCGTGAAGGCCGCGTTGGGGGTGATCGAAGCCGCCGATGTGCGCGAGCCGAAGAAGCTTTGGACCGAGCAACCCCCAGGGGAAAAGGTCAAAGTGCGGCTAGTCAAGGACGAGCGCGAAGAAGCCTCGTTCGTGGTGCGCACCATCAAGTCCGAGCTTTCGCGCGGCGTGACCGCCGATCAGATGGCCGTCTTTTATCGCGTCCACGCGCAATCGCGCACGTTGGAAGAAGCATTCCGCGCCGCCAATCAGCCGTACAAGATCGTCGGCGGGATGAAGTTCTTCGACCGCGCCGAGGTCAAAGACCTGCTTTCCTACCTCAGGCTGATCGACAACCCGATGAGCGACACCGACCTGGAGCGGGTGATCAACGTGCCCCCGCGCGGCATCGGCAAGAAGACGGTCGAACACTTGCTCGACTCGGCCTCCGAGCGCTCGATGAGCGCATACGACGCAATCGACCACGTCGCTCGCGAACAAGAGCTGGGCAGCGCGGGTCGCAAGAAGCTGGCCGCGTTCAAAGCCATGCTCGAAGGCCTGCGCGAGGAAGCGAAGACACTATCGCCGCACTCCCTCGCAGGCCGTGTGTTGGAAGTCTCTGGCTACCGCGATCTGTTGGTCAAGGACGACACCGCCGAGAGCGACGCGCGGCTGGGCAACTTGGAAGAAATGGTCGGCTCGATCGCGGACTACGAGCGCGAGCTCGGCGGTGAAGAAGAAGCCACTCTTTCCGGCTATCTCGAGCGTGTATCACTGGTAAACGCTACGGACGCCCTGGAGGGTGGCGCGACCGTTTCGCTGATGACCGTACACAGCGCCAAGGGGTTGGAATTTCGCAGCGTGTTCATCACCGGCATGGAAGAAGAGATTTTTCCGTACAGCCGCGTCAGCCACGAAGAGCCCGAAGAGGTGGATGAAGAACGTCGGCTGGCGTACGTGGCCATCACCCGCGCTCGAGAGCGACTCTGGATCGTTCACGCTGGCATGCGCACGCTCTTCGGAAAAACACGCTATTGTTCCCCTAGCCGTTTCCTGCGCAGCTTGCCGGAGGACACCGTGCTACGCGAAGGCACCGGTTGGGCCTCCGCGCCTTATTCTACGCCCTACCAAGCCCCCCGCGCCGTCTCGCTGCCGGTCGGCACACGCGTCGTCGAGCGCGATGCCGACGAAAGCCAGGTCGGCGAGGGCATTCAAGTGCGCATTGGCTCGACCGTGCGTCACAAGCAATTCGGCGAAGGCATCGTCGAGAAAGTAGAATTCGGCATGACCCCGACCGTGGTCGCAAAGTTCAAAGATCACGGCACGCGCCGCATTCACGCCAAATTCCTCGAGTACGAATGAGCCGCAGAATGCGTCAATCGCGCGAAGAGCAGACCGCTTCCGGGTTGTTGCCCTCGGGTCAATCTCTTGGTCGAGCCTTGCACGTGTAAACCGAGATGATCGAACTGGTGGACTCCTTCACGCCTACACTCGCCGGAACTTCACCGCCACTTCGAGCTCCCAGCTCACCCCGTCGAAGCTCAGGATGTGGCCCTGCCAGCTGAACGATGCCGGCTCGATTTCAGAGAACGTCCAGCGAATTGGGCGCCCCGCGCGGGCGCCGATCTGCACGATGTCGTCGCCTTGCCGACGACCGACCAGCTCGATGCGCCACTGCGATTGGGGATCGGTCCAGGTGGTGTTCCAGGCGCTCGTCGAGGGGTCGAAGACACGCAACGTGCTGCCGTACCAGTTGACGGCCGCGTCGGCGTTCGCTCCTCGTTCCGTCCGCGCCGGGGTGATCCACACGTCTTGCACGGCGCGACCTTCGAGCACCCATCCGAAATGAGCTTCGACGCTCGCACTGGCGACGCTCTTGCGGTCTTGGAAGCGGCTGAGTTTGCCGGTCCAACTGCCGATGATGCGAGCATACGTGTCCGCGTGCACGCCGAGACTCGGGTGCGGGCCCTTCGCTAGCAAAGCTTCGATCAATCCGTGGTCCATGTTTCTCCGTCGGGAAATACGGGCTGCCCAATTGCGGCCGATGTCTTCCGATGGTCGAACCTAGGTCTTCGTTCTCGGTGCGACTTCCAGATCCCTGCTCAATTCGCGATAGCGTCGAACGTCCAGCACTTTTCGGCATTCCGCCGGTGACATGCCGAAGGCGAGGCGAAAGGAGTCGGTCAAGTGACTGTGGCTGGAGAACCCGAGTTCGAGCGCGAGCAGGGTCAAATTGGTCTCACCGTCGGCCACGCGCGCCAGCGCGGCCCGCAGCCGCAGGCGGTGCCGATACTCGTGAATGGAGAGCCCCAACTCCCGACGAAACAGGCGCGCCAAGTGAAATGGAGAAGCATGCGCCGCGCGCCCGACGTCATCGAGCGACGTTTTCTCGCCGAACGCGCTGGCTAGGAACAAGCAGGCGCGCTGCACGATTTCGGAGTGGGAGACTCGCGTACTCGGCCGAGCCGGTCTCGGCGCTGGCCGGTGCACGCGGTAGGCGCTACGCAAGGCGGCAGACAACACTTCCACCGCTGCTTCGTCGATCGCGAGCGCTTCAGCCTGAGCTGACCGTGCAGCTCGCCGCAGCCGTTCGTGAGCAAAAAAGGTGGCCTCGTCGTTCAGGCCGTGCGCGAAGGCGAAGGGGCGCGCAAGCGCGCCCGAGCTTCCGGCAGACGTTCCGCGCTCACTCACGGTATCGACCCAGCGTGGATCGGTCAGCTCGAGCGCGTCGCGCAGCAGCCGATCGTCGAAGGCAAACACGGTGCAGTCGTCCCCCGCGCCCGCCGGGTGCGCGACGCGGTAGCCTTGATCGCGATTGAAGAACAAGATCTGATTCGCGTCCGCAATCAGCTTTTCGCCCCGTGATTCGAACTCGAACACGCCCCTGCGCGGGAAAACGATTTGATGCGTGAGCGGTCGCTCTTCCGGCCCGCGCTGCTTGTCGTGCGGTCGACACACCACGTCGTACACCGACACGCTGGCGCTCGCGTGCAACGCGTGGATGCACAGCGTCTCGAGCGGGTCGTGGGGCGGGTCGATCGCGGCCGGCATTCACTCACTATTCAAGCGCATTTTTTGCGTTTGGCCTGCCCTCCCCCACGCTTTTCCGGGCCTTCCCCGGGAAGGTCGCCCCCCTCCCGCTAGCGCGTGTCCACCAAATCCGCGCTAGCGGAGAGCACGAAGGAAAGAGGCGGAAGATCAGAGCGCGTACAAGAACGCCCGCAGGTCGAGCTTCTCGCGTGCAGTCAGTCCCGTACCGAGGATCAGATTGAAGAACTCGATCGTGTCGTCGATGGTGAGCAAGCGACCATCGTGGAAGTAAGGTGGCGAATCTTTGAGGCCGCGCAGAGTCAAAGTTTTGATGGGGCCTTCGGCGGTCGCCAAGATGCCGTTGATGATTCGATCGTCGAAGAAGCGCGCCAGTTCGAGATCGTGCATCGAGTTGTCGGTATAGTAAGGCGGCGTGTGACAAGACGCGCACTTGCCTTTGTTGAAGAAGACCTCTTGACCGCGCAGTTCCTCGGCGGTTGCCCGATAGGGGTCGATTTTGCCGTCGAGCCCGAGCTTGGGTGCGGGCGGGAAGTCGAGGATCTTTTGGAACTCGGCCATGTGCTGCACCTGCAAGCCGCGATCGAGCGGGTTGACGCCCTTTTTCGTGGCCAGCACCGGATCGCCATCGAAATAGGCTGCCCGCTGCTCGAACTCGGTGAAGTCTTCCACGCTCATCAGCGCGCGTTGCGAGCCGAACAAGCGCTGAATGTTCACGCCCCGAAGCGAGATCGTATCGACGCGATGCCGCTGTTCTTGCGGACGAATGTCCCCCACTAGGTGGGTCGCGCCATTGCTGTGGCCGTTGACGTGACAATCGAAGCAAGCCACCCCGAGGCTCGGGCGTTCGGAGCGACGGTCGTCGATGTTGTTGAATTGTTGTTGCGGAAACGGCGTCGTGAGCAAGCGCAGACCGTCGAGCTGCTTGGGGTTCAACAGGCACTTGAACAGCTCGTAGTAGTTGTCCGTGGTGACCAGCTGGCCCTGCGAAACATCGCCCTTGTTCGGCTGAGTGGTGAGGAAGATCGCCGGCGGAAACTCGGGCAAGAACAGCTCCGGAAGGTCGAAGTCCAGATCGAAACGGGTCAAGTCACGACCGGTCTGGCGAGCCAGCTCATCGATCGTCGAGTGCGGAAAGAGCATGCCGCCCTCCGGCTGCTTCGGATGCGGCAGCGGGAAGAAACCGAACGGGAACAGGTCGCGAGCCTTGATTTCCTCTGGGCTCATCGCCGCGAGCTCGGACCAACTGAGCCCCGGCAACAGCACGCGCACCCCTTGCTGCACCGGTTTGCCGCGCGACATCACCACACCCGGTGCGGGCTGATCGCTCAGATCGTAGCGCGCAGCCAACAATTCGGCCTGGCGCGCTTCGACGGTAGGCTTTTCCGCGACTTTCGCGGCCCGCATGCCTTCGAAATCGACGTGCTGATCGCCCCCGCCGTTCTGATCCCCGCAGGTGGCCGCGGGCGGCGGCGTATTCGGCGGTGAATCGGGAAAATCATCCCGTGTGCCGGGCGGCGCATCGGCGTGTTGTTCGATCGAACCGGACGTGCCCTTCGTACCCTGTCCGCAGCCAATCGCCAATACCATCGCCACAGCTTGGATCCATCGCGACATGCTTTGCTCCCTCTCGCAGTTGTCCCAAAGGCGGGAGCCCGCCGCTCTGCACGATCTGCGCCCGCTCCAGATGAACACGCGCGCGCGATCGAGCGCGGAATCGCGAGCTCGCGAGTGTCTCATTGCCACAGCGCGGCGCTCTTGCGGAGCACGGTGGAGAGTCGTGCCGGCGCATCGGCGAATCCCGCCAGTGCGCGGAGCGAGGTGGACTCGTTCCGGCGATGGACAGCGAGCGGCAATGGCGCCTAGTCGACGCTTCGAAGCCGGCCGCCCAACTCACCCGACCCTCGACTCGAGAAAGTCGCCGATGAGTGACGACACGACGGAAATGGTGATCGCCTACGAGCGCTGCCTCCATTCAGGAGCTCGGGACTTCGTTGGGTCCCGGTTTTCCGCCCATGAATCGACCCGCTTTTGGCTACAATTTAGGACTTCATTCGTTGTCAGGCGCAAGCTTGGTGTTTGCGGTCGCAGCCTGCAGCGCGAGCTCCCCTGCGAGCGCGGGGAGTGGCGGAACCCCTGCAATCGCAGGTGCCATGAGTGCCATCCGAGACTCGGCAGGCGCGGCGAGTGCCGAAGCGGGTAGCGAAAACGGGGCGAGCGCCGCAGGCACGGCCAGCGTCGCAAACGGTACGGCAGGGAGTGGCGCGGGCAGAGCGGGCGCGACCAGTACCGCAACGGGCGGCACTGCTGGGACGGGTGGGACAGGCGCCACGCACGCCGGCGGCACGGCGAGCGTGGGTTCGATGGGCGGCAGTCAGAGTTCTCCTGCAGTAAAGCTGCCTCCGCTGGTCACCTCTGCACCCGGTGCCTATTGGAAGACAGACGGGGTACTGACCGACTCGAGCGCCGCAACCGCAGACGTCACGGTCAGCGAGGCTGCGACCGGACAGAAGTGGGAGGGCTTTGGCGCGGCCTTCAATGAGCAAGGCTGGAACGCGCTCACGTCGAGTGAGCTGCGGCAGCAGGCCATGCAGTCTTTGTTCAGCGCGAGCGACGGTGCGGCCTTTACTTGGGGGCGGATCCCCATCGGCGCCAATGACTACGCGCTCAGCCGCTACACGCTCGACGACACCGGCGCCGATGTCACGCCCGACACCAGCGAGTCGAATCGCCCGGCGGCCGACGCCGCTCTCAGCCGATTTTCGCTCGCTCGCGATGGCGAAAAGTTGATCCCCTACATCCAGGCGGCGCAAGCGGTGAAACCCGATCTGCGTTTTTGGGCCAGTCCCTGGACTCCGCCAGTGTGGATGAAGACCGGATACCGCAAGACCGACGGTTGGAACCCGGTCAAAGTCCCCTCTTACTACGACGGGGGCAGCATGAAGAGCGACGCGGCGACGTTGCTTTCATATGCCCAATACTTCGTGAAATTCGTGCAGGGCTACGAAGCGTACGGCATTCACATCGAACGCGTTGCGCCGCAAGCAGAGCCCAGCTTCGAAGAAAGCTACCCGTCGTGTGTGTGGGACAAGTCGACATTTACCAAGTTCATCGGGCAAGCCCTGGGTCCTGCCATGACCGCCATCGGCGTCGAAGTCATGCTCGGCACGTTGTCCGATGACAGCAAAGATCTCGAGCTTGCGGCAGCAGTGCTGGCCGATGCTAGCGCCAAGAGCTTCTCGAGTTCGATCGGGGCGCAGTGGGCTGTGTTGGCTTGGCCGACGAAGCTCGCCGCGCTCGACTCCACCCTTCCCGTCTGGGCCACCGAGCACAAGGGCGGAAACTATCCCTGGAATCCTTCGGGCTTCCCGCCGTACACGAGCTACGCGCCCAATGACCAGGCCTACGGCGTAGAGAGTTGGAATAACATCCGTGATGCGATCAGCAAGACCAAGGTGAGCTCGTACAATGCCTGGAACCTGGTTCTGGACAAGGTTGGCTGGAGCATCGACAGCAATCGCCAATGGGCCCAAAATGCTCTGCTGATCGCTGATTCGGGGACACTGACCAAGACTCCGGCCTATTACGTGTTCCGCCACCTATCGCAGTACGTGGCTCCGGGGGCCACGGTAGTCGGCACGGTCGGCGGTGATGCGCTCGCGTTCAAGAACCCGGACGGCAGTCTGGTAACCGTGTTGTTCAACGGTGGCGCCGCCAATGACCACTACGTCGTCGCACTCGCCGGAAGAAAGCTGGCATTTGCAATGCCGAGGAACGGCTGGGCGACCCTGAAGTATCAGCCGTGACGAACTCGCTCGAGGCAAGCTTTTGTTGGTGGTCACGCACGACGCCGCGTCCGTCACAGCCTTCGGCGTCGCGTTGCGTGCCTAGCTCCGGGGAGCTAACTTGAACGTGTGCTGAAAACATGGCTTGGCTTGGCTCTCATCTCGCTTGCCGGCTGTGGTGGCTCGGCGCACACGACGACGGCCAACGGCAACGCAGGCAGCTCGAACAGCGGAGCCGCTGGCTCAGCCCGCGCCGGCAGCGACGACCAAACCGGCTCCGGCGGCACGAGCGGTGCGGCGAGCCCGGTCGCAGGCCGCGGTGGCGCTGCCGGCATCGGCGGCAAAGTGCCGGATGTCGCCGGTAGTGCCGGCGAAGGACCGCTCGCCTGCAGTGCGCCCTATGCCGGCCCCAGCGCGGGTCCGCACAGCGACGGCCCGCCTGATCTCGGCAGCTGCGCCAGCATTGCAGATCAAGTGGTGCTCGCACGCTACGACGACCGCTCGGCGCGCGTGCCCAAGGGGCTCTACTACGAACCAAACGAGAGCATCACGTTTTGGAAGCCGCCCTGTTCCAAGTCCATCGAAGACACCGTTGCTCGTGGCGCGACCGGCGCCGAGGGCACGTTCATGGACTCGTTCGAAAACGATTGGTTCTACGAGGCAGCCTATTGCCTGAACGGCAGCTTGCGTCGCACGGAGCGCAAC
>Ga0164308_10001191_pt1 | contig 13817 bp, 12 predicted proteins | sample Whisoiple_246_MG_FD_109983 | JGI IMG/M metagenome (GOLD analysis project Ga0164308, IMG submission 109983) | Soil microbial communities amended with fresh organic matter from upstate New York, USA - Whitman soil sample_246_MG | ecosystem: Environmental > Terrestrial > Soil > Unclassified >...
CACTACTCCGGCTCGGAGTACACCCAGAAGTGGAAGAACGGCATCCCGCCGATCGAGTGGCGCTACTACTCGACCTCGCGGCACCGCAGCTTCGGCTACACGGTGTTCAAGGAGCAGGAGCAGTTCGTCCCCATCAAGAACCTCCCGCAGGAGTACCTGGCCCGGAAGATGGCGACGACCGTCCTCCGCGACCACGACAAGTACCTCCTGCTCGCCATCGTGCTCGGTCGCATGACCGGCAAGCTCGTGGCCCGCACGTCGAACGACACGTACACCTCCGTCATCGAGAGCGCCACGGGCATCTCGGCGGCAGAGATCGCGTGCACCGGCAACCAGGCGGACTACAAGTGGATCGCCCAGCCCGGCGAGCAGTACGACAACGAGGTTCAGCCCACGTTCGCGACGATCAAGGGCATGGTCCTCGACGCGGCCGACCCGCTGAAGACGCTCGACGCCCTGACCGTGATGTTCCAGGAGAACTGGTTCGACAGCAACCTGCCGAACTCGGATCGCTTCTTCCTCATCACGAGCCAGCTCGAGCTCTCCTTCCGCGACGCGCTGATCAAGGCCGGCACCTACGTCGACGGCGGCTTCGACATCTACAAGAACGCGGACACCAGCGGTGTCGTCGGTCCCGCGTTCTTCGGCAAGCTCCGTGGATGGACCTTCGTGAAGATCCACCCCGAGTTCATGCCGAAGGTGTTCGTGGACGCGTCCAACGTCGTGGACCCCTCGCCGACCCTGACCGGTGTCGGCACCGCTGCTTCGCGCACGCTGAAGCAGGTCGTGGCTCTGGCCGCCTACAAGGGCGCCGCTCAGACCCACGACTTCTTCGCGGACAAGAAGCAGGCCGACGGTGGCGTGCGCGGTGACTTCACCGAGTACGTCCAGCACATGTCGTACGACGCGTGGGTGATCGACCAGATGTCTGACGGCGTCGTTCCGATCTTCCTGCCCGCCGACCTCGACGGCAACGGCACGACCGACGTCAACTACACGCCGGTCAACGACTCGTTCACGCGTGTCGCCGCCGCCCTCACCACGGCTCGTGCTCAGCTCGGTACTGCCGGTTCGTTCTACCCCGCCTCGGGTCCGGTCGTCAACCCGGCCAACCCCGGCTGGTTCGAGCAGCCGTACGACCGCACGAACAACATCAACCAGGCCCTCGCGGTCAAGGAAGCGGGCGACCTCGCCAAGAACTACCCCGCTCTCCCTGGCGACACGGCGGTCGACCTCAACGAGATCAGCGGTCTCATCGCGGCGGTCACCGCGGCGGCGACGGCTCGTGGCAACGCGGCTGCTGTCACCATCGGGCAGGTCGTCAAGTTCACCAACAACCAGCTGTACCAGGTCACGGCGAACGGCACCACGGCGGGCGCTCAGCCCGCGACCACGGGTATCGACATCGGCGAGACCCTGACCGACGGCACGGCAACGCTGAAGCGCATCCTGTGACCGGGCGGGCCGGGGTAAGATAGCATCGAGCCCCGGCCCACCTAGTCCAAGAGAGGACACACCAATGGATCCCATCCAGGCACTTCAGGAAATCCTGAACCAGATCGTCGAACTCGGCGGTGCTGGTCTCGACCTCATCAGCCAGGCGGCTGGTGGAGGACAGGCTCCCGCTGAGGCTGCACCGCCTGCACCGGCTCAGTAAGGGACACACAGGAGCAGGGGCGACGAATTCCTTCCCGTCGTCCCTGCTCCGTGTTTAGGAGAAACCATGGCACAGACTGGTAACGCCCCGGAGACCAAGACGGTCCTCCGGCTCATGGCGCGCAAGTCGTTCGCCGTGGGTATTTGGATCCAGGATCAGAACGGCAACCCGCTCGACATCACGGACTCCCAGATCAAAATCGTCGCCCGCAAGCGTGTGGGCTCTGATGTCGACAGTGACGTCGGCAACCTCATCACAAACTTCATGGCTCAGATGATCGAACCTGAGCATGGTCTGGCTCGCTTCGAACTGCAGGCTTCCGATCTGGACTGGACTCCCGGCGAGTACCTGTTCAACATCGTCATGATCTACCAGGGCTACTCGTCCGTCATCGTGGACGGCGTCATTCAGCTTGAACAGAACACTGAGTTCGGCAGTGTCGATGAGACGTTCGTCCTCGATGCTGCAATGTCCACCGCTCTCATCGTAGGGCTGTCCGGCTCTCGCTCGATCTACGTTCGCACCGGACCCACCCTTGCTCCCGGTGACGCCACGTTCACGTGGGAAGACGAGCAGATGCTCAAGGAGCTCTACGCCGGGGCAATCGCTGCTGGCGAGACTCTCAACGCCGACATGATTCCGGACGGCTCGGAGAAGGTCATGATGACCGTCGCTGAGCGTGCCCTGCTGTCCGGCGGTCTGGTCGTAGACTGGGACACCGGCATCACCGGCAAGCCCGACTTCGGAGATGTCGCTCTGCTCAACACGAGCCAGATTCTCCAGCCTGTCACGGAGCCTGGTGGCGGCATCGAAGCCGCAGACATCGTTTCCGGTGTCATTGACAAAGACCGTATCCCGCTCATGTCGGCTCTCCGTGGAGTGGTTATTACCACGTCTGCTCCCCCTGGTGGCAATCCCGGATTCGTGTATCTCAAGTACACTCCGTAGGCGATCATGACCGTCGCCGCACAGACATTCACAGGTGCCTACGACTCGTTCGGTCGGTATCGACTCAAGCTCACCATCGATGAGACTGCTGTCAACACATCGGGTAACAGCAGTAGTGGTACATGGACGCTGACCCTCGAAGGCGTGGGCGGATACGACTTCAACGGCTGGTCGACAAGCGGCTCCGTAACCATCAATGGTGGTTCGGTCGCTTCGTGGAACGAGGTTCGACCGAGCGGCTCGTGGAGCGGCAGTGTCACCCTGGCCAACGGCTCGTGGTCGGCAGGCCACACTACCAACGGTACAAAGACCATCGCGGTCTCTGCGTCGTTCAACGCTACGGGTACGCCTGACTCCTACGGCCCTGGCTCTGTCATCAGTGTCAGCGGCAACTACGCACTCACGGACATCGCGCGTGTGCCCACGACCCCGCCTCAGGCGACCGTGTCGAACCTCACTACGACAGGCGCCACGCTGTCGTGGGGCGCAAGCACGTTCTACGGCACGACTCCTGACTACGCGTACTACCTGTCTAAGGTTGCAGACTTCGCCACGCTCGTTACGAGCGGCTGGCAGGGTAACGACCGTACCAAGGACTACACCCTCGAACGCGGTACGACATACTACCATCGCAACCGAGCAAAGGACAGCGAAGGAACCAGTGGATACTCGACGGCGAGATCTTTCACGACCCCTCACACGAAGCCAGATAAGCCTATTGCGCCTTCGGTGGGAAGTATCACACAGACTTCTGCCTCGGTCAATACGACAGACCCGGCTTACGTGGGTGCTGCTGTTACTGGACGAGAGACTCAGGTCCTTCTCAACGGCGTGGTCGTCTTCACTGCCACCACGTCGGACCCTACGTTCTCGTCGCTGACTCGTAGCCGCAACTACACAACCCGGTTCCGTGTTCAGAACGCTATCGACTGGTCGGACTGGTCGAACGAAACCGCGTTCTCTACACCTGGCGCACCGCCCTCGGCTCCGACTGGTTACACTGTCACGGACATCGCGTCGACAACTGCCAAGGTCTCGACGGGTACGATCGCAGACAACGGCGGTGTTGCGCCGTCGAAGACTCGCATCAAGCTCAGCACGACAGCTAGCGACGCAGGACTGCTCCAGACGATCACTCTCGATCAGTGGGCTCCTGTTCGCCTCAAGGGCCTGGCAGAGAACACGCCGTACTACGTCGCTGAGGCAGCGTACAACGACGCGATCAGCGGTGGCTGGGGTCCGTACGGAGCGTGGGTGCCGTTCACGACACTCAACACGGTGCCCAACCAGCCGACCCTCTCGGTGAGCGGTTCCCCCGGCTCCACGACTGCTACGCTGCAGTGGACGATGCCGAGCGATCTGAACGGTACTACCATCACCGGCTGGGTGCTTCGAGTCGCCAACGACCTGGCTCTGACTGTGAACGTTCGCGACATCTTCGTTCCTGCAGGCTCGCTCTCTCAGGTCGTCGACCTGCTCGTGGCGGGCACTCAGTACTACGCAGAGGTCTGGTCGCAGACCGGAGCGGGGAACGGCTCTACGTCCAATGTCCTCGGCTTCGTGACGAGTGGCGGTGCAGGTGCAGGTAGCGGCGTCTGGATCGACGTCGCCGGAACCCCGAAGTTCGCTGAGGTCTGGCTCGACGTGGGCGGTGTACCCAAGTTGTGCGAGGTCTGGATCGACGTCGCTGGCACTCCGAAGAAGGCGATCCAATGACCTTCATCAGCAACACGCCGCGCGACACGATGAGCATCGAAGTAGAAGCGCGCAAGTCCTTCGCCCTCGGTTACTTCATCACGGACAAGTACGGCGAGCCTGTCGACCTCACCGACTGTTCCCTCACGCTCACGATCGGCAAGACCGATGTGTGGGGCGTGGTGACTGTCATCCACTCTAGCGTAGCAACAATCGACGCGCCTGGTCTCGGCTACGGACAGTTCCAGATGCAGGCCGCAGACCTGGACGTCAAGCCGGAAGAGTACCAGTTCTCCACCACGCTCCGCTCTCTCGGATACTCGGCTGTCATCAGCAAGGGTGCATTCACTGTCCGGCAAAACACCGAGTTCTCGTCCGTTGACGACGAGTACACGTCCGCCATCCCGCCTCAGACCGTTGTTGCTCAGCTTCGTGACATGCAGGAAGTTCACATCACCATGGGTGAGATGCTTCCTCCTGGTCGACCTGGCGAGAAGGGTGACAAGGGTGACCCCGGTGACCAGGGTCCACAGGGAACCCAAGGTGAGAAGGGTGACAAGGGTGACAAGGGTGACGATGGAGCTGACTCTACTGTCCCGGGCCCTCCTGGTGCTCCTGGGACTCCGGGCGCACCTGGAGCTCCTGGTGCCGACGCTGTCATTCACCCGCTCCCGCCGCCGCAGTCGGTCGTCGGGCCGACCAGCTTCGCGCTGACCAGTACCACCTTCGAGGACGTCAGCGGGATCAGCACCATCACGATCAACGCAGCGTACTCCATGTACGTCCGCATCGACATGAGCTGCGTGCTGGGAAACGACAACGCCGCGAGCTACACGATGATGGGCGTGACCGTGAGCGGCGCGACGACCCTCAACGAGCAGGACGGCCTCGGCGGGAACGTGTCGCACAACACCCCGTTCGGCTACTCGCAGGGCGAGCTCTTCGGGGCGAAGGTTGTCATCATCAACGCCGGCACCAACGTCTTCACGATGCGCCGTCGCCGCAGCGCCGCGAGCGGCACCAACGCGTTCAACTACCCGATGATGACGGTGACGCCGCTGTTCTTTGCCGGAGACCCCGGAACCTGGGCACCGAGCGACACGGGCTGGGTGGACCTGAGTGCCTACCTCGTCAGCGGCGTCACGGGGTCTGTGCAGGGCCGGATCAAGGAGGGTGACGTGGAGATCCGCGGCACCGTCGGTACGGGCACCCAGGCTGCATCGTCCACCGCGTACGACTTCATGACTGGCATCCCGACGATGTGGAGGCCCACCACCCGCATCGGCTTTGGTTCGGGCGTCAACAACGGTTGGGCGGTCACTTGCTACGTCCGCACAGACGGAACGGCCGCGGTCAACCTCCGCAACGGACTCAGCGGGACGACGCAGTTCACAACCCGGTACTACCTGGGATAATAGAATCACCACGAGAAAGGAAACACCATGAGCACCACTCCCGAGCAGGTCGAGCTGCCCCTGTCGTTGCTGGAAGACGACTTCGAGCCGGACTCGCAGGACTACAACGCCGTCGACGAGGTCGACTTCGGCCACGACGGCGGCTACGGCGAGACCCCCGACCAGGAGGACGCCGATGGCTAAGATGCCCATGCCGTACTCGAACCCGAGTACGTACCCCAACCACACCGGCGTTGACTTCGGCCAGCCGTCGTACAAGCCGATCCCGGCGATCGCGGCAGGCACGATCACCTACCGGGACTGGTGGGGCAACGGTGGCAACACCGTCACCATCACCCGCCCGGACGGGCTGAAGATCATGAACTGCCACATGCCTGACTTCGCGGCGACGCCGAAGATCGGCACCAAGGTCGTCGTGGGCCAGACCGTTGGCCGCGTCGGCAGCACCGGTCGGTCCACCGGCCCCCACCTCCACACCGAGTTCTGGCTGAACGGCGTGGCGCTCAACGAGTGGGACTACATGGACCGCAACAACTGGATCGGCAAGCCACAGCCGCCAAAACCACCGGCACCTGCCGGAGAGAAGGGAGTCACCGTGGTCAAGAAGCAGTACCACGTCCAGGACGCACAGTCCCGAGCGACCAAGCACCGGAAGGTGGCGGCGGGCGGCGCGTTCTGGCTGAACGCCAGCGCCACGGCCCCCGTGTCCAACGCGTCGAACATCGTCGGGCTCGCGGGCCCGTACCAGTTCGTGCTCCACGTGGCGGGCTCCGGCACGCCGGGCGACATCGTCCAGGTCCAACTGTTCTGGGACGTGACGACGAGCACGACGCACTCTGGCCACTACAAGCACCGCGCGATCGTGGACGCTGACGGGCACTTCGCCTTCAACGCGCCCTTCGAGCGCAACGTCGCGAGCGGCCAGAAGGTCTACGCGCAGTTCCGCGCCGGTCGCAACAATCGAGGCACCATCACGATGGAGTGCTTCGACTCCGACGCCTGGCTGCTCGGCACGGCCTGAATCACTCATTCCCCAACAAGAAGGATCCCGAGACACCATGACCGAAGAGCAGATGCCCTTGTGGGCGAAGCAGTTTCAAGGAGAACTGCTTCGCGGGCTTCAGGGCGTTCAGAACTCGATCAAGGACATGGTGTCTCGGGACACCTTCCGCGATGAGAAGACTCGCGTGAATGATGAGTTCCGAAAGGTAGCGGACGAACTCAAGGAAGCACGAGACGACAACAAGACCTTGCAAGCAGACTTGGCTCGTGAAAGCTCTGCCCGTCAAAACGCGGAACTCGCCGCCGCGAAGAAGGCTACGGAAGAAGCCCAGGCGAGGCAGAAGGTCCAGTCACAGACCAACTGGCAGTGGTTCCTGCTCCTCGCGGTGCCCGCTCTCAACTGGATCTTCGACTGGCTACGAAGTGGAGTAGGCCCATGACCCGAGAAGAGCAGCCGCTGGGGAGCGCGCTCGACGAGCAGCACATCATTGTCGACACGTCCCCCGGAGCTATTGTGGAAGCAACATACGAGAAGCCCCAGCCGAAACCTCGTCAGCACTGGCTGATCGCCGCAGCCAGTCTCTTCCTGCTGCTTGCGATCGGCGTGGGCACGTGGTTCATCGGAAGTCTTCAGCACACCAACGAACAACTTACTGCGCGTATTCACATGCTCAACGAGCAGGCGCAGGAACAAGACGACCGGATCGCCGAACTCACGGAGACTGCACAAGCACTCTACGACCAGTTGGTCGCGGCTGGTGAAGACCCGGATGAGGCTCGTCCGACGACGCCGGTCACTGGACCACAGGGCGCACCAGGAGACCAGGGTGCCCAGGGACTTACAGGTGAACCAGGTCCGCCCGGACCAGCAGGAGAGGATGGGACCAATGGCGTCGATGGGACGAATGGGGTCGATGGGGCAAGTGGGGCAACCGGTGAGCCCGGTGCTCCAGGCCCTGCGGGACCAGCAGGCGAACCAGGACAGCCCGGACCCCCTGGAGCCGATGGCGCTCAGGGTCCGGCAGGCCCGGCAGGCCCAACGTGCCCAGAGGGAAGCGAGCCAACCGTAGGGTACGTGTACATCTACGACGAGACCGGCGTATTCGCCACACTGACCCGGACAGTCTACTGTCCGGCACCCTAGAAAGGAAACACCATGGCCAACAACGGCAACCCGTTCCCCGATCACACTCCGAACGTGACGATCGAGAACCCGAAGGTCCGCAAGGCGATCCGCACCGGCATCGACGTCGTCGGAGCGGCAACGTTCGTGGCGGCGGCGGTCGACGTGGCGAGCGCCAACATCGACCTCGCGGCGTACACGATCCCGGTCGGAGCAGCGTACCTCGCTCTCCGTTCCGTCTTCGGCTTCGCCGTCGACAACCGCAACACGCCGAAGTTCTGATCTAGGGGGTGGTCCCAGTCTGGAGGGAGTGGGGCGGTGGAGCGCCCCATCCCCTTCCGGTCCGGCCCGCCGCCCGCCCAAACGCGGTATAATCCGCATAGAAAGGAGAGTCGATATGTCTTGGTGGGATGATGTTGTTCGTACCGTCTTCGGCGGCGGACAGCAGCAGAGCGCCCCGAGGCCCAAGCCGCCGACGGCACACACCCGTCAGCGCGAAGGCGGTGGCAGCTTCCAGCCGACGACGCCTCGACAGAGCCAGCCTCAGGCCGCTCCTCAGCAGCAGCAGTCGTGGTGGGGAACGCCTGTGTCTCAGCCCATGGCGTCAGGCCCGACTCCCTCGCCCGACCCTGCTCCGGCACCCGAGCCCGAGCAGCACAACAACTTCCTCGCCGACGTCAACCGTGGCCTGATGGACTTCATCACCATGGGTGGTGAAGAGGGCGCGAAAGAGCGTGAGAAGAACTGGAACAACTTCTTCGGAGGCAACTGGTTCGCGCAGGCTCAGGCTCGCGGTCAGCAGACGCGTGACCAGGGTGGTATGGACGCGGGTGCCACCATCGAAGACATGTTCAACGGTGGCGACTTCAAGCCTCACACGCAGGCCATGCAGGACCCGCAGTTCGAAGCGCGCCCTGCTCGTGACCTGGAGTTCACGGGTACGAGCGTCAACGGTACTCAGCAGCTGAACGAGCAGCAGTGGAACGCGCTGTCGCCGGAGCAGCAGCGAGGCGTGGTTGCCAACTACGCGCTCTGGCAGGCTGTCCAGGCGGATAAGAAGCTCGGCCAGAACGTCGGTGACGTGGAGGACGCTGCTGGCTACAACGAAGCGGTCGCCACCATCTTCGGTGAGAAGGGCGGCTCTGACATCTACGCCCCGAACACCCTCAAGGTGCTTCAGGACCTCCAGTACTCGGACGCCGAGACTGGTGACCTGGACCACTTCCTCTCCGGCTCTGCAATCTCGTCGTATGATGAGATCCTGAACAACCGGCAGAACGCCCGTGCTGACGTATTCGCCAAGCTTGCTGCCTCTCCGGTCTACGAGAACGAGAACCTGGTCGGCGCACTCGACCGCGGCGCCACCCTGCTCAGTGCTATCAAGCAGACACAGGTCTTCCAGCCGGAGGTCGCTGCACTGGCAGGCGTCCAGTCGGCAATCGATGCAGTGCCGGAAGACCGCCGCGCTGGTCTCGACAACCTGCTCAAGGGCATGGCCGACCCCGGTGTGTACCAGACCATCTCCACCGACGCAACACGCAATGCAGAGTTCAAGCAGATCATGGACAATGCAACGGCTGGTCTCGATCCCGTCATCGTGGCCAACTACTTCAAGGAGCGCTACGGCACTCTCACCGGGGCAATGCCTCAGCAGCAGTTCGAAGAGTACTGGCTTAAGGAGCAGTAATGGCAATCTCTCGCGCACTTCCTGACGGTGGAGGCGGCTCCCGCTCGTCGTCCACTCGTGGCCGCACGACTCCGGGCACCGGTCTGAACTCTGACGGCACGCCGGTCGGCGGCGGCTGGGAGTACTACCAGATGGTCACCGCCAAGAACAGCGGTGCTCCTGCCCCGCCCGCGCCTCCCGGCGACCAGGGTCTTGGAGGCCCGCCTCCTGTTCAGCAGGGTCCTTCGGCTGCAGACATCGCTGCTGCAAATGCTGCTGCTGCTCTGGCCAAGGCGAACAAGGAGGGTAAGGACCGGACAGCCAAGGAGAACGCGGCTACCCAGTCCATCATCGACACTCTCCTCAAGTCGCTCACTGGCTACGAGAAGGGTCGCGACACCGGCCTCGCCAACGCTGACACCGCTCTCGGTGACGCTCTGTCTGGCATCCTCGCCAACTACACGGGCGCGGTCGGCGACTACCTGCAGACTGGTGAGAACAACCAGCAGGACCAGGCCAGCAAGTCGGCGGCGAACGTGACGAACCGCGCACGCGAACGGACTGCCCTGCTCAGCCAGGTTCTCAGCCAGGGAGGCGGCGAGACCGATGCTCTCCGTGCTGTGGTGCAGGCGTTCCAGAACTTCGACGCCAACCAGTTGGGCGTGGACCGGGCGTTCTTCGACACGGAGCGTCAGATCAACTCCCAGATCGCCGGAGCGAACAGCCAGGCCGAGACCTCCCGTCGTACCGCCTGGCAGCAGTTCCAGGAGGCCCGTGGCCAGGTCATGAACGACTACTACAAGAACTACTCCGACGTGTGGACCAACGCCCAGCGTACCGGTGCTCAGAACACGAACATCGACTCCGACTCCTCGACCGGCTTCACCGCCAACTATGGTGGCAAGGACGCAGAGTCGGAGGCGGCTCGCTACGCGGGCAAGTCCTACAAGAGCGAGGACAAGGACGAGAAGTGGTACCGGGAGTTCGGCGGTCGTCGCGAGGGCCGCAACACCGAACTCGCTTCCGTCAACCGTGCTGGCTCCACGACCATCAAGGCACCCAAGAAGGCTGAGGGTGCCACGCTGAGAGGTAAGTGGTAATGCCCAACGAACAGCTCGCTACGACTCTCGATGACGCTGTCGCCGAGGTCTGGGGTCTGCTCAACGGTACCGACCTGCAGTTGGTCCCGGAGCTCGACAAGTACCAGGCCATCACACGTCAGCTGAACCGTGCTCTTCGTCTGAACGCGACGGAGCTCAACTGGTCGTACTACTCGTCGGTCGAGAACATGGGGACCGCACACCACGGAGACCGGCACCTGTCGCTCCGCGCTGGTGTGCGGCCCCGTGTCATCCGTGGTGACGCTGTTCGACTCGTGGATCCGCGCACAGGTCGTCCGCTGCAGTGGGCGTACTTCCTGCCTCGTGAGGAGCTTCACAAGTACCCGGTCCAGCGAGGACTGTGGTGCGCCGTCACGAACCAGGACCTCGAGTTTTCCCGCCCGATCCTGCAGGTCGAGGAAGGGCTGGAGATCCACGTTCCGGTCATGCGTGAGCCGAACATGTTCCGCCTTCCGAAGCAGCCCGAGGACTCCAACGAGCCTCTCGTGGAGGTTCCTGTCGACGTGCGAGAGCAGTTGGTCGACTTCTCGTACCCGGACCTGATCACGGCTCGTGCTGCGTACCTGTACTCGCAGACCAATCCTCTGTGGCAGCCTCGTGCGCAGACCCTGGAGGCCGCGTACAAGGACATCTTCTACTCCCTCAAGGAGCGGGACGAGCAGAACACCGACGCCCCGTACATGAACGAGTGGACGCTCGGCATCGAGGCTGACATCAACTACGTCCAGCCCTACACCGGTCGTCCGTCCGCTGACCCGTTCAGGGAGTTCACGCTGTAATGGCCACGAAGCAGCCGAAGGCGCCGATCGACAAGCCGCTCTCTCGCTCCTACCTGCGAGAGTTCAGTGGCTGGTCGACGGCGTACCCTCCGGGGATGAGCGACCCTACGTCCCTGCGTAAGATGGAGAACGTCTTCGTCACACGTGAGGGCGCTGCTCGTATTCGGCCCGGCATCCGTTCCGTGTTCACAGAGAACTGGTGGCTCGGGAACACGGGTGAGTCCATCGTCGGTGGCTTCGAGCACTTCGTGGACACGGACACGCTGCAGATGGCTCTCCTGTTCGCTGTGCGCGGGTCTGGTGGCACCGTCACGTTCCGTGTGGTCCGGTACAACCCGACGACTCAGCGCTTCGATGATGCCCCTGGTATCTTCACTGGTGTCTCGTTCGGTGCAGGCACCACGTTCGTGAAGTACCTCCAGATCGACAACAAGATCCTGGCGCTGTCGAACGACCCGACAGAGGGTGCCATCCTGTTCTTCGTGGGTGACGTGAAGAGCGCCAAGAAAGTGGCTGTCGCCGGTGTCAACATCACGAACCCCGCCGCCCATGCTCCCACTGTCGTACACCCGGACGCGGCCTGGATCAACACGGCAAGCAAGGTCACCCGCCCTGCTGCCGAGACTCCTCTCCCGGAAACGCTCGTGTCGAGCATCCCCGAGTATGGCACAGTCACGATCACGATCGCTTCGCCTGGCGTGGTCTCCAGCACGCAGCACGGCCTCGCTCCGGGCCAGAAGGTCATCATCACGACGACCGGTGCTCTGCCAACAGGTCTGACAGCGGGCACCGTGTACTACGTCGCCCGTGTTCTGAACGTCAACGCGTTCACGCTCTCAGCCACGCTCGGTGGTGCAGACATCAACACGACCGGCTCTCAGTCCGGTACGCACGCCATGAAGCTTGGCCCGGACCCTGACGGCTCTGCCGCTGACGACGGCAACAAGTACTCGTTCGGCTTCTTTACGACCTACGAGACCGAGTTCGGCGAGTCCATTGCTAGCGACGTGACGACCATCAAGACTGTCCGTGGTTGGAGCCAGTGGAAGTTCAACGCGCCGGATGCCAACGGACGTCCGTCTGCAACAATCGTCACAGACCCGAACAGGGCTATGGACCAGTTGGTCGGTATGATCCCGACCGGTCTCTACGACACAGTCAAGGGTCTCGGCGCGGTTCGCTGGAACCTGTACATGTTCACGTGGAACGACACGTCCCCCGTTCCATCGGTGGCCTCCCTCGTCGGCACCCAAAAGATTACGGCAGGAGGGTCGGAAGCAACAGAGTCGTGGCTCATCTGCTCTGCTTCTCCGCCCTCTGACTCGTACATCGTACCTACGCCGAACCCTGACAACAGGGCCAACTACTCCGGTGCGCCGCGTGCTCGACAGGGTATCGCAGCAGGCGACCGGCTCATCCTTGTGAACGACGGCGTGGACCAGGCTCGTATCTCCTGGTCGAGCAACGTGCCTGGTGAATTCACCAACTTCTCGCCCAGCAAGGGCGGTGGTCGCAAGACCCTGAGTTCAGGCAACCTCCTGGTGCCGATCAACGTCCAACTGTGGCAGAACCCTCAGTCGGTCGATACAATCAGCATTCTCTGTAAGGGGCTCAATGGTCAACACGCCGCCTATTACATGGCACCCGCAGACGTCAGCGGTCAGAGTGACTCGACTGCAATCATGGGTTTCGAAGAAACGACAGCGACACCTGGTACGGTCTCGCCGTACGGCGTCGAGGTACTGAACAACGCTCTCTACCACCCGCTCGGTGCGGAGCTGATGAAGAGCACGGCGTCGAACTACAACATCAGTCACAAGACCATGACAACCGACATCGTCAACAAGTGGCAGGCGCTGTTGGGCAAGGAGAACATCATCTCCTCGCAGTTCGACGGGCGTCTGTACTACATCGTTCACAACCCTGACGGTGAACCCCTCGAAGAGGACTGCATGGGGAACGAGGTCTGGGTGCTGGACGTTGCAGGTGAGAACCCCGTCTGGTCTCGCTGGCTTGTGCAGGGTATCTCCCTGCGCAAGTTGCAGATCGGTGACAAGCTGTTCATGGCGCTGGTCCGGCCGGACGCGATCTTCATCTTCGATGAGTGGGCGATCCAGGACGAGTACGCTGTCGGTGCCGGTACGGAGCGCCGCAACATCAAGTGGGCTCTTGAGAGCAACACGATGGGTGCGAACCGTCAGCACGACATGGCTGCATTCGTGTACCAGGCGAACCTCCACGTCGGAGACTTCATCGGTGGTATCGAGTGGGGTATCTTCGGCTACGACATCCATGGCAACGACGTGTTCGAAATCAAGCGCACGCACGCTCCGCAGGACGGCGGCTACCAGATCGTCAACGGTATCGTGCTTGGTGTCGATGGAGAGCCGCTGGACCTCGGCGACGCCATG
>Ga0164308_10001192_pt1 | contig 13812 bp, 17 predicted proteins | sample Whisoiple_246_MG_FD_109983 | JGI IMG/M metagenome (GOLD analysis project Ga0164308, IMG submission 109983) | Soil microbial communities amended with fresh organic matter from upstate New York, USA - Whitman soil sample_246_MG | ecosystem: Environmental > Terrestrial > Soil > Unclassified >...
TCCAGCGCGCGGTATCCGTCGTGGCGACGGTAGGTGTCCAGCGACCAGGGTTCGGGATCGTCCCAGTACCGGCTGAATACGGGTGTCAGGGGAGTAGCAGGTGCCATGTCAGTCGCGTGAATCCGTCTCGCTCGGGTCGGTTTCGGTGGTCGCCGGTTCGGCGGGCACGGTTGCCGACGGGCCCGGTGCCGGTTCGTTTTTGGTGGCCTCGACGGCCTCGCCCTTCGTGCCGTCGGACTTCGGCGGCGACGACGCGGGCTCGGCGTCGGGCGCAGGGGCCTCCATGTCGAGCTCGCGGGCGACCCGCAACCCGGCCAGCGTGGCCGTCAGCACCTGACCGTCCGCGGTGATGGGCCGGTCGTCGGGCAGCCCCGCGAGGATACGGGCGGTCTCCCGGAAACTGCACAGCGGCGCGCCTCGGCTCGGCAAGGGTGGCTCGCCAGCTCGCAGCGAGTCGACGAGATCCCTTGCAGAGGAGGGGGTTTGGTTGTCGAAGAACTCCCAGTTGACCATCACGACGGGTGCGTAGTCGCACGCCGCGTTGCACTCGATGTGTTCGAGGGTGACGCGGCCGTCTTCAGTCGTCTCGCCTGCGTGGACGCCAAGGTGGTCCTGCAGCGAGTCGAGAATCGCGTCGCCGCCCATGATCGCGCACAGCGTGTTCGTGCACACGCCCACCAGGTACTCGCCGGTGGGGGTGCGCCGGTACATCGAGTAGAACGTGGCGACCGCGGTCACCTCGGCCTCGGTCAGATCGAGTTGGCCCGCGCAGAACGCAAGCCCCGCCTTGGTGAGATAGCCGTCTTCGGCCTGCACCAGATGCAGCAGCGGCAGCAGTGCCGACCTCGACTGCGGATACTTGGCGATGATGCCCTGCGCGGCGGCCTCCAACCGCGCCGTGACGTCGGCCGGGTATTTCGGTTGGCCGCCGATCGGGGGACCCGCCTCGTCGGGGCGCTGACCGAGTTCAATGAACACATGGGAACCGTTGGTACTCATCGGTGCTCTCGTCTCTTCGCGCAAGCGCTCATCAGCGGTCCACGCCACCCATCACCGGATCGATGGACGCGACGGCGGAGATCGCATCGGCGACCATGCCGCCTTCGCACGTGGCGGCAACGGCCTGCAGGTTGGTGAACGAGGGGTCACGGTAGTGCACGCGATACGGCCGTGTGCCGCCGTCGGAGACCATGTGCACGCCGAGTTCGCCGCGCGGTGACTCCACCGCGACGTAGACCTGTCCCGGCGGCACCCGGATGCCCTCGGTGACGAGCTTGAAGTGGTGGATCAGCCCCTCCATCGAGTGGCCCATGATCTTCGCGATGTGCTCGGGCGAGTTGCCGAGCCCGTCGGGGCCGAGCTTGAGGTCGGCAGGCCAGGCCAGCTTCTTGTCGTCGATCATCACCCGCCCCGAAGTCCCCTCGAGACGCTCCACGCACTGCTCGATGATCTTCAACGCCTCGTGCATCTCCTTGACCCTGATCAGGTACCGGCCGTAGGCGTCGCAGCCCTCATCGGTGATCACGTCGAAGTCATACGTCTCGTAGCCGCAGTACGGCTGCGACTTGCGCAGGTCGTGGGGCAGGCCGGTGGAGCGCAGCACCGGGCCGGTGATCCCCAGTGCCATGCAACCGGTCAGGTCCAGGTAGCCGATGCCCTGGGTGCGGGCCTTCCAGATGTAGTTCTCGGTGAGAAGGTCCTCGAGATCCTTGAGCCGCTTCGGCATCAGCTTGAGCATGTCGCGGATCTGCGGAAGCGCCTCGTCGGGCAGATCTGCCGCCAGCCCGCCGGGCCGGATGTAGGAGTTGTTCATCCGCAGCCCGGTGATCGTCTCGAAGATCGACAGGATCTGCTCACGCTCGCGGAAGCCGTAGAACATCGCACCCATGGAGCCCAGCTCCATGCCGCCGGTGGCCAGTGCGACCAGGTGGCTCGAGATGCGGTTCATCTCCATCATCATCACGCGGATGATGCTCGCGCGTTCGGGGATGTCGTCGGTGACTCCGAGCAGCTTCTCGACCCCGAGGCAGTACACCGTTTCGTTGAAAAGCGGTGAGAGGTAATCCATTCGGGTGACGAACGTGACGCCCTGGGTCCAGGTCCGGTATTCCAGGTTCTTCTCGATCCCGGTGTGCAGGTAGCCGATTCCGCAGCGGGCCGAGATGATCGTCTCGCCTTCGATCTCGAGGATCAGCCGCAGCACGCCGTGCGTCGACGGGTGCTGCGGGCCCATGTTCACCACGATGCGTTCGCCTGAACCGGCTTCGGCTGCCGCGCTGACCACCTGGTCCCAGTCCTCGCCGCCGACCATGACGACGGTGTCTGATCCCCCGCTCTCCGGCGGGGTGTTGGGATGACTCATCAGCTGTAGGCCCTCCGCTCGTCGGGCGGCGGTATCTCGGCGCCGTGGTACTCGACAGGGATGCCGCCCAACGGATAGTCCTTACGCTGCGGGTGCCCGACCCAGTCGTCCGGCATTTCGATGCGGGTCAGCGAGGGATGGCCGTCGAAGATGATCCCGAAGAAGTCGTAGGTCTCGCGCTCGTGCCAGTCGGTGGTCGGATAGACGCGGAACAGCGACGGGATGTGCGGGTCGGCGTCCGGCGCGGTGGTCTCCACCTGGATCCGCCTGTTGTGCGTGATCGACAGCAGCGGGTACATCGCGTGCAGCTCGCGGCCGCTGTCGGCCGGGTAGTGCACGCCGCTGACGCCGAGGCTCAGCTCGAAACGCAGGCCGGGGTCGTCGCGCAGCGCCTGCATCACCGCGGCAAGCTGCTCGCGGCGCACCTCCAGGGTCAGCTGGTCGCGCTGCACCACCACCCGCTCGATCGCGGCCTCGAAGGCATCCTCACCGAGTACCGCGGCCAGGGCGTCGACGACCTCGTCGAAGTAGCCGCCGTACGGGCGCGGCGAACTGCCCGGCATCGAGACTTCGCGGACCAGGCGGCCGTAGCCGGAGGTGTCGCCGGAGCCCTTGGGGCCGAACATGCCACGGCGAACGCCGACGACTTCCTTCTCGCCCTTTCCACCGGTGGGGAAGCTCTCGGGGGTATCCGAGGGAGTCGTCACCGCAGCAGGCCCTTCAATTCGATGGTCGGCGTGACCGCCAGCGCCGCCTTCTCTGCTTCGCGGACGGCCTCCTCCCGGTTGACGCCGAGCGGCATCTCCTGGATCTTGTCGTGCAGTTTCAAGATCGCGTGCAGCAGCATTTCAGGCCGCGGCGGGCAGCCGGGCAGGTAGATGTCGACCGGAACGACGTGGTCAACGCCCTGGACGATGGCGTAGTTGTTGAACATCCCGCCGGACGACGCGCAGACGCCCATCGACAGCACCCATTTGGGTTCGGCCATCTGGTCGTAGACCTGCCGCAGCACCGGGGCCATCTTCTGGCTGACCCGGCCGGCGACGATCATCAGGTCGGCCTGCCGGGGCGTCGCGGAGAACCGCTCCATGCCGAACCGGGAGATGTCGAAGCGCGGGCCTGCGGTGGCCATCATCTCGATCGCGCAGCAGGCAAGGCCGAACGTGGCAGGCCACAGCGAGCCCTTGCGGACGTAGCCCGCCAGCTTCTCGACCGTTGTCAGCAGGATGCCGCTCGGTAACTTCTCTTCTAGTCCCAATTCAGGCCTCCTCTGCGCCAGACGTAGGCGTACGCGACGAACACGGTGGCCATGAACAAGAGCATCTCGACCAGCGCGAATACCCCGAGACTGTCGAAGGCGACGGCCCAGGGGTACAGGAACACGATCTCGATGTCGAAGACGATGAAAAGCATCGCGGTCACGTAGTACTTCATCGGGAACCGCTGGCCCGCGGCCGCGGGGTTGGCCAATTCGGGCAGCGGCTCGATGCCGCACTCATAGGCCTCGAGCTTGGCGCGGTTGTAGCGCCGGGGGCCGCCGAGGAGCGCGGCGACGACCGAGAACACGGCAAACCCGGCGGCGATCGCGCCGAGTACCAGGATGGGCAGATACAGGTTCATGCAGGTGTGACCGCTCCCTCGTGGGCTTTCCGATGTGAGCTGACCCACAGCCTAGCGGGGTTTTAAATGCAGCCTGCAACTCGGGGTTACTATCGGTTCAGGTTGCCAACCGCCAGCTTTGGCGTGCCGCGAAGAGCCAACGGCGGCAGCACGTTTGGTCCAGCGGCTATTGAACGGGCGCCCGCAGCAGAGACGTCACGGCCTCGCCCAAACGGATGGGGTCGATCGGGTGCGGAACCGCGGCCTCGGCGCGCGACCAGTTCGCCAACCAGGCGTCGTCGGCGCGCCCGGTGAGCACCAGGATCGGTGGGCAGTCGTCGATCTCGTCCTTGAGCTGCTTGGCAATTCCCATGCCGCCGACGGGCGTGGCTTCGCCGTCGAGGATGACGAGATCGAATCCGCCCTCGTCCATCTGCTCGATCACCATCGGTCCGGTGGCGACGTCGAGGTAGGTCAGCTCGGGCAGGTCCGGGTGCACGCGCTTGCCCAGCGCCGACCGGACCTGTTCGCGAGTCCTCGGATTATCGCTGTAGACGAGAATTCGCAGCGGCCGAGATGATTCGGGCATGCGCCAGATGCTAAACCACGCAGAGGTTCAACCCGCGCGACGCCTGCGGGCTAGGTCCCGATCCGGCGGAACACCACGTCGCCCGAAAAGGTGGCGTTGTCGCCGATCATGCCCATCATGTTGCCGTCGACGCCGAAGTCCTGGCGGTTGACCGCTCCCTGCGTGGTGACCCGCATCGAGCCGTCCCCGACGGGGGTCACCTTCGTCTTGAGGTCCACCGGTTTCGTTGTGCCCCTGATGGTCAGCTGGGCATGCAGATTGATGGTGTCGGCGTCGAGTGGGTCTGCGCCCGAGACGACCACGCTGATGTCGGGGAACTTCTCGGCCTCGAAGAAATCGGCGGAGTGAAGGTGTGTGTCGCGCTTCTTGATACCGGTACGCAGGGAAGCGGCCTTGATGTCGAGTTGCCCGGAAACCGTTTGAGGGGCGGTGATTTCGCCGCCACCGCTGAACTCGGTGAAGCGGCCCTTGACGGGCACGACCCCCCACATCGACTTGGCCTTGACCACGATGGTGGATTGATCGGGAACGACGGTCCATGTCCCCGCTGATGCCGGGTCACTGAGAAACTCGCTGAGGCTCGCCATGTCACTCTTCCTGTCAGTTGGTCGAATCGAGCAGTGGGGCGATCGCCGCCGGGTCGAAGTACTCGTCGATGCGACTGATCAGCCCGTTGGTCCCCACCTTAATAACGATGCAGACCCGCATCGAGATCGATCCGCCGTTTCGCCCGGTCGCGTGCAGCACATGCTGTTGGACGAATCCGCCGTCGAAGAACTGGCGGTCGAGGATTTCGTAACGGCGTTCGGTGGTGGCGTCCATGAACCAGAAGATGACCCGCAGAGCGCGCGTCTTGACCTGCTCTTGTGGCTCAGCGGACTTCCAGACCAGGACGTCCTCGTCCCAGAGAGCCGCGACGGCGTCGGCGTCGCCCCCTTCGATGGCCGCGAAGAGCCGCTGCGCGACGTCGGCGACGGTTGACCTCAAGTTTGGTTGAGGTAGAACACTGTCAGTCATGGATACGACACCCGCCATCTCTCGTTTCGATGAGTTCTACAAAACCACCATCCCGCCGTGGGTGATCGGCGAACCGCAACCTGCGGTCGTCGAACTCGAGAGGGCCGGCCTGATCCGAGGAAAGGTGCTCGACGTCGGCTGCGGAACGGGCGAGCACACGATCCTGCTCACCGGGCTCGGCTACGACGTGCTCGGCATCGATTTCGCGCCGGAGGCCGTCGAGCAGGCCCGGCGCAATGCCGATGCCAAGGGCGCGGAGGCGCGGTTCGAGGTCGCCGACGCGATGAACCTTCCCGCCGATCCGCGCTACGACACCATCCTGGACAGTGCGCTGTTCCATATCTTCGACGACGCCGATCGCCCGAAATACGTCGCCAGCCTGCACGGGGCGGTCCTGCCCGGTGGCATCGTGCACGTGCTCGCGCTGTCCGATCAGGGCCGCGGCTTCGGGCCGCAAGTCAGCGGCGAGACCATCAGGGACGCGTTCGGCGACGGATGGGAGCTCGAAGCGCTCGAGCCGGCCACCTATCGCGGTGTGGTCACCGAGGTGCACGCCGACGCCATCGGGCTGCCGATCGGCAGCCGCGTCGATGAGCCCGCGTGGCTGGCCAGGGCCCGCCGCCTCTGAAGTCACGTCGCCTCGTCGTAGCCGGGGTGTGCGACGGCGAGGCGATGCCGCACCAGGGTGCGCAGGCACGGCAGCACGTCGGCTGCCCTGCCGTCGAGGTCGCCGGCGCGGATGGCGGCCGCCAGCGCGGTTTCGTCCGGATATCCCAAGAGGTCGGGTGCGGCTCGGTCGTCCAACAGCTCGCGTTCAACGGTGCGCAGCACGTTCGCCGCGACTCGGGCGTGGAACGACACCTGACCATCGGTGGCGTTGCGGACGTCGTTGTCGAGGAAGTCGGCCACGGCCGCGACGAGTTCGGCGGCCGTCGGCCGTCCGTAGAGCGAGCTCATCTCGGGCTCTCCCTGGTCACGCACCTCATATCCGCGCTCCCTCCACAAGGTCGAGCACGTCCCACTCGGTTTCGCTGACGCGGCGGCCGATCGCGGCGAGTTCGACCGACGGGGTCTGGCCCGACAAGTGGCGCTCGGCCTGGAACCGGCAGATGACGCCCCAGCGCAGCGTGGCCACCGTCAGCCACCAGCGAAATGCATCGCGGTCGAGGTCGATGCCCGCGGCCTCCTCATAAGCGGTGAGAAAGCTTTCGACGCTGCCAAGGCCGCCCGCACCGAGCGAGGCCGGTGCGCCGAACCGCCAGGCCCTGATGCAGAACCAGGCCAGATCCTCGTAGACCTCGCCGATGTGCACGAGTTCCCAGTCCAGCACGGCGGCCAGCCCCGAGTCGTCGACGATGACATTGCCCATCCGGAAATCCCCGTGCACCAGCCGCGACGGTGTCGGCGGCGGTCGGTTGGCGGCCAGCCACCGAAACGCCCATTCGAACGTCGCTGTGGTGTCGCCCATCTCGTCGAGCCGGTCGCGCCACTCGGCCAGCTGCTCGGTCTGCGAAAGGCCGAGCCCGTCCGGGTCGGCGCGGTGGATCGCGGCCAGCGCCTGCGCGCACTGCGTCAGCAGCCGGTCGCGTCCGGCATCCCCATCGGCTCTGTCGAGGGCGCGGTGTATCCGCCTGACGATCGTCTCGCCCGCGATCGCATTACAGATGAGGTAGGGATTACCCAGTGCGGCAGGCGAATTGTCGGCGGCAAGGATTCGGGGGACGGGTGCCCCCGCGGCCGCCGCGCGCTGTTGGGCGCTGGCCTCCAGCTCCATGCCCGCGTGCACATCGTCTGGCGGACCGGTGCGCAGGATCAGGGCGTGTCTGCCGTCGTCACCGACCGCATCAAATGCCCACGTGGTGCGGCTCGCCCCGCCGGTCAAGGTGGTGAGGTTCTCGATGCGGACCTCGCCGACGACCGGCTTCAGGACGTCGGCCAGTTGGTGCTTCACTTGCGGCCGAAACCGAAGAGCCGCTGGGCCACTCGCCGGATCTGGATCTCCTCTGCGCCCTCGGTGATCCGGTAGCGACGGTGATGACGGTAGATGTGCTCGAAGGGCTGATGCCTGCTGTAGCCGACTCCGCCGAACACCTGCATCGCCCGGTCGGCGGCCTCGCACACCAGCCGGTTGGCGCGGTAGTTGGCCATCGACACCTTGTCCGACACCTCCATGTGGTGGTTGCCGTCCAGCTGGGTCGCCGCGTAGTAGACCAGCAGCCGCACCATCTGCGCCTCGGTCTGCAATTCCACCAGTGGCCACTGCACGGCCTGGTTGACCGACAGCGGCTTGCCGAACACATTGCGGTCGTTCGCGTACTCGACCGCGCGGTCGATGCAGTACTGGGCGGCGCCGAGGCTGCTCGCCGCCTGCCGAATCCTGTTCTCGTGCAGAAACGTCTGGCCGACCTCGAGGCCGCGGTCCACCTCGCCGAGAACGGTGTCGGCGGACACCCGGACATCCTTGAGCTCGACCTCGCCGTGATCGGTCGGCATGTTGAACGTCCACCAGTAGTACGGGACGCTGAACCCCGGCGCGTCCGTCGGCACCAGGAACGCGGTGATGCCGCGCGCCTGTCCCGGCTCGCCCGAGGTGCGCGCAAACACGAGGTCGTGCGTGGCCCTGTGCACGCCGGTGTTGAACCGCTTGGCGCCGTTGATGATCCAGTCGTCGCCGTCGGCCTCGGCGCGGGTCTCCAGCCAGGTGGCGTCGGAGCCGTGGTTCGGCTCGGTCAGCCCGAACGCCATCGAGCGCTCACCGGTGATCAGGGCGTCGGTCCACTCCCGCTTCTGCGCGTCGGTGCCGAACCGGTCCATCATGATGACCTGGGGGAAGTTGCCGACGATCGAGGACTCGTCCTGCAGATCGTTGTGCAGCCCGAGGCCCTTGTGCGCGAGGTGTTCCCGGATCACCGCCATGTCGATGTTGGTGCCGTCGCGGCCACCGAACTGCGACGGCAGCCCGTAGCGCAGCCAGCCGGCCGCATCGGCACGCCTGCGCATCTCGCCGAGCAGATCCTCCCATTCCCGACGCGGGATGCCCCCGTTGTCCCAATCGGTGCGAGCGTGCTCGCGGCGTTGGTCGAAGTACTGGATGTTCTCGCGCTCCAGCGGTTTGATCTCCGACTCGATGAACTCGTCCATCTCGACCAGCAGGCCGGGAAGGTGTTCGGGGAGAGCGAAATCCACGGTGGTCTCCTTTGTCAGAATCCGTACAGGGTCTTCTTCCAGATCGTCGAGAGCGTCGCGATGGCATCCTCGTCGCTGATCTCGAGCCCGAGGCTCGACCGCCCGACAACCACGGTGGTGAAGTTCTCGAACAGCAGCGCGATCGCCGCCGCCGTGTGTTCGGGATCGAGTTCGGTGCCGTGGCCCTGCTCCTGTGCGCGCCGAACGGATGCGGCGACGATGTCCATGCCGAAGCGCCGGAACTCGTTCTGCACGCCGGCGAATCGCTGCTGTGTCGTGGCCAGCTGGGCGACTGCGATCATGATTCCGATGTTCTGCTTGAACATGTTCCAGTAGCCGGTGACCACGGACGTGAAGAACTCGCTGTCGTTCGCCGAGTCCGGCAGGTGCAGGCTCAGCCCCGACGGAGTGACGATGTCGCGCAGGAAGGACTCGGCCAGTGCGGCCAGCAGGTCTTCCTTGTCGGCGTAGTACCGGTAGAACACCGCGGGCGACTTACCCGCCGCCGATGTGATGTCGGCCAGCGTGGTGCCGTGAAAGCCGCGCTCGGCGAACAGCTTTCTGGCGGCCTGTTCGATGGCGGTACGGGTCTGGCGGCCTTTGGGTGTGAGCGTCTGGACCGGCACGGCTACGCGCCGAGCAGTCGGTCACCGGCCCGCAGCAACGAGCTGGGGAGTTCATGGCCGACGAGACGTTCCGCAACCCGGGCGGCGGCGATCGCGGCGTCCAGTTCGACATCGACGTGAATTCCGCTGTCCCGCAGCAGGTAGACCAGATCTTCGGTGGCGATGTTTCCCTTCGCGCCGGGTGCGAACGGGCACCCGCCCAGTCCGCCGACGGAGGCGTCGAGCCGGGTGACGCCCGCGGTCACCGCGGCGTACGCGCTGGCGAGCCCCGCGCCCCGGGTGTTGTGGAAGTGCGCGCCGAGCGGGATGTCGGCGATCAGCGGTGAAACCTCGGCGATCAGGTCGGTCACGCGGCGTGGCGTCGTGGTGCCGATGGTGTCGGCGATCGCGAGCCGGTCGGCGTCGCTGTCGCACGCCGCCTTGACGATGTCGAGGACCCGCGCAGCAGGCGTCGGGCCGTCGAAGGGGCAGTCCCATGCGGTGGCGATGATGACCTCCACCGAAGCCCCGCTGTCGTGCGCGATCGCGATGATCTCACCGATCAGTGCCGTCGACTCGGCCGTGGAACGCCCGACATTGGACCGGCTGTGACCATCTGCCGCCGACACCACGTACTCGATCGAATGCAGGCCCGCCGCGATGGCCCGTTTTGCTCCGTTCGGGCTCGCCACGAGGGCGGAGAACTCGATGCCTGCCGCATCCCTGTAGTTCACCAGTTCGGCGGCGAGTTCGGCGGCATCGGCCAGCGCGGGCACCTTCGACGGGGACACGAATGCCGTCGCCTCCATCTCCCGCACGCCGGTGGCAGCGACCGCGGCGAGCAGTTCGAGCTTGGCGGCCAACGGGATCGGATCCTCGATCTGCAGGCCGTCACGCAGCGAGACATCGCGTATGTCGACGTGTGCCGGTAGCTCGCTCACAGCACCCCCCTTTCCTTCAGCGCCGCCAGCTCGGCCTCGGTCCTGCCGAGCAGCCCGCGGTACACGTCGTCGTTGTGCTGACCGGGCCTGGCCGAGCCTGCGAATCGGATGGTCCCCGGGCTCTCCGTGAGCACGGGCACCACACCGGGTCCCAACACGTTGCGGCCGATCCGTTCGTCGAAGTGCTCCGCGATCATGCCGCGGGAACGCAACTGCGGATCCTCAACGACTTCGGCCACGGTGTTGATGGGTCCGCTGATCACCCCAGCGTCCGACAGGGTGGAGATGATGTCGTCGGGACCGCGTTCGGAGGCCCAGTCGCCGATGATCTTGTCCAGCTCGTCCTGATTACGGCCACGCGCAACGTGATTGGCGAACCGGTCGTCGGTGGCCAACTCCGGCCTGCCCATCGCCGCGCACAGCCGCCGGAACACGGTGTCCTGATTGGCAGCGATCACCACCCAGCTGCCGTCGGCGCTGCGGTAGATGTTGGATGGCGCGATGCCCTCAAGCCGGGTGCCCGACGGGCCGCGGATCACACCGCCGACGTCGTAGTCGGGGATCGTCGACTCCTGCACGGCCAGACAGGATTCGGTCAATGCGGCGTCGACGACCTGGCCCTCGCCGGTCACTGTGCGCCGGTACAGCGCGGCCATCGCGCCCTGTGCGGCGAACATGCCGGCGAGGCTGTCGCCGAGCGAGAGTGCCAGCCGGGGTGGCGGCCCCCCGGGAAATCCGTTCATATGCCGCAGCCCGCTGGCGGCCTCGGCGACCGACGCGTATCCCGCCTTGTGTGCCTCGGGGCCGGTCTGCCCGTAGCCGGACACCCGGACCAGGATGATGCCCTTGTTGCGGGTCGCCAGCGCGTCGTAGCCAAGACCCCACTTCTCCAGCGTGCCGGGCCGGAAGTTCTCCACGACGATGTCAGAGCGCTCGACGAGATCGAGGAAGATGTCGCGGCCCTCGGTCTCGCGCAGGTTGAGCGTGACGGCCTTCTTGTTGCGCGCGTGCACCGTCCAGAAGAAGTGGTGGCCGTCGAGTTCGGCCTGCCCCCACGTGCGCAGCGGATCGGGCGCCCCGGGCGGTTCGATCTTGATGACCTCGGCGCCCATGTCGCCGAGCAACCGGCCCGCGAACGGTCCCGAGATCAGCGTGCCCACCTCGATGACCCGGATGCCGTCCAGCGGACCGGTTGTCATTGGGAGAACCCGTGCCGGTGCAGCCAGTCGGTGCAGATGCCGACGGCTTGGCGCAGCGTCCCGCGTTGGTCGGGGCCGGAGTAGTAGTGGTTGGCGCCGGGGATTTCGTGCATCTCCTTGTCAGGATGCCCGATCGCGTCGAACAGCCTGCGGGTGTGGCTCGGCGTGCAGGCATCGTCGGCCAGGTTGCCGATCACCAGCGTCGGCACCGCGATGTCGGGGCCGCACTCGACCGCGTCGCCGTTGGCGTCGTCGTAGCTCCACTGCGACAGCCAACTCCGCAGGGTGCAGAACCGGGCAAGGCCGACCGGACTGTTGTTCACCACCGAAGGATCGCCCAGATAACAGGTGCCTGGGGCGCGTTCGTTCGGATCGACGGTCGGGTCAAGCCAGCGCGGATCTGCCATCGTGCCGTGGACGACGAACCCGTACTCGTCGTTGGGCCGCCCCGCCGCCTTGAGTTCGGCGAGCTTTTCCTTGACCCACTTCGTGATTCTCCTGTTTCGCGCGATCTGCGCCTCGCGGTAGCGCACGAGGAACTCGGCGGTGTACGGCGGCTGGTTGGGGTTGTCGGGGTTGTAGAGGTCCAGCTCGGGATCGCGCGCCGTCGGGTCCGCCTCGTCGAGGATCGACGCGTCCATCCACTCGGTCATCGTGCCGTGGCGGCTGACGTGTGCGGCAAGCAGCATGATGCCGTCGGCAGGCAGGAGTCCGAGCTTGGTGAGGTCGGGACCGTCGCCGGACGGGCTCGCGGTGACCGTCGGCTTCTGCGCCTGCTGTTGGTAGAACACCGAAAGCGAACCGCCGCCGCTCCAGCCCGCCAGCACGACCTTCGAGTAGCCCAGCCGGTTCTTCGCGTCCTTGATGGCTTCGCCGAGGTCTTCGACGACCTTCTCCATCAGCAGCGCCGAGTCGGTGCCGCGGAACCTGCTGTTGCAGTAGATGACGTGGTGGCCTGCGCGCGCCAGCGCATTGATCATCGGCAGGTAGGCGCCGCCGCCGATGGGGTGCATGAAAACCAGCACGGTATCCGATGTCGCCGCCGGTTTGAGCAGATAACTCTCCAGCACCACCAGCTCGGCGACGCCGCCGTAGACATCCCGAACCGCCGATGTGTTCTGGTAGGCAACGAGATACGGAATGCGGTCGTATTCGTAGCGGACCGGTGCCTCCGTCGTCGGCATCAGTGTTGACCCAAGTCGTTGGCCAGCACCTCGTCGGACGGGATGAGCCTGCGCCTGGTATCGATGGCGATCACCGACCAGTCGACCCTGTCGTACTCGTCGAACTTGCGTCGCGCCCGTTCGCGCGCCTTCTCCGGTGCGCCGTGGTGAACGCCTTGTGGCGCATGCGAAATCAGACCCGGCGGCATCGGGATGCCGTAAAGCGAACCCGCGTGGAAGAACGCGATCTCGTCGTAGTCGACGTTGCGGTGATACCAGGGTGTGCGCTCGGTGCCTGGCACACCCTCGGCGGGTTTGGGCAGGAAGTTCATCACGTAGACACCCGCGGCCTGCATGAACAGGTGAACGGTCGGGGGCAGGTGCACGCTGTCGGAGGTCACCACGTTGTAGTCGGCGATGTTGAATGTGAAGGCGAAATTGTCGCCGCGCCAACCCGCCACGTCGAGCGGATGGTGTTGATAGGTAAGCGTTGTCGGCCCACCGTCGTGGATGAGCCGCACCTCGTAGCTGTCTGCGCCGGACGGGGGAGGGCCGTCCATCGGTGCGGGGTCGGGAATGACGACCTGCGACGGGTCGAACGGAAAGTGCCTACCCAGCTGGCCCGGCGGCGGCACCCGCAGCTCGTCGGTGGTCTGGATGAGAAGAAGAACCGTTTCGTCATCGGGCACCTGTCGGAACGTGCACGCCTTCGGGATGTACACCCAGTCGCCCTCGCGGTAGCGCAACGGGCCGAACTCGGTCTCCAGCACGCCGGTGCCCTTGTGCACGAAGGACAGCAGGTCGCCGTCGACGTAGCGGACGAAGAACGGCATCGGCTCGGTCCGTCGCGACAGCAGAACCTGGCAGTCGGGATTGGAGAACATCAGCATCGGACCGCCTGCCGCGTCGGTGGCGTCGCTGGGCTTGAGCTCGCTCGCCAGCACGTCGACGGGTCGTAGCGGCCCCGAGCTGCGGTAGGCCGTCGGGTCGTTGCGGCGGTACATGTTCGCGGTGCGCCCGGTGAACCCGCCGCGGCCGAGCTCGTCGTCCTTCAGGCCGTCCAGGTCGGCGTGCAGCCGCCGCGGGGTCGTGCCTTTTCGCAGGTGAACGAACGATTCCATGGTGCTCCTACCGGAGGGTGCGGCCGAAAA
>Ga0164308_10001196_pt1 | contig 13780 bp, 6 predicted proteins | sample Whisoiple_246_MG_FD_109983 | JGI IMG/M metagenome (GOLD analysis project Ga0164308, IMG submission 109983) | Soil microbial communities amended with fresh organic matter from upstate New York, USA - Whitman soil sample_246_MG | ecosystem: Environmental > Terrestrial > Soil > Unclassified >...
AAACGTATAAGCCAAAGATGTTCCCTGCAACGTATCCTGCTTTACATTTTTTATATAATCAGGTACTTTTATGCCGGCTATTTCAAGCGTTGTAGGCAGTATGTCATTTACGTGGCCAAACTGAGTTCTTAACGTGCCTTTATCGGTAATTTTTTTCGGATAGAAAACAATCAAAGGATTATGCGTACCACCTTCAGCAAATGCATCCTGTTTCCAGTATTTGAATGGTGTGTTACAAGCCTGCGCCCAGCCTAACGGGTAATTGGGTTCTGTTTCAGGTGTACCTATCCTGGCAATAGCGCTTTCATTTTTTTCTATGTATTGTGCCTGCGTTACTGTTTTATCGTAACGGGGTCCCCAGCGTTTTTCCACAACACCATTATCGCTGCCTTCTTTGCTGGCGCCGTTATCACCGATCATTACAAAGATCAAGGTATTATCAAGCTGGTTGATCGCTTTCAATTCATTGATAACACGGCCAACCTGGTAATCTGTATAGGTAAGATAAGCCGCATACACTTCCATAAAACGTGCATATAATTTTTGCTGGTCAGCAGGCAGATCGCTCCATGCTTTTACCAATGCATTGCGTTCGGGCAACTGTGCATAAGAAGGAATTAGGCCAAGCTTTTTTTGATTGTCAAAAACCTTTTGCCTGAACGCATCCCATCCATCATCGAACTTGCCTTTATAAATATCGCGCCACTCATCCGGCACCTGGTGCGGTGCATGTGTTGCACCCGGCGCATAGTATAAAAAGAAAGGCTTATCAGGATTTGCTTTTTTCGTTTTATCAATATAGCTGATGGCTTTATCGGTTATCTGTTCACTGAGATGCCTGCCATCCGGTTCAATAAAAGCATTATCCTGAACGAGCGCTGGTTTATACTGGTCTGTTTCAGAGCCGAGAAAACCAAAGAAATGCTCGAAGCCTTTACCCAGCGGCCAATGATCGAATGGACCTGCATCGCTTGCTTCCGCATCAGGCGTTACACCATATTTGCCAACAGCGAATGTTGTATAACCAGCCTGCTTTAATATCTCTGCAGCCGTTCCATCTTTTTCAGGAATGTATCCGTCCCATCCGGGAAAACCTGCACTGCTCCAGTAATGCGCAAAGCCACTCATGTGCACGGTGCCGCTGTTTCTTCCTGTTAACAACGCAGCGCGTGTTGGCGCGCAGATAGCACAGGTATGAAAGTTGGTATAACGCAAACCATTATTGGCAAGGCTGTCAAATGTTGGCGTTGGAATGATGCCGCCAAATGTGGAGGAAGCACCAAAGCCAACATCATCGATCAATATCCAAATAATGTTTGGTGCACCGGCCGGCGCCTTTACAGGTTCGGGCCACCACTCTTTTGAGTCTTCGTATGTGTTACCAATTTTTCCCTGGTAAGATTGAGGTTGTTGCGCATACAAATCATGCGAAACAATTGCCATGCATGTTATTGCCGTTAAATACGCTTTGATTCTATTAAATCGCATAGGTGAGATTTTATTGTTATTTATTTTATGGGTCCTTGTTCGTTACTTCCGTTGGGATGATGAATACGCAGGTTATTTACATCATACCAATCAAGCAAAGGATACAGGTGATTGGCTGTTGCCTGTTGATCAAATAATTTTTTTAGCTCTTCCAGCTTTTGCGGATTTTGTTTTGCGAGGTCATTTGTTTCTGTAGGATCATCATTCAAATTATATAACGACCATACATCATCATCAAAGCTTTTATCAGCAGGTGAGCTATTACCAAATAAGTTGAAATCAATAGCATCGGGACGATGTGCTGCTGCAGCTTTCCATCCATCTGCATAAATAGCACGGGAACCGAAGATGTAGTAGTACTGCACTTTGTGCTGTGATGGTGCATTGGCGTTGTTAATTGAATAGGCCAGCGATGTGCCCTGGATACTATCCTGCTTTATCCCTTTAATATATCCGGGTGCTTTAATTCCTGTTAGTTCCAGCGTAGTGGGCAGTATATCTATCACATGACCATACTGGGTTCTTATGCTGCCCGCTTTTATTAACCTGGGATAGAAAATAATGAGCGGGTTATGCGTGCCGCCTTCTGCATCCGCATCCTGCTTCCACTCTTTAAAAGGTGCATTCACTGCCTGTGCCCAACCCAGCGGATAATTGGTTTGTGCATTAGCCGTACCTATTGAATCAATATCTTCTAAATTGCTTTTTAAATAATCTGCTTTTGCCTGTGTTTTGGAAGGATTTGTTCTTGGTTCAATGGTTCCTTCTGTAGTTCCTTCCTTGCTTCCGCCGTTATCGCCCTGTATTACATACACCACTGTATTATTCAGCAGGTTGTTTTCCCTCAGGTAATTGATAACCCTTCCAATCTGGTAATCAGTATAAGTCAGGTAACCTGCATATACTTCCATAAAACGGGCAAATAATTTTTTCTGATCAGGGCTTAAAGAATCCCATGCAGCAATGCGCGCATTTCTTGCTGCTAATTTTGCATTGGCAGGTATATAGCCGAGCCTCTTTTGGTTTTCATAAACCTTTTGCCTGTACACATCCCAACCTTCATCAAACCTGCCTTTATATTGATCGCTCCAGTATTTATCAACCTGGTGTGGCGAATGCACTGCGCCCGGTGCATAATACAGGAAGAAAGGTTTTCCCGGTGCAGCTTTTTGCTGGCGTGCTATGTAATAGATGGCTTTATCTGTGATCTGTTCGCTCAGGTGCCTGCCATCCGGTGTTGCATGTGCGTTATCTTCTACCAGGGATGGTTTATATTGATCGGTTGCAGATCCTAAAAAACCAAAGAAATGTTCAAATCCTTTTCCGGAAGGCCAGCGGTCAAACGGTCCCGCATCCGTTGAATCTTCATCAGGTGTAATGCCATATTTTCCAACTGCAAATGTGTTGTATCCATTCTCTTTTAATATTTCAGCAAGTGTTCCTGCAGAAGATGGAACTCTTCCATCCCAGCCGGGAAAGCCTGCAGACATCCGCGTGTGAGAAAAGCCGGATTCATGTGCAAAAGCACTGTTACGGCCGGTTAATAACGCAGCCCTTGTAGGTGCACAAATTGCGCAGGTATGAAAATTTGTATACCGCAATCCATTATTGGCAAGACTATCAATTGTTGGCGTGCGTATAAGGCCACCGAATGATTCTGAAGCGCCGTAGCCTTCATCGTCTATAATAATCAATACTACATTTGGCGCATCGGCAGGTGGCTTTGGAACAGGTGCCCACCATTCTTTCGAATCGTTCAGTGTTTTACCGATCGTGCCCTGGTAAGGTTGTGTTTGTTGTGCATTAATGTTTGCTGATGCGATCAATACCGTTAAAAAAAGAATTATGAACCGTTTTTTCATGTGCGCTATTTTATTTTATGATGATGATATAGTTGTTTACTTGTTGATCTTTAATTCGCCTATTGCAATTGAATTTTCACCGGCTGCTGCATACAGCAAAAACCATTTATTGTTTTCGACATATACATAAGGATCTCTTAACTGTCTTACTTTTCCATAATACAAACCCCCATCAGATTTCGTAACCGGAAGATCACCACCTTCATAATTTGTAGCGGGTGCAGTTACTTCAATGGGTGTAGAAGCTTTCCAGCCAAGCCAGTCATCATTTAAATTGATGGTTGATAAAAGAATGCGTTCAGGAGCATCGCCAATGCGCGAATAAAAAACATATAAAGTGCTGCCTTCAACTACAACGCTAACATGCCTTAACCTTGATGCACTGTCTTTTGTGCTGAAAGGATTATTGCCTCTTTCAAAGGTTTCAATGCCATCTTTTGAGCGGCCAACAATACCTGTTCTTGCCAAAGAATAATAACGGTCTTTCCATTTAAAAACACGGAAATAAGAATCGCCCAACACGGTTGAATCCGCAGTAAAATGGATACCGTCTTTTGATACAGCGCGTAGAGAATACTGGCCTTTCTTTCCGTTGTATTCAAGCGGGCAATGAAAATATAAAACGAGTTGTTTGTTAGCTGAATCAATCACTACATCCGGTGAGGCTATGTGTGTAACCTGGTCGCCTTCATTTTCTTTACCGTCATGCCTTACACTTTCTCCTGAAGCAAACGGCGCTTTATTGCAGATGCAATCTTCAATATGCAAAGTGCCTGGTGTATAAATTTTCCATGGGCCATTAATATCATTTGCATAAGCAAGCCTTATATATTTTCCTTTGTGGTGTGCAAAGTATAAATAATACTTACCTAATTTATTCGGTAACCAGTCCGGTGCTTCAATTAATGAAGGGCCATTGATATCGTCCCCTTCTTCTTTGGAAGGCAACATGTCAGCAGTTATAATTGGGTTGTTTTTAAAACGTGTAAATGACACTGTTTGCGCTTTAGCTGTAATCGTAAATAAAGCAAGAGCAATGCTTATTACGATAAACCAAAAACAATGCTTATATGTAGTTTCTTCTTTCATTTTTTAAGATTAGGAACAGCTGTTAAAAACATATTTTACCTGTTTCATTTTACTTCCTGTTCTATTGTTACACGATGCATGGTTCCTGTGAAAGCATAAGTGCCTTTGTAGGCTTCAGCAACTTTTGAATTCATGTCTTTACCAACACTAATGCCTTCTGATCCCGCCATACTTAATTGCTTCGCCCTGGCGCCAAGATCTGCCGCTGAAATTTTTTCATCATTAATGAATATTGTAACCGTTCTGCTGTTAGCAACTTCCGGTGTAAAGGCTAGCTTTATAGCATAATTCCCGGTGTTTAGTTTTTGTATTGATGAGATAGTTGTATCGCTTCTTCCATCGGAAACAACAAGGTGAATTTTGTTTTCTTTTATGTAAAGTGATACGCCACCAAAGATGCCGCCCGCAGCAAACAACACACCTTCATCTGTAGGTTTATTGATATCGATTACTGAAATAATGGACAAAGCACCTTTACCAATATTCACTTTGAATCTTGCGGTACTTTGTCCATACAATACCGTTTTCGGATTGATAAAAGGAGCAGGCAATCCCTGCCTGTAATTCTTTAACGGATAAACATTATTAGCAACGGCCAGGCTGTCGAATAGGGTTTTAAGTGCTTCAAGTTTCTCAGGGTATGTTGAAGCAAGATCAGTTGTTTCTGTCCAGTCTTCATTCAGGTTATATAATTCCCATTTGTCTTTATCAAATGGTGGTGCTGCAAAATTGATATCAGGCTTAATGCTGTCGCTGAAAATATTTCGCGGGTGATATACTTCGGCCTTCCATCCGTCTTTATAAACAGCCCTTCCTCCATGTATCTCGTAATACTGGGTCGTATGCCTCGAAGCCGCAGTTGCATTATCAATAGAATAAGCAAGGCTTATGCCTTGTACAGGCTCCTGTTTATACCCATTAATTGTATCCGGAACTTTAATACCGGTTAAATCAATTGTTGTTGGCAGGATGTCGATCACATGCCCATACTGCGTTCTTATCGAGCCTTTATCTTTTATGCCGTTTGGATAAAAGATGATGAGCGGGTTATGGCTGCCGCCTTCGCTGTTGGCATCACTCTTCCAATAACGAAAAGGTGTATTACAGGCCTGCGACCAGCCCAGCGGATAATTGGGTGAAGTATATTCAGTGCCGAGCTTATCATATTTACTCAACAGGAATTGTATGCCTTCACCATTGGGGCTTTCAGGCGCAATTGCATTACCTGCGCCGGCAGATCCGGAATAGGTTCCTTCTTTGCTTGCACCGTTATCGCCGATCATTAAAAAGATAAGCGTGTTATCAAGCTGACCGATATCTTTTAAATAATTTACTATCCTTCCAATTTCATGATCTGTAAATGACAGGTAAGCGGCATATACTTCCATAAAATGCGCAAACATTTTCTGCTCATCTTTTGATAAAGCGTCCCATGCCTTAACACCCGGCTGCCTTGGCGGAAGTTTTGTACCTGCCGGTAGTAAACCCATTTGTTGCTGTTGTTTAAATACAGCTTCACGGTATTTATCCCAGCCCATATCAAACCTTCCTTTGTATTGATCGATCCATTCTTTATATACCTGGTGCGGTGCATGTGTTGCGCCTGGCGCGAAGTACAAAAAGAAAGGTTTATCCGCATCAGCAGATTTTTGATTGGCTATGTATTCAATGGCTTTTTCTGTAATAAGATCATTTAAATGTTTTGTATTTGGTTCGATGTTTACCTGGTTGGTTTCTTCAATCAGTAACGGATGCCATTGATCGGTCTGGCCTCCTAAAAAACCATAAAAATGTTCAAAGCCACGGCCTGTAGGCCAGCGGTTATAAGGGCCCGCTGGTGATGCTTCTTCCGGTAAGGTTGAATGCCATTTACCCAGGGCGAAAGTGTTGTAGCCATTCTCTTTAAATATCTCCGCAACAGTGCCTGCTTCAAAAGGCATATCGCCATTATAACCGGGTTCACCAACAGCCAGTTCAGGATGATGGCCCATGCTTACCGCATGTGAATTGCGGCCTGTTAATAATGCCGCTCTTGTAGGCGCACAAATAGCACAGGTATGAAAGTTGGTATAACGCAATCCTTTTGCTGCTAATGAATCAATTGTTGGTGTGCCGATAAGGCCGCCAAATGCTTCAGACGCACCAAAGCCAACATCATCCAGCAATATCCATATAACATTAGGAGCTCCTTGTGGTGCCTTTAATTTTTCAGGAAACCATTGCTTGCTGTCTGCTAATGTTTTGCCTTGCACGCCTTTAAAAACAGGCCTGGGATCATGCTGCGCATGCACACTGTTCTGTAGCATAACAAGAAACAGAATCAGCATGCATGTGCGGTATGACTTACTATACAACTTCATTTAATAAAATTTACCAGCCCGGGTTTTGTGTAAGCAAAGGATTCAATTCAATTTCAGATTGCGGCACCGGGTATAAAGTATCCTTCACTGCAGCACCTGTTTTCGCAGGAAATTTTTTGAGCGCATCATATAAATAAGTGCCGCCCCTGCGGGAAAGATCGAACCAGCGGTTGCCTTCCTGGATGAGCTCTTTTCTGCGTTCCAAAAAAACCGCTTCGCGAAAATCTGATTGGTTAAGCTCCGGCGCGAGATCAGCGATATGTGCCCTTTCCCTTACTTTATTAATGGCATCGTATGCTTCCTGTGTAGGGCCGCCATTTATTTCATTTAATGCTTCTGCATACATTAATAAAACATCAGCATACCGTATAACAGGAAAATTGAGGCCACTTACGGCCTGGTTAGTTAATGGATTAAGTGAATAATCAATCCATTTATTAAAACGGGGCGCACCAAAATTCACCGTTTGGCCGGTAGCAGGATTGAATTGTGTTGTGAAGAATGTAACAGCACGGCGTGTATCATTCGAATCGAACATTAAATATAATGTGCTGTCTGAAGGACCATCTCCCGGATAAACAGATGGATTAAAAGAATTGAATTGTGCACTGCTTAAATTCTGGATGCTGTTCTTTGCTCCAAGATTGGTTTCGAACTGTACAGAGAAAATATGCTCTACTCCATTCTTTGTTGCTTTTTGTATTATATCATAATAATTAGTGAAGAGTGCATAGCCATAACCACCATTAATAACATTATTTAATTCATCTAATGATTTGTTCCATTCCCTTCTTGTTAAATAAACCTTTGCCAGTAATGCATGCGCTGCACCGCTGGTTACCCTTCCTTTGTCTGTTGCCGGATACGTTTTTGGAAGATTGGTGGCATCGGTAAGATCGCTGATGATCTGCAAATACACACTGTCTTTAGGCGAACGTGCAACCTTAGTTGCATTTACATCCGTGCTTGAAGGATCGTGCAGGATCAATGGCGCATCGCCCCAAAACCTTACTATATTAAAGTATATTAAGGCGCGAATGAATTTTGCTTCACGAACAAGTCGTGCACGCAAAGCAGTATCCATCGTAATGTTTGGAATATTATCAATGGCAACATTTGCCCTGCTTATCGCAAAATAATGTTGCTGCCAGTTTTTCTTTACACGATCGTTAGATGCAACATAGGTTGTAGTACCTAATGCACGCACATCAGGATTGGTGTTGGAAGGACTGAATATCTGGTCATCACTCCCATTACCGGTAAGCAGGTTTAAATCTCTTCCATACATAGGAAAGTCGCCCGCAGCATCCGTATTCAGCGTGCTATATACTGCATTCACAGCTGTAACAGCATCGCTTTGGGTTTTGTAAAATTGTGACGTTACAATTATTGAATCAGGATCTTCAACCAACTTATTGCACGATATAGCAAAAACTGCAACAGCTGTTAAGATCATAAATTTTTTAGTTGACATAACTTTATATTTTGCTTATTAATTATGCCGGCTATGCCCCATCAGCTGCAGCTTTCAGAGGCATGCTTTGGCATATGAATGTTATAATGATATATTTAAACCGGCTAAGAATGTTTTATTGCTTGGGTATGCGCCATAATCAATACCCTGCTTGGTATTATCTGTATCAAAGAAGTTTACTTCCGGATCTAAACCCGTATAGTTGGTAAGCGTCCAGATGTTCTGAGCGCCTACATAAAACCTCAATTGTTTCAGATGAATTTTTGAGATCAATTCTTTTGGCAAAGTATAGCCGAGTGTAAGATTTTTAAGCCTCAGGTAAGAACCATCTTCAACGTAAATATCTGCCACCTGTGATACAGGTGCATTAGTAGCCCTTGGCATTTTACCATCAGGATTAGTAGCGCTGTAGCGGTCGATCAATTTTCCGGATACATTCAGGTTAACAGTAGTGAGCTGAAGCTTTTGCTCCATAAAATTAAATATTCTATTACCATAAGAACCCTGGAAGAAGAATGAAAGATCAATGCCTTTATAGCTGAAATTGTTTGACAAACCAAATGTGAACTTTGGTTGTGCTGTTCCAAGATCATGTTTATCAAGCGTGGTTACAACACCGTCACCATTGGTATCAACATATTTTCTGTCACCAACTTTCTGCGGCACACCAGCAAGAATGGGTACGCCTTTGGCAATATCATCTTCCGTTAATAATCCAGCCGTTTCATATCCCCAAAAAGAACCAACCGGTGATCCAACCTTTACAATCACAGGAGATACATAACCGGTAGGCGCTATCGGGAAATAAAAATCGGTGCCTTCACCAAGACTTAATATTTTATTCTTGTTCGCTGCAAAAACAAGGTTGCTTGTCCACGTTAAATTCTGGCTTTTGATATTGATTGAATTAACACTGAATTCGAAGCCTTTGTTCTCCACACTGCCTACATTTTGCAATGAGCTTGCATAACCTGTGTACAAGGGGAATGGAACATACAACAACAGGTCTTTTGTTTTCTTATAATAAACATCAAATACCACATTCAGCCTGTTCCTGAAAAATCCCGCATCAACACCAATATCGTATTGTGTGGTTGTTTCCCATTTAAGATCCGGGTTTGCAATTTGCACAGGTGCAATACCGGTAACCAATGTGCTGTTGAAATAATAATTAGTAGGTGTTAACGCAGCAAGTGAACTGTAAGGAGGAATTTCAGAATTGCCGGTTTGTCCTCCTGATAGTCTTAGTTTTAATGAACTAAAAGCTGGTGCCAGTGATTTAAAAAAGTCTTCCTGGTTTACATTCCATGATAAACCAATAGAAGGAAAATAACCCCACCTGTTGTTAGCGCCAAGTTTTGAAGAACCATCTGCACGCAAGGTTGCCGTAGCATTGTATTTATGATTGAATGAATAATTTACACGGCCCAGATAAGAATTCAAACTGGATTCATGTGCATCAGAGCTTGGAAGCACTGCAGTACTTGCGTAACTAAGGTTGTTATACTTGGTAAGGTCATTCGGAAAATTCTGAGCAGAAGCTACAGCAGATTCATCTTTCTGATGCTGCATGGTATACCCTGCAAGCACCGTTAAAAAATGTGTTTTATTGAATGCATGGTCATAGGTTACTGTATTTTCATTTATCCAGGTATCAGCTTTTACTGAACCTACAGATGCATACCCTTTAACTGCCCAACCCGTAGAACTTCCTGCAGGTGAGCCTGCATAAGAAGGCGAATAATAATTTTGTTTAGTACGTATCATATCTGCACCGGCTGTTACTTTCAGTGTCAGATCAGTTGTAAGCTTATATTCACCTGATACATTCGACAGTATCCTTGTTAAATGAGTAAGGTTGGTTGTTTTAGCGATGTCCTGTATAATATTGGTAGGTGTAGTTGAATACGGGCTTGAGATATTATAGCTTCCATCTTCATTATAGATGGGCACCGCAGGCGATACCTGTACAAGGTTCGCAAAAGATGTTTGCTGAAAATTGATGGAGCCATAAGCGTTACCATACAATTTATTCTCTTCGCTTTCACTGCCAAAAAGGTTAGCGGCAACTTTAAATTTATCGGATAGATTGCGCTCGTAATTTATCCTTCCTGAATACCTTTTGAAGTCTGTATTGATAACCGTTCCCTGCTGCCTGAAATAATTTCCTGAAATAAGATACCTTGATTTTTCATCACCGCCTGAAACAGACACTTCATGATTTTGGATCGGCCCGTTTCTTAATGCACCACTCTGCCAGTCTGATCCATCACCTGCCGCATTAATAGCGGAATCAGAAAAACTATGCGGCTTGCCATCGCTTTCATTAATATCATTTACCATTTTCATCCATTCTGTTGCATTAAGCAGATCAAGTTTATTGATCACTTTCTGCTGGCCAAAATAGTTGCTGTAGCTTACCTCGTTGGCACCCCGCCTCCCCCTTTTGGTAGATATGATAACCACGCCATTGGCACCGCGTGAACCATAGATCGCTGTGGCTGATGCATCTTTTAAGATCTCTATAGATTCAATATCAGTCGGATTAATGGTGCTTAATGCATTTACACCTACACCATTGGATGCGCTGGTATTTGCATAACCGTTATTGTTGTAAACAATAAATCCATCAATAACATATAAAGGATCGTTACCAAAAGAAATGGAATTACCCCCACGTACCCTTATGGTTGCTGTACTGCCCGGCGCGCCTGAACTTTGTGTTACTGCCACACCTGATACGGCGCCCTGCAGCATATTATCGAATGATGATACAGGCTGGCTTAAAGCACTTTTTGATACACTTGCTACCGAACCGGTAAGATCAGTTTTTCTTTGAGTACCATACCCAACCACCACTACCTCGTTCAGTTGTGTTTGCGCATCCTGCAAATGAATACTAACTGTATAGGATGAGGTTTCAACTTCTATTGGCTTGTAGCCAATAAAACTTGCTTCCAGTATCAGCGGTAGTTTTTGCGCTGTTTTTAAAGTAAACTCACCCTTGCCGTTTGTTAATGTTTGATTGGTGATACCCTTAACTCTCACAAGCGCTCCTTCTAAAGGGGCATTTGTTTTTTCATCAGTAACTGTACCCGTGATCACCGAATTGATCACAGGAGCCGTATTGTTTTGCGCTGCCGACGTTAAAACAACCAGGCTTAATAAAAACAAGAAGAAGATTTTCATTAGTTTTGTTTTGAATTAATAATAAATGCCGGTGCCTGCAAGTTTCTTGCGGGTACATTCCTACGGCTTTGTTGTTCTAAGGCCGGAACTGCTCCAACAGTTTCGGCCAGTTTTTTAAATAGATTACGGTTCTTTCATATAAAAGATTTATAATTATAAATATTCGGTTCAGTTTCAGATGGAAAAAAATCGCTATGAGCTTGAATTAAGCCTCAGCAACAACAACACATTCGGCAGCAGGGGTAACTGTTTAAGGAATGTCCAGCATGCCTGGAAATTTCACGGATTTGATAAATATTAAGCATCCTTCGTTTTATAATTGAGGCAAAATAAAAGATTATTTTAATTCCTACCAAATTAGTAGGATTTAATTTTTTTTATTTTTACTAAGGCTATAATATTAAGTGAACTTGTATTATGTAAGCTATCCCCTGACAAGGATCTACGCTTAAAAATAAGTGCTTGCTTTAAATTGAGCCCCGGAAATCTTATTAAAAAAATTATCACTATTATTATTATAATTGATACTGTTGATATCAATACATTTTTTATCGCACGTTACAAGCGTTTGTTACCGATGGTGTTATCTTTACTAATACATACATTTTTATGATACAGGTTGGCATGTATAATACACTAACAGTTTCCCGGAAAGTTGAATTTGGTTTTTACCTCGATGATGGAAATGAGGGCATACTGCTGCCAAAGAGATTTGCACCAAAAGACCTGCGTATTGGCGATGAGATAAAAGTATTTCTGTATCATGATTCTGAGAACCGTTTAATCGCCACCACGCAACAACCAAAAGGCTGTGTAGGCGATATGGTGTTGCTGCGCTGTGTAAGCACAACAGAGCATGGAGCTTTTTTAGACTGGGGTTTAATGAAAGATATTTTTGTTGCAAAATCGCAACAGCTTACAAGAATGCAAAAAGGCGGTGAATACCTTGTAAAAATTTATATTGATGAGCAAACAGGCCGCATTGCCGCAACAGAAAAAGTTGAAAGACAACTTACCAATAATGAACTTACGGTAAAAGAAATGGATGAAGTTGATCTGTATGTACAAAGGGAAACGGAACTTGGTTATGTGATGATCATAAACGGAATACACACGGGCCTGTTGCATAACAACGAAGTATATAGAAAAATAAAGGTGGGCGACAAATTAAAAGGCTTTATTAAAACCATACGCCCCGATAATAAGATAGATATCATTATAGATAAACCCGGTTATGACCGTGTTGAAAACGAAGCGGAAAAGATACTTCGCCTTTTACAGGAGCATGATGGTTATCTTCCTTTCAATGATAAGAGCGAACCAAAGGAAGTGTATGATTTCTTTGGCATGAGCAAAAAAACATTTAAGATGACACTGGGCGCTTTATACAAGCAACGCAAAATAGATTTTGGGAACAACGGAATTGTAGCGGTTGAAGAATAATCGCCTGTATCAACTATCTGCTTATAACAAGGCTATGTATAAAATTATTTTTCCCGTTTTGCTTGTGGTACTGTTTTCCTGCAGCGAACACCGCAATATAAACGATGCAGCCAGGTTAAATGCACTGGCACAACAATATGTGCGGCTGGGTTTAACCATTGGCCAGTATGATGATGCTTTTGTGGATGCCTATTATGGACCTGATTCATTAAAACCAACATCAGTAAAAGATACGGTTTTTCCAAAAGACAGTTTGCTTGCGGCGGTTGATACATTAAGTAACGCATTAAATGGTTTTTCAAATAACGATACATTAGCCAGGCGGGCTGTATGGATGCAGGCGCAGTTAAAAGCATTTGAAAGAAGGATAAAAATATTTTCAGGCGCAACGGCATCCTTTGATGAAGAATCAAAAGACCTCTATGGTGTAACAGCACCGGCATATGATTCGATGTATTATAAACGGATCGTTGCAAGATTGGATAGTTTGCTACCCGGCAGGGGCGGTATCAATAACAGGTTTCAGCAACTGGCCAATCATTTTATCATTCCGAAAAATAAACTGGATACGGTTTTTAAAACGTCTATTGCTGAATGCAGGAAACGCACCATACAGCATTATACCTTGCCGGCAAATGAAAGTTTTTCTTTAGAATATGTTACCAATAAACCCTGGAATGGTTATAACTGGTATAAAGGAAATTACCGCAGCGTGATACAAATCAACACTGACCTGCAGATATTTATTGAAAAGGCGATCGATGTGGGCAGCCATGAAAGCTATCCGGGTCATCATGTGTATAATATGCTGCTTGAAAAAAACCTGTATCATGATAAAGGGTGGATTGAAATATCATTGTACCCGTTGTTCAGCC
>Ga0164308_10001197_pt1 | contig 13769 bp, 11 predicted proteins | sample Whisoiple_246_MG_FD_109983 | JGI IMG/M metagenome (GOLD analysis project Ga0164308, IMG submission 109983) | Soil microbial communities amended with fresh organic matter from upstate New York, USA - Whitman soil sample_246_MG | ecosystem: Environmental > Terrestrial > Soil > Unclassified >...
AGGCATGCGCGTTCACCTGGCGCTGGGTCTTAGGCGCGTCGGTCGTCTCGCCCGAGCGCATCCAGCCTGTTCAGGATGGGGCCTAGTTTTTAGTAATGAACGAGGCTGATTTGCGGACAAGGCTCGCGCGTTTACCTGGCGCTGCGTTGCGGCACCTGTCCGGGATGGGGCCTGGTCATTAGTAATGAACGAGGCTGGTTTGCGGACAGGCGCGCGCGTGACCAGGCGCTGCGTCGGGGCGCCTGTCCAGGGAGGCGCTCCGATCGTTGGCAAGGGACGAGCCAGCTTGCGGACGAGGTTTGCGCGTTTCAGGCGGCGCTCGCCGGGAATACCGGCGGGGGGCGAGGTGCGTTGCTGGCTCGCGAGCGCCCCCCATTCACGGAGCGGCCCGGCGATCGCGCTGGGCTTACTTGGTTTCGCTGGCGCCGAGTCGGGCCTTGAGCAGGTCACCCAGGGTGCCGAAGCCGCCCTCGGCCTTGAGCTTGGCGCGATACTCTTTGTGCGCGCGGCGCTCTTCGTCCTCTTTGAAGCCGCGCAAGCTGAGCTTGGGTTCGCCAGTGCGCGGGTCGAGGTCGACGACCTTCAAATCCAGCACGGTGCCGGGCTTGAACACTTTGCGCAGATCGGTTCCGCGCGCGGTGCCGGTCTGAGCGCCGGGGATGAAGCCGCGTGCCGCACGTCCGGTGACACCCATCAAGCGCACGAGCACGCCCGCGGCCTCACCTTTGATGACCTCCGCCTTGACCAGCGCGTTGCGCACGATCTTTTGCGGGGCTTCGTTGGCGTGCTCCGGTTTCGGTGCCAGGTGGAAGGTGAGCTTCTTCGAGCGCGGGTCGAAGTGATGCACGATCACCTCGACCTCTTGGTCGAGCTTCAGCACCGCTTCAGGGTGCTCGATGCGCTCGAGCGACAGATCGGAGACGTGCAGCAGGCCGTCGATACCCGGCTCGAGTTCGACGAAGGCGCCGAATTTCTCGAGCCGCGTGACCTTGCCCTTGTGCTGCGAGCCTTGGGCGTACTTCTGCTTGGCGACGGCCCAGGGGTCCTCCACCAATGCCTTGCGACTGAGCCAGATCTTGCCGCGCTCGTCGATCTTGGTGATTTTGACTTCGATGCGATCGCCGGCGCGAAAGAGTTCGGTGAGCGGCAAGCGCGTGTCGTGGCTGGCCTCCGAAGCGTGGACCAAGCCTTCGAGATTTTCGGCGTCCGGCAGAGCTACGAATGCGCCCCACTCGACCACCGTGCGCACGACGCCGTTCATCACTTGGCCCTCTTGGAGCAAGGTGATGGCGTGTTTGCGACGCTCGTGCGCCTCTGCCTCGAGCATTGGCCGGCGCGAGACGACCACGTCGCGGCCGCCCTTCTCGTACTGAACGACCTTGAACTCGACGCGTTGTCCGACCAGCACGGCGAAGTTCGCGTTGGCGGGGTGCAAATCCATCCCGGATGCGGGAGCGAAGGCGCGCAAGCCATCGATGTCGACCTCGACGCCGCCCTTGATCACGCCGGTGATGAGGCCGGAGACCAGCGAGCCGTCTTTGGCGGCTTGCTCCACCTTGGGTTTCGCTTCTTCTTCGCGCAGGGGCTTGCGGGTGAGCACGACCAAACCGCCGCGCACGCCGTCGTTGTGGATGCGCGCGACGAAGCGATCGCCGACGGCCGGCACCAAATCGTCCGGTTCCATCTCGTTGCGATCGAAGATGGCCAGGGCCTTACCCGAAAGGTCGACCATGATCGCGGTGTCGAGCACCGCGGTCACTTTGCCGAACACTTCCTCGCCAGTGTGAAACGGTGCGCGGTCACTCGCGCGATGATGTTGCTGACGAGGTGCTCCGCCCTCGCGTGCTTCGGCGTTCGCGGGACCGGTGCCGGGTCGCTTCTTCTTGCGACGACGCTTCTTCTTCGGTTTGTCGGCCGTGCCAGAGGCAGCGCTGCCAGCCTCTGCGCTCTCTCCGCCCTCGGTCTCGCCCTCGCCGCCTTCACTGTCACCGTCTGCGTCATCGCCCGCGGCATCGGCGCCGCTGTCGCTGGCAGCGACCTCAGCAGGCGTGCTTTCGCCGGGCTCGCTTGGGCTCGCGGTGGACGCGTCCGTGGTGACGGGCACTTGCGTGCTGTCGCTCACGGCGCTGGGAGTGGACGGTGCGTCGCTTGAAATGGTGTCGGTGGACGTCATGGCGGGGGGCGAGAGCCCTATATCTCTCTTGCAGCCTCCTGCCAATCTACGACAAGGCGGCCGATTCGTTTCTGATCCTGGCGAGCGCTGCTGCTCCGTTCAGCGAGCAATGGGCAGACGTCGGTTTACACCGCCGCTGCGATCGATCAACAGGCCGGCTTCAGGCTCGCTCTGTTCCAAGTTTTCTACGAGTTTGGTCGCGACGGCCACGAAAGCACGCGCAGTCTCGGACTCGGGAGCGGCCTGAACCACCGGCGTCCCGGCGTCGCCCCATTGGCGAACCGACGGGTGGAGCGGAATTTGACCCAGCAAGGGCGCTTTTGCGTAATCCGCGACGCTTTGCCCGCCCCCGCTGCCGAACAACTCGTGCCGCTTCTCGCAGCCGTCACAGATGAAGTAGCTCTCGTTTTCCACGACCCCGAGCAGGGGAATGCCCACCTTTTGGGCCATCGAAACGGACTTGTACACATCCTGAAGCGCCACCTCTTGGGGGGTGGTGACGATCACGGCGCCCGTGCTGCGCACTTTTTGCGAGAGCGTGAGTGACACGTCTCCGGTTCCGGGAGGCAGGTCGAGCAAGAGGAAGTCGAGCTTGCCCCAGTTCACGTCCTTCAGGAATTGGAGCAGCGCGCCGTGCAGCATCGGGCCGCGCCAAACCACGGCCGCCTTCGGATCTTCCAGCAAAAATCCGATGCTCATCAGCTTGATCCCGAATCGCTCCAGCGGCTGGATCTGCTTGCCATCGCTCATCGGCTGGCCGGTGATGCCGAACATGGTCGGGATGCTCGGCCCGTAGATGTCCGCGTCCAACAAGCCCACCGAGTGGCCCATGCGAGACAAGGCCAGAGCCAGGTTGGAGGCGACGGTGCTCTTGCCGACGCCGCCCTTACCGCTCATGACCAAGATCACGTGTTTGACCCCGGGCACCGGATCATCCGGGCCGATTTCGCGTGCGGCAATCGCTGATTCGGTCATAGCGGGAGGGGCGTAGAGCCGAACCCGCACTCTGTCAAACTCGCGCCGGCCGATTCCGACCCAAACCGATAAAAGGCCGGCGCAGCGCGCCCGCTCGGCGTGCGCCGCTCAGATCGCGCCGCTCAGCCAGGCAATGGCGACGCCCAGCCCGAAACCGATGCCGGTCGCGATCAGCGCGGGCCAGGCGTTTCGGCCGTTGTGGCGGAGCTGCGGAGCTCGTGTCGAAACCCGCCGCTGCTCCATCTCGATCCAGCCGGGTTCCCCTTGCCGGGGCATGAAATCTTTGCCGACCTCCAGACGGGGCGAATTGGCCGAGCGCGGGAAGCGGGGGGCGACCAACAGCGAATCGGACACACCGCGGGCGTACGAGGCGACTCGGATCGGCATCACCGAGGACTCGCGCGGCGGACCTTCGGGGGTGAGGGAGGCTTCGATCTTCACCGGTTGGTTCGCCACGAGCGGGAGCGGATCGCTCCCCAGCTGCCGACGCGGGCCGAGCGAAATGGCATGGCTGACGGTGCCGATGAACGGATGCAAGAGCTCCGCGTACTCTTCTGCGCTGTCGATTCGGCGCCGCGGCTCGAGTGCCATGCCGCGCTCGACGATCGTCGCGAGCAGCTTTGGAACCTGTGGGTTGACCTTGCACAAGGGAGCGAAGTCTCCCGCCGTCACCTTTTGCAGCACGGCAAAGGTGGTGTTGCCTTCGAACGGCTCGTGTCCACTGAGCATGGCGTACAACATGGCCGAGGCCGAATACAGATCGCTGCGGGCGTCTACCGCTTCGCCCCGCGCCTGCTCTGGCGACATGAAGAGCGGCGTGCCGCCCGAGCCCTTGGCCGCGCTGCCGTCGGCCTCGAGCATGCGTCGCGCAATGCCGAAGTCCAACACTTTGACGTGCGGTCGATCCGGCCGGGGATGGGTGATCATCACGTTGGCCGGCTTCAGATCGCAGTGCAAGAAGCCCTGAGCATGCGCGGCGGACAGCGCCGCCAAGACCTGCAGCATGAGCTCGCACGCGTACTGCGCGGGCAATGCGCCCCGCGTCTCCAAGATGTCTTCCAGCGTTTCGCCGCGGAGCAGCTCCATCACTAGGTAGGGCACGCCCTCCGCCGTCACGCCGAAGTCGTGAATATCCACCACGTTGACGTGAGCGATGCGCGCGGCGGCGCGGGCCTCGCTCACGAATTGATCGCGCTGTTCGGGGTCCGCGAAGGAGGCGCGGTGCATCACCTTGATGGCGACGAATTTGCCGACCACCAAGTGCTCTGCCTCGTACACTTTGCCGCTCGCGCCTGCGCCAATTTCACGGAGCAGCGCGTACTTTCCGTCCAAGACGGTGCGCGAAATGAGATTTTGAGCGACGGACATCTCTCCGTCAGTTCGGAACGACCGTCCGGGCGCGAACTTGAGGGGATCGGAGCGAGCGGGCTGTCTCGAATCGGGACAGCGGGATTCGAGCCACAAAAAGCGAACGGCGCGGGCCCTCGCGGGACCGCGCCGTTCGTGATTGGCCGATAAGGCCGCTTACCTCAGTTGAGCTTCATCGAGCCGGTCACAGTACCCGCGGCGCTGAGCGAGGCGCCGAAGTTCTCTGACGAGGTCTTGATCGTGTCGCTGATCAGCAGACCACACACGGCCCCCTTGGCGTTGAGCTTGCCGCTGCCCGTGATGTCCAAGCCGGCCTTGACGGCCGCCTGGATGCTGTCGGCGAAAGCGGTGCCGCGTGCCTTCAGCACGATCAGGATCTTCGGCAGATTCGCTTCCAGCGAGGCGATGGCGGTTTCGTATTGAACCTTACCCTCGGCGTCGAGGCTGCCGTTGGCTTTGGCGACGATCGCGACGCTCGGGGGCGTGCACTCGGCCTTGGCACTCGCGCTGGCGTTGCAGCTGCCTTGGCAGCTCGCGTCGGCACTGCAGCCGCCCTCGAGCTTGCCGCCCTCGCACTTGAGCGGGGTGGCTTCTGCGTCGCACTTGCCGTCGCACTTGACCTTCAAATCAGCCGTACCCTTGCAGGTCGCGTCGCAATGGCCGTCGCAAACGCCGGTGCATTCGATCTTCGGCGCGTCCGCGTCGAGCGTGCAGGTGCCATCGCACTGTCCATCGCAGCGGCCGTCGGCCTGGATGCCGGTGCCTTTTTCTGTCGCGCCGCCCGCAGCGCCTGCGCTGCAGGTGCCATCACACTTGCCCTTGCAGTCCACCTTGACGCCGCCGCTCGCCTTGCAGCTACCGGAACATTTCCCGGTGCAGCTACCGGTGCAAGCGACATCCGCCGAACCCGACGCCGTGCAAGCGCCGCTGCACTCGACGGTGAGAGTTCCACCCGTGCACTTCGGCGGGTTGGCCTTGATGTCACACATGGCATTCACGTCGCACGAAGCTTGGCAGTTGGCCTGCGCGCTGAGCGATGCGGTGCACTTCGGCTCTTGGAATTCCACGCTGATGCTGCCGGCGAGCTTGCCGCTCGCGCCGAAGTTGGCGCTGATCTGGCCCTTGGCCAAGGCACACCAGGCATTCATGGCGTCGGCCCCGCCTTTGCCCTTCACGCTGGCGTCATCCGCATCGGCGCCCAAGTCGAGGGCGATGTTGCGACAGGCCGTCGTGATATCCGAGATTGCGCCCGTGCCCACGGCAGAGAGATCCGACGCTGCCGAAGCGAATGCCGAGAAAGAGCCTTTGATGCTGGCATCCACGCCGAAGTCGACGTTGGTCATGTCTGCGCCCGCCTCGAACTCTTTGCAGCAAGCCGCGTCTTGCGCCTCTTTGAGATCGCTGCAACCCGCGATCAGGGTCGAAACGGAGAGGGCGGAGAATGCGACTAGAGCAAACGGCTTCAAGCGATTTTTCAAGTTCATGCGAGAGGACTCCTTAGCGTGTCCAGGGCGCTACCCACCACCACCATGCGGTTCGGCGCGTGCCCTTCAAATCCGACGTTTATAAAAAGCGACGGCGGCGACAGTGTACAGCAGGTCTCGTCGGACACGAAACCGGCACCTTGGAGTGCTCGAAGCTTCGGCGTGTGTGATGCAATCGTGTTCGCTTCCGGCCAAGCGTTCGTTGATGCAGATGAACGACGTTTACCTACATCGAGTGACGCTTCTCGACGGTGTCAACGGAAGCGCTTCGATATCAACGAGCGCGAGTGAGTGGCGAGTGCTCGTGAGCGACAGTCGTTAGTTTGCCGGCCAGCAGCCCGTTTGTGGCGAGGAGCCGAGCGCGCTCGACGTGTAGGCGCCCGCACAAATCCCGCTGTCTGCAGTGTCGGGCGTTTGATCCGAACACAGCATGCTGAGGCCGCCCGGCGTCTCCGGGCAGCCGCCGCCCGAACACACGCCGCTCGCGTCAGCGCCATCACCACAGCTGCAGCTCACGCTCAGGTCCACACACCAACGTTCGCCAGTGAAGCTGGAAGAGGTGCAGGCGCCTCGCGCGCCGCAATCCGAATCCTTCAGGCATGGCTCGCAACTCTTGCCAGTGCCCGTGCAGCGACCGAATCGGTGCGCGCAGGTGGCTCGGTTCAGGTCCTCGTCCCAAACCCCGCACTTGGCTGCGGTACCCCAAGGGCACGAAGGGTGTTTCAGATCGCAAAGCTGTGTGCAGGTTTTGCTGCCGCTCTCGTCCTTGGCGCAAACTTGATTGGCCACCGCCAAACAGTCTTCATCGCTCTGGCACGACGTGCAAAATTTTCGCGGCCGACAGGCGTTGCGCGTGACGCCGCGCGTACCGCACTGAAACGGCTTACCCACGCCGATTTGGTCGCTGGGGACGCACTGGCGGTCTCTGGGACTGCCTTTGAGGTTGCACACGTCTTGGCAAGGTGAACGCGTCAGTGGCGTGCAGGCATAGCCGTCTGCGCAGGTTGTGTCGTCCGTGCAGTCAGTGGTGCAGTAAGCGTCGAGGTCGTCCGTCCCAGCGCCGATGCAGAAAAAGTCGTTGGCTGCGTCGCACTCATTGCCGGCGGGACAGCGTGTGTAGAACTGCCCGCGCTTTTGGGGACGAGCGAGATCACAGAAGTGCCCGGAGACGCCGTTCGCATCTTTTTCGCTCGTGCATTCGCCGAAGCCTTGGCAGTCGAAGTGCGACGTGCAGGCGACTCGGCAAGTGCCGGCGACGCATGCTTGCCCTTGCTCAGCCGAGCACTCGGCATTGCCAATGCAAGGCTTGCCGGAAATGGTGGCTGGCGCGCCGGCGCCGCTTTGACCGGACGAGCCCGCGCTCGCGCTGCGACCCGCGCCCGCTTCGGGCGGCGAAGTACTGCAATCCTCTTGCAGGCATTCGCTCTTCGAGCAGCCGCTGAAGGCCATGCCACAAAGAATGCTGAAGCCTGCGAGCAGGAACACACGCGAGGCAACCCTCGCGCTACTCGACGCTGAAACGAGGCCTGAAACCATTCGAGAAAGTGCCGAGCGCTTGACGGGGCGGACCACGGGGCTACCGTGCTCAATAGTACTCGGTTTTTCTAGAGCCAGAGTGCGATTCCCGTGTCCTCGTTCGTGTTTCGCCTCGTTGCTTCCGAGTTCGCCAGGTGGCCCGCATGAAACTCTCCATCGCTACCGTCTTCGTTGCTGCGAGCGTCTCGTTGCTTGGCTGCTCGAGCAGCCCCCTTTCGCCGATGGCAGAGAGTGAAGCAGGTCGCGGGCCCAGCTTGAGTCCTCCAGTAGGAGCCGCGGGGGCGAGCGCGGCTCCGGGTGCGAGTGCAGGTGCGGCTTCGGTCGGGGTGTCTTCCTCCTACGTTGCCTATCCAGCGGGCCCGTACGGAACCGGTCGCGGCGCCACGATCGAGAACCTGTCTTTTCTGGGTTGGAAGCACCCCGATGAAGCTGGCTACGAGCCCAGCAAGTTCGAGGTCATCCGGCTCTCGGACTTCTACGATCCCGACGGTCAAACCGGGGTGAAGCTGCTCGCGATCAATGCCTCGGCGGTGTGGTGCAGCGTGTGCCGCGCGGAATACGCCGGCATGCACAAAGAGAGCGTTTATGACCGCCTGCGCCCGCTGGGCTTGGAGATCTTGGGCACGCTGTTCGAGGACAACAACTTCTTCCCGGCCCAGCCCAAAGACCTGCAGAACTGGAGCGCGCTCTCGGCTCACGCGGTCACGTTCCCGATGGGCCTGGATCCTGGCTTCAAGCTGGGCGCGTTCTTCGTTTCCGACGCCACGCCGCTCAATATGCTGGTGGATGTGCGCACGATGACCATCGTGCAAGTGACCATGGGCGTCTCGGAGACTTATTGGACTCAGGTTCAGGCTCAGCTCGAAAAGCTGTGATGCTACGCCGCTCCTTGCGCGCTCACGGCGCCGTGCTCGCGTCGTTGCTGAGCTGTGCCGCGGGTTGCTCGCCCAGCGCGGGCAACGGCGCGCCTTCGGCCGGCGCGCCCGGCCAATCACAGCTCGCTCCGCCGGATTTCGAGCTGTCCACGACGGAGGGGAAGAGCGAGCGCTTGAGCGAGCACCTGGGCAAGGAAGTCGTGCTGCTCGATTTTTGGGCCACCTTCTGTGAGCCCTGTCTCGCGGGCATGCCGCACCTCGATGCGCTCTATCGGGAGCACCACGCGCAGGGCTTCACCGTGCTCGGCATCTCGATCGACGGTCCCGACTCGGTCGCCCAAGTGAAGACTACGGTGAGCAAACTCGGCATTTCGTTTCCCATCTTGCTCGACCAAGAAACGCGCGTGGTCGCTCTGTACAACCCGAAGACCAGCGCGCCCTACAGTGTGCTGATCGGGCGCGATGGGCGGATCCTGAAGAAGCAAGAGGGCTACACGACGGGTAACGCCAGCGTGCTCGATCGAGACGTCGCGGCCGCGCTCGCGCGCTAGTTGGGGCAGCGGGGAGCCGGGGCGAGCGACAGTCGGCGGATCGTTGATTGTATTCCGTCGGCGTTCGTGGCTTTTTACGTTTGCCATGACACCCGACGCCTCCTTTCCGAACTTTCGACTCGATGGGCAACTGGCTCTGGTCACCGGTGCGGCGCGCGGGATCGGTCGCGCGTGCGCGCTCGCCCTGGCCAGTGCCGGCGCAGACGTGGCGCTCGGACTTCACGAGCTCGGGGACGACGGCGGCTTGGTCCGAGAAATCGAAGCGCTGGGGCGGCGCGCGTTCCCGCTGCAGATGGACCTGTCGCGACTGGACGAGGTCCGCGCCGCGGTCGAAAGCGCGGCCTCGCTCCGCGGGCGCCTGGATGTGCTGGTGAACAATGTCGGCATCGGAGCGCCGAATCCCGCGCTGGAGGTGACCGAGCAGGATTTCGATGCAACCATCGCCGTCAATCTCAAGGGCACGTTCTTTGCGAGCCAAAGTGCGGCGCGCCTGATGATCCCGCGCCGCTACGGGCGCATCGTGAATATCAGCTCACAGGCGGGGTTCGTCGCGTTGCCGACCGAGTCGGTGTATTGCATGAGCAAGGCCGCCATTTCGCACCTCACCAAATGCTTCGCGCTGGAGTGGGCTGCGCACGGCATCACGGTCAACGCGGTGGCGCCGACCTTCATTCGCACTCCCGGAACGCGCAAATGGCTCGATGACCAAGCCTTTCTGGATAGTGTGCTCGCGCGCATCCCGCTCGGACGCGTGGGCGAGCCCAGTGACGTCGCGAGTGCCGTCCTGTATCTCGCTTCGCCGGCCGCGTCCTTGGTCACCGGCGCCACGTTGATGATGGATGGAGGTTGGACCGTTCAATGACAGTGCTGCGGCGAAGCGTCTCGAGCACCATCAAAAGCGCAGCGTGAGGTCCAATGCGGCGCCTTCGAACGGCGGAAAGACGCGGCACACGCCGCCCACGCAGCGCAGTGCCCCACGGCGTTGACCGACGAATAGTGAGACACTGGAGTCGGAGCTGATCCGATAGCCGAGTTGGCCGTTGAAGTAGGTCGGAGGCACTGCGGGATTGGTGTCGTAGGAGAAGCCCGCGGCGATTGACCAACGGGGCGCGTAATCGAGTCCGATCAATTCATCACCTTCGCTCCAGGGTTCGCCGGGGCCGCCGAGGGTCTGGTGGCGCCGGCGATGCCAGCCTTGAAGTTCGAGCGCGAATGGGCCGCCCAGGAACCAGGTGCCTTGGTGACGCGTGTAAACTTCGCGGTAGAAAACGTGGGTAGGGCCGTGGTCGGTGAGCAGGGCGCGATCGCTGTCGTCGACGCGGCTACCGAACGAGATATCCATTTTGGAGCGGCGATCGCGGCTATGCAGTTCGACGCCGACCGCGGTGTCCAAGACGTTGTTGCGTGTGGCTTTGCTGACTTCGCAGCTTTCGTTGGCGAGGGATTCGGCGAAGGTTTGATAATAGCCGGCCCAGGCGTACACGCTGACGATGCGCGACAGCGCGAGATCTCCCCGGAGGCGTCCTCCGCTGACGCAGGTGTTGAAGGCTTCGAACGCGGTGTCGATGAACAGCGCTTCGGTGGTGGGCGGCGCGCTGGCGGCCAGCATGCTGAATTCACGCGCGCGCAGCGGGCTCACGTTGGCGAGCAGCGGGAAGAAGCGGCGGTAATGCTTGCCTTCGAAGAGCAAGCTGAGTGGGCCGGCCAAGACGTTCAGGCTCAGGTACACGGCTTGCCCCACGTCGAGCTTGGGCGTGGAGCTCTCTGGGTGATGCAGATCTTGCAGCGCGACCTCGAGGTAGGCGCCGCCGTGTCCGGCCAGATCGGCGAGCTCGAACGAAGCGCTGCCCGTGCTGATGCGATCGGCGCTACGCACGACGTCATTGGCGAGCGGCGTGCTGCGCACGAGCTGCGAGCCCTGGATCGCGAGCTTTGCGGATTTGTGGCTGAGCTCGAGCTGACCGCCGAAAATGCGGTCCGGGGCGTAGCTGCAGGTGCCAAAAGTCTTGCAATCCCCGGTGTCGGGCACGAAATCAGTGGCTACGGCGCGCGGCATGCCGGCTTCCGTGAGCGTCACGAAGCCGGGGGTGACGCTGGAGTCGACGCCCAGATATCGCCCGCTTGCCGGATCGATGCGCAGTGGATTCAAGCTGCCGGCCACCGCCGTGGCGCGCAGCGAGACGAGCTTGCTGCGTGCGCGCGCGGTGATGCGCGCGCCGCGCAGCGTGGTGTCACTGGCGAGCTCGTCGAGTTTGCGCAGGCTGAGCACGAGGCCGCGGCCGAACGCGACGTAGACATCGCCCAGGCCCAGCTCGAGCGCGGGGCTGTTGTACGTGAAGTAATACTTCGCGGGGTACATCCAGTTGATGTAGCGGTTCGAGAGCTCGACGCCGGCTTCTCGTACCTTCTGTCGGAAGTACACCGGGGCGGGCGCGCCGCCCGCGGTGGGCGGCCGAGCAGCGGTCAAATCGAGCGCGATTTGCGTGGGGTCGGGGGAGGCGAAGAACCAGGCGTTGTCGAGGCGCAGACCCGCTTGCCAGACCCCGCCGTTGGCCAGCACATTCAGGCGATTGTAAAATAGGCCCCAGTCGTCGTTGGCGAGCGTGGCTACCTGATTGGGCCGCGTGTCGCGATTGTCGGCGTTGTACGACAGAGTCGAGGTGTTGGTGATGTCCAATGCGACGGGCGCGCCGAACACGTTTACGGGTTCGAGCGCGCTGAGCTTTGCTGCCACGCTCAGGATCGAGACTGCCAGCGCTCGCCCGAGCCACACAGCGGGCACGCGCTCCGCGCTATTCCTGCGCGAGCGACGCATCGATGAACGGCCACAGGACGGTCGCTTGGTCGCCCAGCAATTTCTTCTCGATCTTCATGGTGTGCGCGTCGACCACGAGATTCAGCGGCGCGGTTTCTGCGGACGCAAAGCCGCCCAATTGATAGTCGGGGTCGAGCACCGTGGCGTAGTCGGAGGAGAAGGTTTCGACCCAGGTGCTCAGATCGCGCAGGGTGGCTGGCTCGCGGCGGGCATCTTGAAACAGCGTGCTCAGGATGCGCAGACCGCGCGCGCCGTATTCGCGGTTCTTGGCCGGTAGCCCTTCGTGTTCACTGCGACACGCCGAGCACCAGACGGCCGCGGTGTTGATCAAGATCAACTGGTAACCTTTGCTGCCGGTGGGATCGTAATAGTCCGCGAACGCGATCGTCTCGAGCGTGCTTTGGTTGTGGCTGACCTGCTCTGGATTTCGAAAGCCCTGAAAGCAGGCGTCCGCGAGGGTGTCGCCTTCTTCCGTGCCGAACGGGCCGTTGGGGTAGTCCGGCGAGTGGCAGCCGCCACTGGCCAAGAGCTCCGGCGGGATTTTGGGGGTGTTGTTCCCACACGCGAGCAGCGACAAGCCGAGCACTCCGACGCTGGCGAATTGGCGAGTGCTGCGCGCGGCGCGGGTCATCGCTACTTTCGACGCACAGCGATCGACGACAAGATTGGAACACCGCCGCTGGTGGTCTCGATGCGCTTGCCGTCGCTCGAAACGACGGCCTCGGCGACCTGCAGCCAGCTGCCGTAGGGCGCCCATTTTTCGGTTACGTCCAGACCCTGCACGAACACTTCGACTTCGGTGCCGCTCGGCCAATCGAGGGTGTTCTTTAGGCTGAGGTTTGCGGCAGGGCAGAACGTGGTGCCGAGCGGCGCCAGGCCATAGGCGAGTTCGAAGCCGAACCTGGGTGGCAGCGCTTGCGGACTGTCTGCCACAGGCACCGCGACGCTGCGGAACACGAGTTCGGAGTCGTCGCTATAGCTGAGCCGGTCATGCTCGACGCTGCCGTTGCTCGCGAGCTGGAGGTTTACCTCGCCGCTGGTGACTGCGCCGCTCTTGGAAAACTTTGCCCCCGCCGACAAAGGCGGCAGGGGCAAGGCGATGAGCTCACCCAGATCGAGGTTGTCCTCCGTGAGAGGCGCGGCCAACTCGGCGTAGTCGAAACCATCGCCGTATTTCAGCGCGGGCAGGATCATCTTCTGATTCAGGGGCACGTTCAGCGTGCCGCTCCGATCGGCGTTCGAGGGGACACAGGCGTCGATCCCGCACACCTGCACCGGCAGACCCGATGCCGGGTCGCCCGAAGGGACGCGCAGCTTCGCGCGCACACGGTCGATCTGGATCGCGTCGGTATCGACCGCATAGCCGGGCGCCTCGCAGATGACCGGCACATCGTTGGGCGTGCTCGTGTCTTCGCTCTTCGACGAGCAACCCCACGCGGCTAAAAGGGCGAGGGTCGCGCACAGCGTCGATAGGGGCGGACGTTGCATCCGTCCCCAAGGGTACACAAGGCCGCGCCGCCCCGCCAATCCGGGGCGCTTTTTCAGCGCTTTCGAGCGGGGACGGAGGACAGTAGAATCAGAAGAATACGCCCAGGTACCAGCGCAGCGTCTGCGCGGTATTCGTCCCCGATGGGACGCCTTGGATGTTGAGCGCATTCACTTGGTTCTGCGTGTAGCCGAGGCCCGCCATCGGGAAGAGCACGCCGTACTCGAGCTTGGTGAAGAAGCCGCCCTTCTTGTTCGGGTCGTCGTTGCGGCCGCCGTCTTTGGATTGAAAGTAGACGTTGGCGTTGAGTTCGATGCCGAGATCGTGGGCATGCCCGGGCGACTGCATGAACTGCGAAGCGCGCGACCAGATCGCGGCCACGCCGCCGCCGAGCTTTTGGCCCGATGCATCGCGCAGGAAGTCGTAAGAGGCTCTGGGCCTGAAGTAGTAGGTGCCCTGCACGCGGGTCAGGATGTTGCGATACAGGATCAGATCGATGCTGTAGG